>ENA-OWPA01001208-OWPA01001208.1-bioreactor-metagenome-genome-assembly--contig:-NODE-1208-length-18910-cov-409.495726_pt1 | contig 18910 bp, 15 predicted proteins | sample MGYA00238139_ERZ651803 | MGnify/ENA primary metagenome ERZ651803 (study PRJEB26909, sample SAMN07631231) | bioreactor metagenome | isolation source: Switchgrass digestor | place: USA: Dartmouth... | reverse complement strand
GGACTGACTGCTCATACGTGGATATCCACCAGTTGCTGATGCAGACCATATTCCTTAAAGAACTGGAACTGGAACAGATCGATGAAGCAGGGGCTTTGGCGGAGGCCGGGGCTCTGCGGGCTGCTGCCGGACAAAGCGTATCCGGGCATATGGAGAACGGGACGGCTGGTCCAGGAGAGAACAGGAACGCCGATCCAGGAATGCAGAGTGTAAAACGCGACCATATAAGCCATCAGAACATCATCAGTGTCCCGGTGGAAAAACTGGACAGGCTGATGGACCTCATGGGGGAATTTGTTATCGCGGAGTCGATGGTATTGCAAAATTCAGACCTGAAAGGACTTGTTCTCGACAACTTTCAAAAAGCATCAAGGCGGCTTCACAAAATAACGGGCGAACTTCAGGATGTGGTGATGTCGATCCGCATGGTTCCACTGTCTGGAACATTCCACAAAATGAACAGGCTTGTTCGCGATATGTCCAAAAAGCTGGGAAAAGATGTACAACTCAGGATAATTGGTGATGAGACAGAAGTAGACAAAAATCTTATCGAACATATTTCCGATCCTATTATGCATCTTGTAAGGAATGCGCTGGACCATGGAATCGAGTCCCCGGAAGAACGGATCAAAGCAGGCAAGCCCAAAACCGGGACCGTGACACTTGAAGCAAAGAACTCAGGGAACGATGTTCTTATAACAATAAAAGACGACGGAAAAGGACTTGATAAGGTCAGTATTCTTAACAAGGCGAAAGAGAACGGACTGCTGAACAGACCGGCAGAAGAACTGACAGACAAAGAGATTTTCAATTTCATTTTTACTCCAGGGTTTTCAACAAAGAATGCTGTTACCGAATTCTCCGGCCGGGGGGTAGGAATGGATGTAGTGGTGAAAAATATCGAAGCGATCGGCGGATCGGTTTCTGCAGACAGCACTCCGGGAGAAGGCGCCGCATTCACTCTCAAAATCCCGCTGACACTGGCGATAATAGATGGAATGATCGTCAGGGTAGGTTCATCTTATTATACGATACCCACAATATCGATCAGAGAATCCTTCAGACCAGCGAAAGACAGTGTTTTCACGGATCCGGACAACAATGAGATGATCATGGTAAGAAGCGAATGCTATCCTGTGCTGAGACTTCACAAGCTGTTTGGAAAGAGCACAGGCATCAGCAATCTGTCTGAAGGGATCATTGTCATTACCGAACAGGATGGAAAGACCATATGCATTTTTGCAGACGAGCTTGCAGGGCAGCAGCAGGTAGTGGTAAAAGCTCTGCCTGAATGCGTCAGGAACATGTTGAAGAAAAAATGGTTCGCCGGATGCACCTTGCTTGGTGATGGCAGCATCAGCCTGATTCTCGATGTAACAGGCCTGATGAGTATGTAGCACGGAAAACTGAATAAATACGGAAATTACAGAAAGGAAGGGGATGAACATGACTGAGATTATCGGCAATTACGAAGATATCGTGGAAGACACTCAAAAAGACAGGTACCTGACTTTTTTGATCGGCAGTGAAAGCTATGGGATCGAAGTCAGATATGTTACTGAAATTACCGGCATGCAGGCAATTACGGATATACCGGAACTTCCGGATTATATCAGGGGGATCATCAACCTGAGGGGCCAGATAATTCCGGTAATGGATGTCAGGCTTCGTTTCAAAAAGGAATTCAGGGAGTACACGGACAGGACCTGCATCATTATTGTCGATATCAGCAATATGCCTATCGGGCTGATCGTCGATGCTGTATCAGAGGTGATAACGATTCCTGAGGAAGATGTGGTCGATCCGCCTCAAACGAACACAAATATCTATAACAGGTATATAAGGAAAATCGGCAAAGTGGGCAATGAAGTCAAGCTGCTGCTGGATTGCGGGAAATTGCTCGGCTCTGACGACCTGGACAGCCTGAACTCGGCTCTTTAGCGCGGAGACGGAATATGACAGACCTGTTAACGAATCAAATATCATGTAAAGGAGAATGCTGTTATGAAATCAATAAAAAGTCGACTTATTGTAAGCATATGTGCGATCACGTTTGCGATATGCGTTATTTCAGGCGTGATAAGCAGTATACTGATTTACAATACTGCCCGGAACGGTATGGATATGAGCGTGAGTTCATCAGCAAATGCATATTCATATTCGATCGAAAATGCCATAAACATTTTTAAGACCAAGCTGGAAAGCATGGCGACAGATAACCGTGTCACACCTGCTTCGACCCAGGAGGAAATAAGGGCGGTATGCCAGGAGATGGCGAAAAATTCCGATTTCCTTGTAGTGTCTTATGTAGATGCCAACGGCGTTCCATATGACCAGAAAAACACGAGCCTGGCCGACCGTGAGTATTTTAAGGCGGCCATGTCCGGCACGACATATATATCAAGTCCGGTCGTAAGTAAAAGGGAAGGTGCGAACAACGCTGTCGTATTGTACATTGCAGCAAAGGTCAACAATGGGACCGGTTATAACGGCGTCATATTTGCCGAGTTACCCAACGACATATTCAGCCAGATAATCAAGGATGTCACGATCGGAGAAAACGGTTATGGATTCGTTGTGGATAAGACGGGGACGATCGTAGCGCATAAAGACAATTCCCGCGTCGAGTCATTTACCAACTATATGGATCTTGCCAAAAAAGATCCGACTTACAGCAAAATAGGCAGTCTTGTTTCAGAAATGCTGGATAAAAAAACCGGTAAAGGTGAGGCAAATTTTGAAGGTTCTGAAAAGTACGTCGCCTATGCTCCTGTCAATGGCCCTGAAGGATGGGTGCTGGCAATGGTTGCCGACAAAAATGAGATGATGAAGTCCTTCAGAGAAGGAATCACGATCTCAATAATAGTTGCTTTGGTGTTCATTGCCGTTTCGATCGTCTTCTCAGTGATCTTCGGCACATCTGTCGGAAATCCGATCAAAGAAATTGCGGCTGTTGCGGATAAACTTGCAGTTGGCGACATAGATGTCGACGTCCGGGTCAAATCGAAGGATGAGACCGGTCAACTGGCAAACTCGTTTAGAAACCTGATCGCAAGTATACGGGAACAGGTGTTGGCTGTAGAAAGGATAGCAGATGCTGACCTGACCGTGGAAGTGGTACCGAGGTCTGATCGTGATTTGATGGGCAAAAAGCTGGTACAGCTGATACAACGACTCAATGATGTAATGTCGAATATCACCATCGCTTCAGAACAGGTAGCAAACGGAGCAAGGCAAATATCTGATTCAAGCATGGCCCTGTCGCAGGGAGCTACTGAACAGGCCAGTTCCATTGAAGAACTTTCAGCATCCATCGAAGAGATCTCTTCCCAGACCAGGCGCAATGCTGAAAACGCTGAAGAGGCGGATAAACTGGCGGCGGCCGTGCGCAGCAATGCCGAGCAGTGCACTGCTCAGATGGCTGAGATGCTAAGGGCCATGGAAGAAATAAATGTGTCGTCGTCAAATATTTCCAAGATCATTAAAGTCATTGATGATATCGCATTCCAGACCAACATGCTTGCTTTGAACGCGGCAGTTGAAGCTGCGAGAGCAGGCCAGCACGGGAAAGGCTTCGCAGTTGTGGCTGAGGAAGTCAAGAATCTTGCTGCACGTTCTGCCAACGCGGCAAAAGAAACGACTGAAATGATCGAAGGCTCTATAGAGAAAACAGAAGCAGGCACAGTGATCGCAAAGAACACCTCCGAAGCGCTCAACAAAATCGTTAGCCAGATAGAGAAGGTTGCAGAGCTAGTCAACAATATTTCAGTTGCTTCGAAAGAGCAGGATACAGGCATTTCACAGATCAACCAGGGAATCATGCAGGTATCGCAGGTCGTGCAGACAAATTCTGCGACGTCTGAAGAAAGCGCTGCCGCAAGTGAAGAGCTTTCAGGCCAGGCGGAAATGCTGCGGGATATGGTCAACAGATTCAAACTCAAGGAAAATGCCGGATCCCGCAATAAGCAAAATGAGTTGAACCCGGAAGTGATCAGGATGCTCGAAAACATGTCGGCTAAAGCACAGAATGGCGCAGTTGCAGCGGAGAACGCCAGACAGATGACTGAAGCTCCGGGAGCAAGGATCTCACTTAATGATATGGATTTCGGCAAATACTGATCGATGTAAGGACATCGATGCATACCGCTGCTGATATGCGAATTCCATCAATCAGCCGGATCCATTAAAAAATGCGTTACCGGTCTGAAAAAAGAACGTGCTCTGGTAGCAGGAAGGCTGCAGAAATGTACTTGCGCGGAACATGAAAGCCCTTCCGGATACCTGAGCACGTTCTTCAGATAACACCTCAAATACTGAAGACCCTGAGACTGTCCTTCAGCTGTGCAGCCTGGTCGGCGAGCTCGGCCGATATGCCTGCCGATTCCTCTGCGGTCGCAGCCGTATCCGTAATCATCGCGGTAAGCGCGTTCATCTCGTTTTGTATCCTGACCGATTCCCGTGCATTGGCCATGAAGTCGGATACGACTTTCTCCGTGAAGCCGACGAGATTGTTGATCTGATTGAGCACTTCCATGAAGTAATTTTCTATGTCATTGACGATCTGGTTGTTGTTCTCGATAGCATGCGTCACTTCCGACAGCAGCGAATGGGCATTCCTGACTGATTCGCTGCTTTCCCTGGCCAGTTTTCCGACTTCGTCCGCAACTACGGCGAATCCTTTTCCGGACTCGCCGGCTCTTGCTGCTTCTATCGAAGCATTAAGGGACAATAAGGACGTCTGGCCTGCTATGCTGTTGATATTTTCGACGATCGATTCCACTGCCGCTGAAGTTCTGACTATTTCATCCATTGCGAGTTTGAGGCTTTCCAGCTTCTGCTTGCATTCTGCGTCGATTTTCATTGCGGATTCCTTCATACTTACGATGATCTCCTGGGATTTTTCAGCCTGCTTCCTGTTGTTGTCTATGATTTTTTCAACTATCTCGCCGGCGGAACTGATGGCGGCATTTTGGTTCGTGACGCTCTCGGCCAGGCTTGACGAGCCTTCGGCCATGTTTTGCGCGCTTATTGCCACATGCGCGCTTGCTTCATTTATGGAGTTGATCACGTCAGACAGCATGGACTTCGCATCCGTAAACGAACTTACCAGCGCTTTGAAGTCGCCTACATAAATATCCCGGACTTCTTCCATGTCATACCTGAAGTCACCTTTGGACAGCATGGACAGCTTTTCCCTGATATCGGCGATGATTTTGCTTAAGTTTTTAATGGCCGTTTTTATAGCCTTGTTCATATCAACCATTTCAGCCGTTGTGACCAGCAAATCGGTGTCCGACGCCAGGTCGCCTTCGGACAGTTTTTCAAGCCTGTCAATAAACTGCTTGAGAGGAGTTGTGACCTTTTCTGCGTTTTTCCCGGATACCCTGCTTGAAAAGACCATCATTACGACAAGGATCACTATCAGTATCAGCAGGCATATAAATACCGGAGCCATATACTCCGTTTTGCTTGCGCCAACAAAGATCGTCCAGCCTCTTGAGCCTGATATCTGCCTGTATCCTACGGTGCAGTAATCTCCGCCGAGGAACATGCTTTTTATGCCGCTGGTTTTGCTTATTGCCGCATCGGCCAGCGTAACCGCACCTTTGTAATAATCTGTTACCGGAAGCTGTTCCACGACAGTGTTGTCATAATCCTGATGGGCAACGATGATGCCTTTGCTGTCGACTATGAAAGTCTGGCCTTTTTTGCCTATGATACACTCCGATACCAGGTCGGTGATTCCCTTTGCATCTATGACGGTACCGATCGAGCCTATATACTTATGATCCTTGTTGTACACCGGACAGCAAAGTACTATACTCATTGCAAAGTCGCTTCCTACAGCGGTGAACACATTGGATACCTGGGGCTTGCCGGTGGCGATCGCATCCTGCAGGTAGTCGCGGCTGGAAAAATCTGCAGTCATACCTATGGTTAAATGCGCCATGTTCTTGTCATCGATCCATACTGCGGATGCAAATCCGTTATTCTCCACATACTCGTTAAGCCGGTCAAGTTTTTTTTCGATTGGAGCGGTGTCGGACATCAATACTTCGTCAATTGCCATGGTCGACAAAATGGAATTGTACCTGTTGAGTTCAAATTCGACAATTTTAGCAGTACGGTCCGCCGTTACGCTGACAGAGTCGTTCAATGTGGTATTCATTGTAAATAACGCGATAAAGACCGAGATGACGATGGAAATGACCCCGAATACGAGTATCATTGTCCTTGAGTTTTTTCTGATGATCTGACTGATTGACATGAGCTCCTGATTTGTACTCCCGGGATCTGATCTGCGGAAAAGACGTCTCATTTTTCCAACCATAATCATTACTCCCTTGTAAGAATATTTACAATATTTCTAACAAAATTATAACATATATACAGAAAATGTACAAAATTATCGAATTATATCGATTTCGCATGGCAGCACGTTGCTTTGACGCTTATTTCCGTTTCAGACCAGATAAGTATCCATGTGATATCCCCTGCACTGAAATTTTATTGTATAATTATATCGGCCATATGAAGAGCCCTCCGGGAGCTTCGCCCGGCAATCAAACGTGAGGGGGACAGGCATGGACGGAAAGGATAAAAAACTGGCAGAGTACATCGCAGGCATAACTGATATAGATCATGCCGCATCCGATGCCGCAAGAAAAAGGCTCGACAGCCTGGCAAAACCTCCTGGCAGCCTCGGCAGGCTTGAGGATATAGCCGCGCAGCTTGCGGGTATCACCGGACAGATCTGCAATACCCTGGATAAACGCTGCGTTATCATCATGTGCTCGGACAACGGCGTGGTTGAAGAAGGAGTTGCGTCCGCGCCCCAGTCCGTTACGTACGCACAGGCCATAAATTTCACCCGCGGCATTACAGGCGTGGCCGTGCTGGCAAAATGTTTCAACTCCGACCTTATGGTCGTCGATGTGGGCATAAACGCGGAAGTGAACCATCCGGGCATTATAAACAGGAAGATCAGGAAGTCCACGTCAAATCTTGCGAAGCAGCCGGCAATGAGCCGTGAAGAAGCGGTAACCGCGATCCTCACAGGTATCGAAACGGCAAGGGAAGCCCACAGGAAAGGCTACAGGATGATCGGCGTCGGTGAAATGGGCATTGGCAATACGACCACAAGCAGTGCCGTCCTGTGTGCGCTTACAGGTATCGATGCCGGTCTGGCGGTCGGAAAAGGAGCCGGGCTTACCAGCGAGGGATTTGAGAAGAAAAAGCGGATCATCATGGACGCCATAAAGACATACAAGCCCGATCCGAATGACCCTATCGACGTGATTTCGAAAGTCGGGGGATTCGACATAGCCGCCATGGCGGGAGTATATATCGGAGCGGCTTACTGCAGGCTGCCGGTGGTCATAGACGGGTTCATTTCGGCTGTGGCTGCCCTTGCAGCAGCAAGGATGGCCAGCCTCTCCGTTGGATACATGATACCATCCCATGCGTCATGCGAGCCGGGTTATGCATACACCGTCAGGGAGCTTGGACTCGAGCCCGTGCTTGACCTGGGAATGCGCCTCGGCGAAGGAAGCGGCTGCCCGATAATGTTTATGGTAGTCGATGCCGCGTGCGCTGTGATCCGTGATATGGGCACGTTTGCCGAAGCCGGGATCGACGACAGGTACCTGGAAAACATCAGGGAAGAAGGATGCTTTTCAACAGACGGCAGGAAAGGGGCGGAATGTTGAGGATCTTTATTTCGGGCGGCTGCAAAAACGGGAAATCCTATATCGCCCAGAGACTTGCCAAAGGGCAGGCAAAAGAGCGCCTGTATTACGTGGCGACCATGCGCCCCTGCGACGGGGAGGATGCCGAAAGAGTCGAACGGCACAGGCAGGAACGCGACGGGTGGGGGTTCGAAACGGTCGAACAGCCGATCGACATACTGAAATGCCTCGACTCATGCGATGCGGATGCTTCCTTCCTGATCGACAGCACGACGGCTTTGCTTGCAAACGAAATGTTCCCGGCCGGCAACAGCGTAAACATGGATGCGCCGCGCAAGATCGCCGGAGAACTGGCGGGGCTGTGCAGGCAGGTCAAGGACATCGTCATCGTTTCAGATTATATTTACTCTGACGCAATGCTGTATGATGAACTGACCGAAGCCTACCGCATGGGGCTCGCTTATATAGACAGGACGCTGGCGGCTGAGTGCGACGTGGTGCTGGAGGTCGCGTTCGGCTGCATTACGGTGCATAAAGGCAGGGAGGTGTTCAGACCTTTATATGAAAAGGCTGTGTAGAGGATTTTTTATGTCCCTGGGCATGTTCTGCGCGATACCGTTACCTTATACAAAATGGGAAGAAAACTGTGCGAACCTGGTCATCCCGTTTTTCCCTGCCGTCGGACTGATCATCGGAGCGCTGTGGTATGGAGCCGCGCGGCTCCTGCTTTTGGCAGGACTGGGCAAGGTGATGCTTTCGGCATTCCTGATGATTTTTCCTTATGTCATAACGGGATTTCTGCATATCGACGGGTTTATGGACGCCAGCGACGCGATCCTGTCACGCCGTTCCCGGGAGGAGAAGCTCAGGATACTGAAGGATCCCCATGCGGGAGCGTTTGCTGTCGTTTCCGTCCTGGTCCTGTTTGTGATATGCTTTGCAAGCACATATGAGATCGTTTCCGGCACCTCTGCCGCCGGAAAACTGCGTTTTCTTCTGTTCATACCGGCGATATCGAGAAGTCTTGCCGGGGCAGCGCTGCTTTCGTTGAAAGCTCTGCCGCAGAGCAGTTATGGTTCGTATTTTAAGAAAAATGTTAAGACAGTCCACAAAATAGTCGTTGTTCTGCCCGGGATTGTTGCGGCAGCGGCTGTATGCCTGCTGCTCGGGATCAAAGGGTCGATTGCTGTGGGTGCAATGGCTGCCGGTTTTTCCATCTCCATCATTCATGCTTACCGGCAGTTAGGCGGTGTTTCGGGCGATTTGTCAGGTTATGCCCTTACGGTTTCCGAAGCATGCGGCCTTGTCGCGCTTGCGCTGGTATAGGGGGGTTGGCGATGGTACTGGTCTTTGGCGGAGCTTACCAGGGAAAGCTGGAATACGTGATCCGGAATTACGGGATACAGGAAAATGAGATTTTTCACTGCGATGACGCCAGTGAGATCGATTTTTCCAAAAGGGCCGTATATGGCCTTGAGAAGCTGGTACTTAACCTTATAAGATGCGGAGCCGACCCGCTGGATTATATAAATATGAATCTTGATAAAATCAATGATAAAATAATTATCTGTACGGACATCTCGGCCGGAGTCGTTCCAACGGACCCTGTCATGAGGCAGTGGAGGGAAGCGGTCGGACGCTGCATGACACTGCTTTCGCGCAATTCCGAAAGGGTTGTCCGGATATTTTGCGGTTTAGGGACGGTAATAAAATGAATGCGCTTATCCATATCATACGCCACGGGCGGACATTTGCGAATACGAATGGCCTTTACTGCGGCAGTACGGATGTTTCGCTGTCGGAAACCGGTATCAGGGAGATACTGGAATATAAAGAAAAAGGGATCTATCCCGAGGCGGAACTGTTCATAACGAGCGGCCTGAAGAGGACTGCCGAGACTCTCAGGCTGATCTATGGCGATGTTGACTATATTACCGTGGCGGGCCTGCGGGAATATAACTTCGGCGAATTTGAGATGCACAGCCATTATGAACTGGAACACAGGAATGAATACCAGGCATGGATAACTGATGAAGCCGGCGATGTATGCTGCCCTTGCGGGGAGAGCAGGATCGGTTTCTGCAAAAGGGTCGAACAGGGGATAAACGATGTACTGGATGAAATGGAAAGACGCAGGGCCGGTTCTGCAGCGGTCATATGCCATGGAGGCGTCATAATGGCCATCATGCACATTCTGTTTCCTGGTGAGAGGAACTATTATGAATGGCAGCCCGACAACGGGCTCGGCTATACGCTGCAGTATTCTGACGGCAACTTTTCAGGATACCGGAGCATAGATCCATGTAAATAACGAAGCATGGATCCATGCAGAGAATAAGTCCGGGCACGGAGATAAACGCTTATATGCCCTATTTGGCTTGTATGCGTAACCATCGATGTAAAGGACCGGGCGGCGTCCGGATCCCGATCCGTCATCTTTGGCAGTACAGGTGACAAAAAGTGACAATATAAACCGGTACCAGGCAGTGAGACGGGGGATAGTTCTATTCTATGAGTTCTGCGGATCCGGACAAGAAACCGTCCATCCGCCAAAAACAGAGAAAAGCCTGATTCATCAGGCTTTTCTCTGTTTTTGGCGGAGAGTCAGGGATTCGAACCCTGGATACCCTTACGGGTATACATGATTTCCAGAAATGTAGCATGTAGATATTTACTTATATGTCTTTATAACTTTTTATTGCTTATTCGATAAAACCCGCTTAAAAAGCGGATCTTTTTATATCATCCCGTTTTCCTATATTTCTTTTTGGCAGGTCGCTTTGTAAGCTATGTCACCATTTTGTCACCCGTGGCACCACGGAGTAAATCAAGAAGGAAATTATAATTGATCAAATGAAAATGTTAGCTAATGCACTACGGATAGAATTTCGACACTATTTACTCATTTACATGAGAAAGGCACAAAATTAATATAGCAAAATTAAGTTTTGAGGAAAAAGTTTTGATATGGGCATTTGCATATATTACTCTGAAATAATGGCAGGATGAAAATTCTACAAAAAATTACTGAATGTTTTATTTCTTATGCTGTTGCTGTATAATAGAATAGTAACTTTTTACAGTTTACTTATGGGGGGCATTACAGTAAGTGAGTACAAGAGAAGAATTTGAAAAACGCTTACATATTGCATATTTAGATGAGGTTACGGTTTACTCGTTCAAAGACTCCATATTCCATGCAGTTGTAAGCATGAATATGAAAAAGGATACATATATTAATAACCTTGAAAAAGACTGGGCAGAATTAAGACGAAAGTATGATATACCTGATGGAGTATGTTTGCATTTTACAGATATAAAAGCTTTGCTAAATCCTCAATATTTTCTAAGACAACCTAAAGAACGCAATGCTGACATGGAGAGAATCTTCTGCGATACAAGCAATAAGCTTATACCAGATAAACTATTCGATTTTTATTGCGATATATTGGACATTATTCATAAAAATAACTTCACTGTTCAAGTTACCGGCAAGCGATATCAGAAAACACCATTATTTACGAATAAAAAAATGAAAAACTTTGGTATCCTCTTTTTAGAGAACATCTTGATTCAATGGCTTATTATTTCATTAAGTCTGCATACGAGGAATATGAAGCAGAAGTAATGGTTAATAAAAATGCAAAATATCATAATTATACAGTGAAGCTAAGGTATGACGGAGACATTGAGTTAACAGTAAGGAATGATTTTCGAAATGCGTTTAGCCACAGTATTTCAAATGGTACAAAAAGATTTACTTCTGATGCTTTCAAGGAGATATTCGATGAAGTAAGATTTATTGATAAATCTGAAATAGGTTTTTGTACTGTCTGTCCAAGTACCTGCAATTCAAGGCAAATAAGCCATGCAGGAAGCGAAATTGTTGACTTTATGGCCGTTTACGTGGCAAGGTCTATAGCTTATGAAGCATTGAAAAATGATCTTATTAGGTATGAAGAAAAGTCTGAAGAAGAAGCAGAGAAAATTATTAACCGGAATATGCACATTGAGATACAGGGTAAGCCTTTAATCAAGCCAATAGATAGGATTTTACCTAAAATTTTTTTTGAAACTACCGACCATTAAAGAAAAAACAAGAAAAAGTAGTAAATAAATAATTTGATAAAACTGAATAAATTTATTGACAGTACACGCGAATTTCTGATATGCTAACTAATGTTGGAGGAAATGATTTCTGTCCCATCACACCTCGCAAAACCTAAGTTTATGCGAGTTTTTTATTTTCATAAAAACCTTGACCTACAGAGTGTTTTCTGCTAGAATAAAAATGACGGAGGGAAATTTTCCTGTCCCGTCACAACTCGCAGGATCTTAGTCTATGCGAGCTTTTTTATTTTTCAGAATATAGTATTGAGATTATGTATATAATTATAAATGGTAGAGGGAGTAACTCCTGTCCTACCACACCCTATGGGACTTTGTCCTGTAGGTGCAGCAGGTCATAAACGGCCTGCTGTTTTTATTAGCATTTCATTAGTAATCCATTATTTTTTCTATAACGAAAAGGATTTTGTTATTGTCTATAGCAGATTATAATTCAATCTATGCAAACATTTCGACGGCCTTATCACCGCGGAGTAAATCTAAAAGGAGGAAGTAATTATGGACACTATGGAAAAAGCAACCAAGAGAAGCTTACTGCTTGATAAGGGTATTATACTCCAATCAGGCACAATTTGCCGGGACAAAATCAATCTTATATCCGGGGCCATGACCGCCCCATTGATTGAGACAATCTGGACATTCTCCGGCTATGATACCGAAGCTATGGAAAGAGTTTCGGCTATCTTTACAAATTTATACCATGAGGGCCGGGAAGCTGAAATGATGGCTGTATTGCGCATTCTATATGACTTATCAGGACTGCAATTCCCGGAGGATGTTGAATTGCTGGCAACCCACCCGGAAGCACGACAATACTTCCTGATCTCTTTTTTGCTGGACATGGAGGATTGTATGCAGGGCTTGATGGCTGAGGCAGTGGGAGAGTAAAGTAAAATTCAGTACGTGAGAGAAGATCTGCCCGTTTTGCAGGTATGCGGCGGGCTTTTGTTTTCTTTATCTGCCTTTTATCTACTCGCGAGTTAAATATCATGCTGAAAAAGATAGATTAATGTGTTCAAGCATGTCTATTTTACTCAGTGTGAGGCAAATTTAAGACTGGGCAATGCTCAAGAATATGCAGGTTTTGATCCAGCGTTCTCTTGATTTTATGAATTTAAAAACAAGGGCATTCAACAAACTTATTGCCTTTGTTCGTTTCTTCGTATATAATAGAATAAATTGGCAAATTTTCTCTGTGAGGTATCGGAGAATGGAATACATTACGGCAAAAGAAGCCGCAGAAAAATGGAATATATCTCAACGCAGAGTTCAGGTTTTATGCGAACAGGGACGGGTATTAGGTGCTGTACGGTTGGGATGGGCTTGGGCAATTCCTAAAGAAGCAGATAAGCCTGTAGATGCTCGTATGAAATCAAAAACAAGAAATCAAAGATAGAATTTTATTTTGTGTGGTGAGAAAATGGACAAGAGATCACTTACCGAGCAAGAAATACGTACAAGGTTTATAACTCCAGCTATTAAAGCTGCTGGGTGGACTGATGCTCAAATACGTGAAGAATATGCTATTACAAAAGGGCGAATTATAGCTCGCGGCGGGTCTTATAAGAGAGATAAGGCTAAATATGCAGATTATGTCCTTTTCTATAAACCACACATTCCCATTGCTATAATTGAGGCAAAGGATAACAACCATACAATATCGGATGGAATGCAACAAGCATTAGGCTATGCCGAACAATTGCGCGTGCCGTTTGTATTTACATCAAATGGTGACGGTTTTACTTTTCATAATCGCAATAGCGAGGATAGTGATCGTGAAACAATTTTATCTATTTCTGAATTCCCCTCACCTGAAACACTATGGAAAATGTACAAGCAGTACAAGGGTATAGATGAAAAGCAAGAAAAAGTTATTACAGAACCTTACTACGTACAAAGGCCTGATAAGCAACCACGGTATTATCAGCTAAATGCGATTAATCTTACTGTTGAATCTATTGCTAAAGGTAATAATAGAGTATTACTAGTTATGGCAACGGGAACCGGAAAAACCTATACAGCATTTCAGATTATTTGGAGACTCTGGAAAGCAGGTATTAAAAAACGTATTCTATTTTTAGCAGACCGAAATGCGCTTATTGACCAGACTTATACTAATGATTTTGCTCCCTTTAAAGATAAAATGACAATTATTCGCCATCGCCATGTGGATAAATCATATGAGATATACCTGGCTATTTATCAAGGGCTTACAGGCGAAGGCGATAAGGACATTTTCCGTCAATTTAGTCCTGATTTTTTTGATTTAATTATCGTTGATGAGTGTCACCGCGGAAGCGCCAAAGCTGATAGTGAATGGCGAGAGGTCTTAGAATATTTTAAATCTGCCACGCAAATCGGCTTAACGGCAACGCCAAAAGAAACGAAAGAGGTTTCTAATATTGATTATTTTGGGGAACCTGTCTATACATATTCGTTAAAACAAGGTATTGAAGATGGATTTTTAGCTCCCTATCGGGTAATTCGAGTATTGCTTGATAAAGATGCCGAAGGCTTCCGTCCTTATCTTGGGCAGACTGATCGTTTTGGAAATATTATAGAGGATCGTGAATATAACATTACCGATTTTGACCGGGAATTGGTATTGGAGCAACGTACTAAAGTTGTGGCAAAAGTGGTTTCAAACTATTTAAAAGCGCATAATGCTCGAATGGATAAAAGTATCTTTTTCTGCGTTGATACAGAACACGCTGATCGTATGCGGCAGGCGCTTATTAACGAGAACAGCGATTTGGTAAAAGAAGACGAGCGCTATGTGATGCGAATTACAGGCGATGATGATATCGGGAAAAAACAGCTTGACAATTTCCGCGATGTGTCCAGCAGATATCCCGTTTTAGTAACGACTTCAAAATTGTTGACAACCGGCGTAGATATACAGACCATTAAATATATTGTGTTGGATACCAACATCAACAGTATGACTGAATTCAAGCAGATTATAGGACGTGGCACTCGGATTCGTGAAGATTTAGGTAAAGTATTTTTTACTATTTTTGATTTTAGAGATGCTACGCGATTGTTTGCCGATCCTGACTTTGACGGGCCCTGTGAACAGGATGATGAATATATGCCTGATGAAAATGGCAATATACATGATTCTGATTCCGATAGCGAATTTGTAAGAGAAGATCCTAAGGACTACACCATTGATAACGATTTGGAGTCTGGCAAACGTAAAAAATACTACGTGGGTGATGTAGAGGTATCTGTTTTAAAGCAAAGAGTTCAATACATCGATAAAAATGGGAAATTGATTACGGAATCTCTTACAGACTATACAAAACGAAATGTTTTGAGTAAGTTTGCCACGTTGCATGATTTTTTACATGTTTGGAACAGCGCGGAACGCAAGCAGGCCATTTTAGACGAGCTTGCTGAACAAGGCGTCTTAATCGAAGAATTACAGGAGCAAATCGGGCATGAATTTGACCCGTTTGATTTGCTGTGTCATATTGCATTTGACCAACCCCCTTTAACAAGGCGTGAAAGGGCAAATAAGGTAAAAAAACGAAATTATTTTGCTAAATACGGGGAAAAAGCGGCGGCTGTTTTGGACGCTTTGTTGGACAAATATGCCGATTCGGGCATTTCTAATATAGAGAGTTTGGATGTTTTAAAGGTAAATCCCATAAGAGAGTTTGGAACCCCTCAGTTTATTGTCAACAAAATCTTTGGGGGAAAAGAAAAATTCAAACAGGCTATACGGGAGTTAGAGCAAGAACTTTATGTCGCATAATTTGAGGAGGTAAGCCAAATGGCTATATCAAATACAACAAAGGCCCTGAAAGACATTATGCGTATCGATGCGGGGATAAACGGCGATGCGCAGTACATAGAACAGATTGCTTGGTTGCTTTTCCTAAAAGCATTTGATTACAAAGAACAGGAATGGGAATTAGAGGATGATTATGTTCCGGTTATTCCCGAGCAATATCGATGGAGAAACTGGGCTGAAGACGATGAAGGCATTACCGGAGATGCCCTGATTGAGCATGTAGAAAATATGTTCCGGACGTTGCGCAATTTGGATGTTTCGGATGGAGATCCACGAAAATTCCTTGTCCGTGATGTCATGGAAGGCGTAAATAACTTCATGAAATCAGGAACGCTTTTGCGGCAAGTTATTAATAAAATTAATGCTGATATTAACTTTGATGAAGTAAAAACCGCTCATTTATTCAATGGCATTTACGAATCCATGCTCAAGGATCTGCAAAGCGCTGGCAAAGCCGGGGAATTCTATACTCCGAGGCCTGTTACAAAATTTATTGTAGATATGGTGAACCCTCAGTTAGGTGAAATTGTACTTGATCCAGCATGTGGAACCGGCGGCTTTTTAACCAGTGTCATTGACCGTTTTGATATCAAGACGGCTGACGAGTATAGAACATTGCAAAAAACCATTAGGGGCATCGAAAAGAAGCCTTTCCCCTTTTTACTGTGCGTTACAAACTTGATTGCCCATGGCATTGATGTGCCATTGATTAGGCACGACAATACCTTGCGTACGCCGACAACAGATTATAGCTTGGCTGACAAGGTAGACGTTATTGTTACCAATCCGCCTTTTGGAGGGGCGGAAGAGAAAGCCATTTCTCAGTCGGTGCCCGCAGAATTACGAAACACGGAAACGGCGGATCTGTTTTTAGTACACATCATGGCGCTTCTTAAAGACGGCGGACGCTGCGGCATGGTTTTGCCGGATGGATTTTTATTTGGAACAGGTGTAAAAGCTGCTATCAAGAAAAAGCTACTGGAGGAGAACAATCTGCACACCATTGTCCGTTTGCCTAAGGACGTGTTTGCGCCATATACCAACATAAATACAAACCTGCTTTTCTTTACAAAAGGGAAACCCACACAAGGCGTATGGTTTTATCGCTTGGAAATGCCCCAAGGCTATAAGCATTTTTCAAAAACAAAGCCGATGTTGTACGAGCACTTCGCGCCTGTGCGTGCATGGTGGAACAATCGTAGAGAGAGCGATGTTTCCCAATATGTTCCTGTGGAGGATATAGTTGCGGTGGAGTATAATTTGGATTTTTGTGGTTTTCCTCACGAAACCGAGGAAATTTTGCCTCCGGATGAATTTATTGCGCAATATCGCAATGAGAAGGCAATTTTAACAGAGAGAATTGAAAGTATACTCGCAAAGATTCAAACAGCTCTGGCACAGGAGGATGTGCTATGAAAGCAGCGGAATTGCGTAAATCTATATTGCAGGCGGCGGTGCAGGGAAAACTTGTGCCGCAGGATATACATGACGAACCGGCTTCGGTTTTGCTGGAGCGTATCCGTGTCGAAAAAGAGCGACTTGTTAAGGAAGGGAAAATAAAAAAAGAAAAGCCCCTGCCACCTATTTCAGAGGATGAAATTCCCTACGACTTGCCGGAGGGGTGGGTTTGGTGTAGACTTAATGAATTATTTAATTTTATTGATTATAGAGGCAAAACTCCGACTAAAACAAATAAAGGTATTCCGCTTATTACTGGAGCTAATATAAAAAACGGATATATGGACTATACTCAAAAATTTTTTATTTCAGAAGAGGAGTATATTCAGCGTCTATCGAGAGGCATATGTCAAAAAGGAGATATACTTATAACAACAGAGGCACCTTTAGGTCACGTTGCTCTTGCTGATAAAGATAAGTATAGCGCGGGTCAAAGAATCATAACTTTACAAAGTTATTCAAATACAATAAATAATGAATTGTTTATGTTTTTTTTATTATCACCAGTTATCCAGCAAGATATTTTTAATAAGCGGTCAGGAATGACTGCTTATGGAATAAAAGGAGCACTACTAAAGCTTGTTTTAATTCCATTACCTCCATTTTCTGAACAGGAGCGAATTGTTGCTAAAATAAAAAAACTAATGGATCTATGTGATGAATTAGAAGCAGCCGAGCAGGAATTGGATGTTCTGGAAAGTCGTTTTGAAGAGTATTTACCGAAATCTATACTTCAAGCGGCAGTACAGGGAAAACTTGTGCTTCAGAATCTCCATAACGAACCGGCTTCGGTTTTGCTGCAACGCGTTCGTGCGGAAAAAGCTCGTTTTGTGAAAGAAGGGAAAATAAAAAAAGAAAAGCCTCTACCTCCTATTTCAGAGGATGAAATTCCCTACGACTTGCCTGAGGGATGGGTTTGGTGCAGGTTGGGGGAATTATGTAACTTTGGTGTAACTATTAGTACTATACCGGACAATATTCCAGATGATGCTTGGGTATTAGAATTAGAAGATATTCATAAGGATACAGGTGAAATTGTTCAATATAAGACAAAGGCAGAAAGGAAATCAAAAAGTTCGAAACATGTGTTTTATAAAGGAGATGTTTTATATAGTAAACTCAGGCCATATTTAAACAAGGTAACAATTGCAGAAAAAGATGGATATTGCTCATCAGAGATATTACCTTTGCAGTTTTGTAAAGATATTTATCCACAATACGCCATTTGTTTTCTTCGTAGTCCTACTTTTGTTGATTATGCGATAGAACGCTCGTACGGAGTAAAAATGCCTCGTTTAGGAACAGAAGACGGAAGAAATGCTCTATTCCCTCTTCCCCCTCTTGCCGAGCAACAGCGTATTGTTGCTAAAGTAAATGAATTAATGGCATTATGCGAGGAAATAAAAGCGGTAAAAACAAAACCCATTGAACAAAGGGATACTAACAAGGTTATAGACTTCCCGGCGGTAAAACAAGATGGGCAGATCCAGTTAGCGGCTCGTGGAGAAATCGGTAAAAAGTCTTCCAACGAACTGATGCAAACGATTGATGAGATGTTTGCGGGGGATGAATGATGTTAACCGCAAAAACTCCGTCGTCCAAAGCAAAATGGGTTTTGGAAACAATGGGTATAAAGGGTGTTTCGGCTCCATATTTTGACGATATTGCGCTTCAGGAGAAGATAAAAGTAAAGCGGTGTTCTTTGCCATCAGAAAAGGATTTGAGTGGAATGCTGATATATAGAGGCGAAATGAAAGGTATCCTTATCAATACATATATTGAAAACATCGGACGCCAAAACTTTACTTTTGCCCATGAGCTTGGCCATTATTTTTTA
>ENA-OWPA01001207-OWPA01001207.1-bioreactor-metagenome-genome-assembly--contig:-NODE-1207-length-18959-cov-12.342972_pt1 | contig 18959 bp, 20 predicted proteins | sample MGYA00238139_ERZ651803 | MGnify/ENA primary metagenome ERZ651803 (study PRJEB26909, sample SAMN07631231) | bioreactor metagenome | isolation source: Switchgrass digestor | place: USA: Dartmouth... | reverse complement strand
GTAACTATATTTTAACACAAAGTTGGTGTTCTCTTATTTTTTATTCCTATTTGTCCTACAAAAATTTTACGCTAAGTCGTCCTGATAATTCCACCTTTACCAATTCAGCTATCATAGTAAACCGGAGCAATTTTAACCGCGCCTTTGATAAAGTCCATTGCTTTTTCAATGTCGGTATGATTCGAATCAATCAAACTTAATAAACGTCCTATAGCGGTTCTAAATTCACAGTTTATTAATATATTAGCTATGGACTATAAAAAAATTATTAATTACTCTTTTCGTTCATTTATAGTGCTTTTAATAGAATGAATATTAGTTTATAACTTTTTATAAAATCTGAAATATTAATAAACTTTTAATATTTATTTGACAAATAATGAATTAAATGTTAATATTTAATTAATGTAGAAAAATATTTTCTATTGACCTAATTAATCTTTAAATTTCACTAAAACATGTCATCCCAATGTACCTTATCTGCAAATTAATGGCTTTTAATTGAATTGTAGATAAAAATACTTCCAGAGGTATACGTTATAAATAGGTCGCCATATTCAAATATATATTGGCAGCCTAATTAAATAAATAAAAGAAAGAAGGTATGACATGCTGGATCCTAAAAAACAAAAAAAGATTGCTACTATGGTCAAAAAACATCGCTGGTCAAAAATTAATAAGGTACTTCAAAAAGCCAGCCCTGAAGAAAAGGTAGAGTTCGCAAAGGAACTCGGCAACGATCTACATAACAATAACATTAACTACCTGCTGATGCTGCTGGAGGACCCGGATGATAATGTAAAACTGCAGGCTATTAACTCTCTGGGTAATCATGCTTCCGACACAGCAAAGACTTTTCTGCAGAATTTTTTGGAAAATCTGCCCAAAGAAAAGGTTGAGCTTGAAAAAGCAACCAGAGAAGCTATCAGTAGGATTAATGGAGAATTAGCAAAAAAAGAAGACTGACATGAAGCAATGTATTGACGCACACACTATAAGTCCATAGTATTCTTTACATATCTGTCGGCTCGACCCTGACCGCAATCCACCCCCAGCAAGTCTTTAACATACATCTAATTATGCTTTATATTATTTTCTTAAGCCTTGGTCGGGTGACAGATTAATATGAAGTCTGTTATTTCTATATATAAATGCTGTCCCATACTTTTAATATCCTTTATCTAAACAATCAAATAGGCTTAGGGAGCTATCTGTTCCTGGCAATTTTCCGGTAATTACAGCCGGTTTTAATTGGAATGGATTTGCTTCCTAATTTTATTAATGAAATTTCCATCTATCAGACCGGTCAAATCAGTAACCATCTTAACCAGATGCCAAGCCCACTGCTCGTCCGTCATCTCATGGAACTTGCCTGCCTTCTTTGAGCTGGCGATACGTTCTGTGATTCTGTCTATAGCATCTATCTTGTTTTCCGCAGTTGCAATCGCATCCTGCCATGCACGACGTTTCCTTACAAGGGCTTTAATCAGCTCCTCCTTATTTAATCCGCCCATTCGCCTCCTGGCTTTTAATTGCCTCATTACTAACAATTAAAGCCGGCCCCTAACTGAGACCGGCATAATATACTGTCATGATTGTCACGTATGCAGCAAGAACGAAAAACCACCTGTCACTAAATTTAGGTGTGCGGATGGGCGCCAGATTGAAAATCAGAAGCAACAGCATAACTGCTAATATAATTACAGAAAAAATATGAAGGGGGACATATCTTTCAAATAAGAATATAAATGACAGAATGATTAAATTATTGTCTAAAGCCAAGCCTTTGTATGTATTCTTATCAATCATTCCAAATACGTTGAAATAGCTTAATCTGACGGCTCCTCCGCACACTATCAGAAGCGCTCCAGGCAAAAACAGCGGATTGAACTTGCCATAGCTTAATAAAAATACAGCAGGAAAAATACTGAAGCTGACAATATCTATAAGAGAATCCAGCTGTATACCGATTGACCGGTGATAGTCTGTTCGATCTTTCAGCCTGCGGGCTACCCTGCCATCCGCCCAGTCAAACAATACTGCCCATAGAGCGCATATCATTGCATAAGAAAGCTTTCCGATTATAGCAAAATATATACCTGTCAACGAACAAACAAGACCTATTAAGGAGCAAATATTGGCAGGGTCCTTTACAAAATAAAGCATATTATATTCATGACTGTTTTGATTCTCATTGCTGTTCATGCAATAGCCTCCTGTCTGTCAAGCGTCAATTTAGCTGTTCTTGCCACATCCTCCTGACCCAGAATATTGCGAAGGGCAGCCAACAACAGGCTGTTTTCCTCGCTGCTTTTTACCGCTAATCTGATGTACTGTCCCTTGATTCCCATCTTATTTGACAGGTCCTTTATCAATATATTGTAATCGTTAAGCAAAGCCCTGGACAAGTCCTCCGCCAGATACCCGTCAAGCAATTCGCACATCAGAAAATTGGCCTGGCTCGGTATTACCCGGAGGCTGGGTATCTTTTTAAGCTCCTCTACAAATTCCTTTCTTACTTCTTTGAATCTGTCCAGTGCCAGACTGTATTCCTTTTTATACTTTTCAGAAATCTGAAGGTAGAATTCGGCAATAGAATTAATATTCCAAATCGAAATGTCTTTTTTAATAAAACGAATTAAATCCTCATCAGCGCTTGCCACAACTCCCAGCCGCAGCCCCGGTACACCAAAAGATTTTGAGATGCTTTTAACAACCACCAGGTGCCTGAACTTCTGCAGAATATCTTCTTCAAGCAGTGTTTGGGCTTCCTTTGCTTCTGCAAAGTCTGCAAATGACTCATCAATTATCAGTCTTATGTTCTTGTCTTCAGCCCATGCAGCCAGTCGTAGCAAATCTGATTTGCAGATAAAATTGCCCGAAGGATTATCCGGGTTTATAAGGAGCAGGGCGGCAATATCGGATTTTCCATAATAATCCATCAACTCTTCACAGCCATAGGCAAAATCCCGATTTTTTGGATAATATGGCAGGATTGAATCCCTGTCCAGCCGATTGGGATATTCCTCAAATGTCGGAAAAATAATTCCGATGCGTCCCTTAATTGTTTTCATCAGCGAATTGATAAGCTCTGCTGCTCCATTACCGGGACAAACATGCTCCTTCTTAAGCCCGTAGTATTTACCGGCAATAAGGCTGTTTACTTCTATTCCGGATGGATAATTGCATATAAGCTGCCTGATATTTGCCTTAATTTCTTCAATCATATTTTTAGGAGGATAATATGGATTTACCAGATAGCAGAAGTCTGTCAGCTTTGGATATCTCCAGAAGCCCCCGTACCTGCTGCGGATTTTTGTGTATTTTTCCTCAGAAAAGATAGATTCCGCTATATCAAGATCCTGGATGTCGTCAATTTCATACCATTCTTCATTTTCAAGTACCTCAGCCTTTATTGGAGCCTTTTCTATAAGGCTAAGTACTTTAAGTACCTGTTCATAGTATTCATTGGTTCCCTTTGAGTCGATATAAGCCTTCAGGAAGGGAACATAATACAGCTTTGAAAATTGCTTGCTGAATTTATATATGTTGACGGTTTTGTAATAGCTGTCAATACTGTTATAGTCAAATTCTTTCTTCTCCACAAAGCTTGTGATGTTGCTTTCATTGTCTATCGTGACAACTGTTCCGTCCATCCAGTTTTCATACTTTGCCACCAGGGCCAGGTTCGGATAGGGATTGCTTATGATTCTATTAAGAACTCCGTCATCGAATATCAAATCCGACTCCAAAAGTAATGTGTCATCCCTTGTCAGATAATCACGCGCCAGATAAAGTGAATAAATATTATTTGTTTTAGAATATATATCATTTCTAATAAATGATATGGGGGTTTTAAGGCTCAGGCTTTTAATATAGGAAATAAGCTCCTCGCCTTTGTATCCAACGACAATGGCAATTTCATTCAACTTAAGCTTGTCAAGATAATGGAGCATCCTTTCAATCAGGGTTTTGCCATTTACCTTGACCATACACTTGGCCGAATCCTTTGTTAGGTCCTTTAATCTTTTTCCCATTCCTGCTGCTAATATTAATGCCTGCATTTTTTCACCTCTTTTTCACCTCTTCATAATTAGTTAAAATATTAGAGTCAAGCTGAAAAATTCAATGAAAAAGCATGCAATTAATAATAACAACAAAAAACGCCGTATAATTATATACAGCGCTTAAGTATGGGCAACTATGTAAAGATATAACAAAACAAATGCAATAATGGCTTATATGCGGCTTTTAACAGCGCTGCACATTTTACCGCTTAGCAATCAATTGTTTTGTTATAATCAGCACTCACATGTATCGAGTGCTAATAAATTATATATCACATATTTCCCCGCTTGTCAATAATCTTTTTTCTGTAAATTTTCGCTTTTATCTGTCATTTCTCGCTTGGCAGCTATATTTAAAACAAATGGGCTCTGCCAAGCTTTAAAAGGCAGAATGACCAGTGGAGCATGGGAATTGCTTATTTTGAAGGAAACGACCAATATATGGAGCTGGCAAAAACAAACCGCTTAATGCTTCAGTACATTATCCGGCAGAAGGAAACGATTGACAAGATTTTCAGTAAGTAAGCAGTACTAAATACTATAAGTGCCCGTACACGTCGGGCACTTATTTAGTTATATGAAATTCACTTATAATCCAGTGGCCTTCCCTGGTATTCAAAGCGGCTGTATTCCGGATTTTCCGAGTCAAAATGTATCCATATCTGGGCATAATCCAACCCCGGATGTTCACTAAAAAAATCTCTGTCCCCATACCTGATTGCCTCAAGTGCCAGTGGCAGCTCCCGTCTGAAAATTGTATCCCGTTGCTTTGCAATTTCGGAGCCTGACTTATCATCAAGATAAACATAGACATAAAGATAAGGCTGGCCGTTATTGCTTCTCCATTCTGCCAGAACCTCATCCCTCATTGCATTTATTCTGTCATAGGCAAATTGCTGCCCAATTGCCAGATATAAATCTGCTGTAACATCCGAATGGGTCAATGTATACTTACGCCCTATTACAGGTTCAGTCTTTGAAACTTCTTCCCTGAATTCAACCTTTAGCTTATCCGGCTTAAGATATTTCAAGCTCTCACATCCCGACGGCAGTTTACACATTGCCATTTCCAATTGTTATATATAAAATATATGCATTATATCCGAAAAGGATTTCTCTTCTTTATTTCATGCGGCATTGAAGTTCAAAAAGAGCAGAATGTCGAGCAGATAAAAAACGCCCACATGGGCGTGACTGCGGGTATGATTAGCTGCCTGCTTCCAAAATTGAGGTCAGTTCCTTATACTTATCTATCAGATGCGGCGGACTCCATTCCGGGCTTCTGCAAATAAACACATAATCAAAGCTTTCGTTATAAATAGATTTTATATCATCCGTATGCTCAAAGGGAAATTCTCCATCCAAACAGACAGTCTGTGAGTCTATTCTTCTGATCCATTTTACCTTAGTATCCGGCCTCTCTTCTATCAGTCTTCTCAGCCAATTGCCACAATTGCAGTTATCATTACCCTTATAGAAATGGTAGTAATCATGGTGGAAATCAATATTGACTATTCTCAGCTGAAGACTCATTGGAATTGAATCAATCAGTCTTTTAATGTATTTATGGTTATCAGCCTTGATTAAATTCACTTTTGATATATCTAAGGATGCCAGGAAATCCTTCAGGATGTAAAAATCCCGGATTACTCCCAGTTTTTTCAGTTCAGGATATTTTATATACTTTTCATACCAGAAGCTCATAAGCTTATCTTGAGGAATTTCATCAGCTCCCTGCGGAAAATACATATCTCTTTCCTCTGATGATGCATCAATAAAATAATCAAAATCAATGCTTAAAATTCCAGTCACAATATATCACCCCTTTTACAAAACACAGGAAAGTAATAATTGCTATTTTATTATATACCTGATTACCAACTACTTCAAATTTTACAAACAAAAATCCTAAAGCAATTCCTGCCTTAGGATTTATTACTGAAACTCTATTATCTGTTGTTTAAACTATTTCTTTTCAGCGTACATCTGTATCAAATTACTGTATAGCAGATTTGTTCTTTCAGCATTATTAAAGCTGATGTAAATATCTTTTTTGCCTGCCCTTTCAATTTTTATTGTTGGTGCTGAATTGGCCCGAACAAAAAGTATTGTTTCTCCCAATGTATCTGATTTAAAATTTCCCTTTAGTGTATCTCCAAAGCCGCCATATCCATTGGTTCGTCTGCCGACACCTATTTCCTTCATGCTCTTCTCAATAAGGCTAATATCTGTTATTTCTGAAAGGTCGATGCTCAGACCGTACATGCCCTTAATCTGTATCCGGTCTTTATGAATTATAACTTCCGGCTCCTTCTCACTAAAATAAAACATCACAGGCAGACCAATTAAAATGAGTACGGTTACAATCAGATTTATGACAGACTTTTTAGATCCCTTTGGTGATGAATTAATTATTTCTGTATTTGTAAATGAGCTATTCTTGTATTTATTATAAATCTTCTTATATACAACTATTAGGACAGCTATTCCCGGAACGATTGTTATCAGCATTACTGCTACACCGGCGATAACACTAAAAAGGGATAATATGCCTGCCAGAACCATACATGCAGCATAAATTGCCCACATCAAAGCATTTGCCCGATTGTATGCGGGAATATCTCGTATCTCCTCAGGCATTACTTTGCTTCCTGACCAGAAGTGCATAGGATCCTTGCGAGTAAATGAATAGATTGAAATTCCCCAAAAAAATAATGAAGTTAAAAAGCAGCAAAAAGCCGATACTATGTTGGCAGATAACATACTGCACCTCCGTTTATTCTTAATATTCAACTGGCATGTGCCAAGCCATCAGCTGTACCTTAATAAAATAATAAGCATGCTCAACGCAGGCAGTTCTGGCTTTCAATCTAATTATATCAGGAAACAACATATAAGATCAATGTAATGGTTAATACAGTTTTAGCTTAACAAATGTGAAAATCCAAGGAATTTCCCAACAATGAAAAAGGGGATTGATTATCCCCTACTTCTAGTACTTTAATGTATGAAAATGAATATCGAATTATTTACTTTCTTTCGGGTACTATCTCCAGCCAGTAACCATCCGGATCATTTATAAAATAAATCCCCATAGCGGGATTCTCATAGCAGATGCATCCCATCTGTTTATGCTTTTCATAAGCCTTGTCATATTCATCCGTCACAAAGGCCAGATGGAATTCATTATCCCCCAGATTATACGGCCTGTCCCAGTCTCTCAGCCAGGTAAGCTCCAGTTCAAAATCCGACTCCTCATTTCCTATATACACAATAATAAATGACCCATCATCAGCTACCATCCTTCTCTTTTCGGTAAGCCCCAGTGCTTCTTTATAGAAAGCAAGAGATTTATCAAGATCCTTTACATTGTAATTTTCATGTACCATGCGAAATTTCATATTATCATTCCTCTCTTTTTATTTATTTTCATATAATTCTCAGATTAGTATACTACAATATACCAATACAATAAAAGAAAAATATTTTGAATGAATTTCAAATTAGATTAATGCTTCTTATCAGTCTGGAAGTATCCATATATTGATTCAGTCCCTTCACTGAGATATACATTGTAACTTATACATGCTACGACTTAACAGAATCCACATATGATCATACGCGCAAAATAGCAGAATAAAATATAAACCGTAAAATTTTTTAAATAAAATATATATAGGCCTGCATGTTTTTCTGTCATGCAAGCCTATAATTTAATTAGTATTTAATTTAAGCTAACACTCATTAATATGTGTAATAATGTCTATATTTTTTCAATAGGTATCCAAATCTCACTATAATAGTCATTCGGATCGCCTTCAGGTACAGTATACATTTCAACATTGTAGTTACCTGCAAGCTTATATTCCTTACAATTAGGGAGCCATTCACTCCATATCTTTGTGTTGACATCCTGCAAGGCCTTCGGTACAGGACCTCTGCAGGGAAATACAGCCCATGTTCCTGCAGGGATTACCCTGGTTTGATATCCTTGTGGGACCTCGTTCCATGGCAGATAGTTGTCTGCTATCAGATAATCAAAGTTTTTTCCGTCAACATCTATGCAGATGCCGTACATTCCGCAGACTATTTTATCTTCTCCGCTCTGAAAATGCTCCTGCCAAAACTTTGGTATTTCTTCATAGCTTGTATCCGTGTTAAATCTTCTTGATTTACCCATTACGGTAAACTGCGCCTTTTCAACGATTTTGTACTCCAACATAGTACCACCCTCCAAGATTAATTTTAATCTGAACCGTGCAAAGGATTTAAGCTTTGCACCCTTCAATTTTGCAGCCGAGGGAGATATTCCATGAAATTTGGTGAAAGCACGGGTAAAGCTGTCAGGAGAATCGTAACCGTACTTAATAGCAAGATCAATCACTCTGACATCTGAGCTCGAAAGCTCTTCAGCCGCCAGACTAAGCCTGCGGTTTCTGATATATTCTCCCACAGTAAAACCGCACAATACATTGAAGATCCTCTGAAAATGAAATGCCGATACATATGCCTTGTCAGCTATATCCTGAATATTCAGTTCTTCTGTCAGATTTTCCTCAATATAGTCGATTGCGTTTTGAATCCCCTCTATCCACCCGTTCATAAACACTCCCCTCTCTGACTGTGACTTCATTATAAAATTAATCCGAGAGCTCTTCCCGACTTTTAATGCCTTCTGTTGCAAGGTCTGCTTTTTAATTATATAATATCTGCATGGCTTTGTATACATTTGATTTAGCATCATGATTTAATATGGCAATAATATATTAATCTCCGTGAAGGACGAATTCCGGGAAATCATTACCGAATACCTCAATAAATTCGAATACTACTATTGCTTCGAAGCCATAACATGGCTTGCCTTGCTTCCTTATCGAATATGGTTATCTTTATACTTACACAGCCATGGCCAGATATACCCAACCATCAGCCCTCCATGCCTCGGTAAAGCCCAACTGAATAAAGGCTTTTGCATTCTCGCTTCCTTCCGCCTGAGGAGAAATAAGCGTTGAAATATTCATCATCCTGCACTGCCTTTTCATTTCCTCCAGCAGCCTCTTCATAAGTTCATCCTCTATCCCGTTTGTCTGGACATAATTATTATCAAACAATACACCAAAGGGAATCCAGAAGGGCTTTATCATTGGCAGGGACATTACCACCTTGCCATCAAGCTGCGCAACAAGCTCAACTCCTTCTCCCTTTCTGAGTCTTTCTATTGCCGGAAGTATTTTTTCATCCATTATTTGTCTTGGAGTCATTGCACTATATACATTTTCCCATAAATCCTGCACATCATCCTTACATACCGGTCTGATCACTATTTTTGCTTTTTCCATATCAATCATTCCCTTCTCATTCTTTTTATTTGCGTGCTGTGCGCACTGGATTGGAGTACAGCCATAAACAGTCAAAAAAGCCTTTGTAAAGCCTGCATGGGTATCAAAGCCGTATTTCATGGCAGTGTTGCAAATATTTGCTCCGGCCTTTATTTCATCTGCTGCCGCCATAATACGCTTTTCCCTGAGATACTCCATCACAGTCTTGCCTGTTAGTTCCTTGAATCTGCGAGCGAAATGATATGATGAATACCCGACATAGCGCGCAATTTCATCGAGTGAAAAATCATCTGTTAAATGCCTGTCAATAAATTCATATGCTTTAATTATTAGTTCGTCCATTTACTTCTCCTTTCCCGGAGCATTACCGTACGGTAATTAGATAATACAATAGACATATCAAATTGTCTTTTCCTGGATTGCTAAATTGAAAACAAACCGGTGCAAATTCATAAACTGCGCTCGCCTTATCAGAACAATGCCATATATAATCTTACTGCTGCAGTAAAATCCTGTACAGATTTGATATTATAGCTTAAGCAAAGCATTTGTTGGCTCAAAATAAAAAAACGGCACATCAGATTGCTCAATATCGAGTTATCTGATATACCGTATATTTATATTATATATCTATTTCCAACAGTATTGGTGCATGATCCTGCCTTGGGCCTGAATCAATTATATCGGATCTTTTTACTTTATCTGCAATCCGATCACTTACCAGCCAGTAATCAATTCTCCAGCCGGAATTGTTGATTTTGCTGGTTCTTATACGCTGTGACCACCAGGTATAGGCTCCTGTTACATCACCGTGGATATAGCGGAAGGTATCGGTAAAGCCTCTGGCCAGCAAATTGCTAAAGCCTTGCCGTTCCTCATCTGTAAAGCCTGCACTGCGGCGGTTCTGCTTGGGATGAGCAAGGTCTATCTCCTTGTGGGCCACATTAAAATCCCCTGTTGCTATAACCGGCTTTTCCTCATCAAGACTAGCCAGATAATCGGCAAATTTAACGTCCCAAATCTGACGGTCATCCAAACGTGCAAGACCGTCCCCTGCATTCGGTGTATATACCTGGGTCAGATAAAAGTGATCAAACTCCAGGGTAATAATTCTGCCTTCAGCATCCATTGTCCCGGGAGCCCCAATACGCGGATATGTTACTGTAGGGGTTAGATTATTCTTATATAAAAACATGGTGCCTGCATAACCCTTGCGTGCCGGTTCCACAGAACAATTCCAGACCATTTCATACCCCTGGAACATATCAGTTAATATCTCCATATGCTTCTTTGCGGGACCGTCACAGGACAGCTTGGTTTCCTGTAAAGCAAGCACATCCGGCTTGTATTCTGCTATTTGCTTCAGTACATTCTGGGACAATACCGCCCGATCTGATGCTCCGTTTAATGCAGCATTTAGTGAATCAATATTCCATGAAATAAATATCACTTGTATTCCTCCGATACACTCTGGTTTATTAACTAAGCATTGTTTAACAAATTACCGGATAATTTCTGCATCTCCCGGTACAAGAAATAATATAGCATAATTTTATTGAATTGAAAATAACATGTCAAATACTTACTAAATACTTTTCTTATTGCAGGAAGTCTTTATTAAGCTTTTGACCAAAGCTGATAACACAATCATAAAAAAGACACTGCCTGTTCAGACAATGCCAGTTAAATACCACTATTAATCATCCAATTCGCTGCTTAGCTTTGCACCATGCTCCTTTAAATATTCCACAACCTCAGGATATTTTTCATTGTAATAGTAATACTCCCCATTAGTGAGAAGATCCAATATTGTTTTTCCTTCCGGATATATAAGATTAAAATCTACTCCGTGCTCCACCAGTGCTTCAATTACCTCCATATTGCTGCCGCCTGTTGAAATATAGTATCTCAGGCTGTTATGGCCACGTTTGCTTATTTTATTAAGATCCGCACCTAAATCAATATAATCCTGAATGTATTGAATTCTGTATTCAGAAAGAGTATAAAAACATGCCAGGTCACCAGCAGCATTATTTGCATTAATGTCTGCTCCCTGTTCAATTAGCTCTTCCACCTCATCCGGATATGCATACAATAATAATTTTGCCAGCTCCTGATCCAGCTTCAAGCTTTATCCCCTGATTTTGCCTCTCCTATTCTCTCTCCCATTCTGACCTTGGTTTCTATCCCGTTTTCCGAATTTTTTACTATATCTTTATCAATAACGGCCCGTCCCTTTTCAAGGCATACTATTATTGTAGAACCACCAAATTCAAATCTTCCTTTCTCTTCGCCCCGTATTACATAAGCCTCCTCACGATAATTAACGATTCTGCCCACCAGTAGGGCTCCCACCTCCATGACCAGAACCTTGCCGAAATTTTCACTGTGCAAAACAGAAAACTCTCTGGTATTTTCCTTATATACAGGATATATGTCGTTAGCCAGAGGGTTTACCGTGTGAAAAACTCCCTTTATTCGGTAATTTTTCGTTTTTTTGCCGTTGTCAATATAGCAATATCTGTGGTAATCATCTACGGAAAGGCGAAAAAGCAGCAGGGTACCCCCCTGATAATACTGTGCCAGCTTTCTGCTTCTTAACAGGCTTTGCAGGGTGTAGGAGGTATTTTTTATAGTAAAGCGCGAATCCTTATCTATATGGTATACGGTCAATTTGCCATCACATGGGGCAATCAAGTGGCTGGGCTTAGTATCTATTATCCTCCTGCCCTCCTTAACCCTTCTAGTAAAAAAATCATTGTAGGATAAATATCTGCGCTCCTCATATTCTTTTATATCAATTTTACAGGCTTTTATAAAAAGGGGAATAAAAGCTCTTGAAACAGAACTGTCCAGAACAATTCCCGCAAGCCGTGAAACCCATGGCTGTATCAGAGGCCTGAGCAAAAGCCTTCCCAGCGGCTTACTGTACAAAAAGTCCAGTATCCTGTTTTGCGTATCATTTTGCCTGATTTCATTTCCCCTGCGGTCCATGCATCTCATCCGGGCTGCCTCCTATTCAAACAGTTCATTTATCAGAGCTTCCTCTTGTACAATCTTACGCTTAATTTTATAGTCTGAATACAGCAAAATAACGGATACTATTATACCCACTACTATTACAATAAAAGCGAGTTGTTTTGAGCTTGGCTTCTTCAATTTGAACTTAAGAATAAACAGTGTGGCTACAACAAAAAGCATTACCAGCAAAACCCATCTGAAGGCATGCTCCGAGATTACAAAGCTTAACAGAAACACGACAGGCAATACTATTGTAATTGAGGTTATAGGTAGTCCGTAATAATATTTATTAGCTCCGTCCTCCTTCATCTGCCGGTTTGTTTCAAGTACATTAAAAAACCCCAGCCTGATAACAGAGCAAACACTGTAATATCCGATAACAATACCACCCAGGATACCACGAACTCCTAATATGTAGCATATTATAACAGGAAAAATACCAAAACAAATGACATCACACAGGGAATCAATTTGTACTCCGAAAAGCTTTTGATCATTGCTGCGATTCTTCTTCGTTCTTGCTATCTTGCCATCCAGCATATCACAAAGCCCCGACAGTGCAAGACAGACAATAGCGGTTCTGAACCTTCCATCAATTGCCTGAGTGATACCAAATACCGAACATAACAAGCTGAGGTATGTCATTATAACCGTATAATCGTAAAATCCTATCATCCTTCTATTGTCCTTTCATTTTTCTTCCAATTGTAAAAAAGGCAACTACTGTAAAAAAAGCACTAATAATAAGTTCTGTGTAATAGCTAAGGCCTCTGCTTACTATCATGGCCGGCAGGGTCATGGGGCCAAAAACAGAGGCAAAAACAGAGAGGAATAGCTTTTCGCTTATACCCATTCCACCCGGAAGCGGCAACATATCTACCGCTACCGATATCATTCCCTGCAGAATAACAATGGTAACCAGACCTGTTTCACTATAACCAAAGGATCTGTAAACCAGATAGGTAACATAAAAAAACAGGAGTCTTTGAATTATGGTTATAATAAGCACATTCCAAATAACAAACCTGTGAGAACGAAAATATACCGCAATATCCTGATATTGCTGCATCGCGGCCTCAATCTTCTTCAAATGGTGTTCCTTTCTTCGGATTAAGCGCAGCCTCGCCAGCAGTTCAACAAAAAATGTCAGCTGCTTTTTTGCCAGGATCGGATGAAACACTAAAAGCAACATAAAAGCTACACAAAAGACATTTAGGAGAAGGCCAAGCCAGCAAATCCCGACTGCCGGATCCAGATAATTCATGATTTCTGTTGTTCTGATCAGTAAAGTAAACGCTCCAATAATTACCAGAACAAATTTATATGTAATTGTCACAATCATCAGTATCAATGTTGCTACCGGTATCGGTATCTTGTCCTTTTTCATGAAGTAAATCTGGGCCGGCTGGCCACCGGATGCCGATGGTGTAATACAGCTGACAAAAAAGCCGACAAAGGAGTACAAAAAGCAGTGCCAAAGCTTAACCCTTTGCTTAATGGAATTCATCATATAGTATATTATAATCGATTCGCTGCCGATAAAAAAGACCACACATACAATTGCCAGCAGCCAATATCTGGTATCTGAGCTTTTAATTGAATCCAGCAGGGCAGCTATATCCTGATCACGGAAAATATAGTAAATTGTAAGGGAAAATACCACAATCAAAAATAACGTATTTATAAGCATCTTACGTTTATTCATCATAAATGCTTTCTCCAAATATCATCCGATTTATCCTATAAAACAGCTTCTGAACAAATCTGTATATTTGTGTATGGCAGGCAATATAATAACAAAACTCCGCAATCAGTACACCCCCGAATATATCAATCAGATAATGCTGCTTTGTAAACTGGGTTGATAAAAATACCATAATAGCAAATATGCAGGAAAAGGCCTTGTACCAAAAGGGTATTTTTTTGCTTTTTCTGATGCCGATAAAGCAAAACCAGCTCACAAGGCAATGTATGGAGGGAAATAGGTTGGTTGGCGCGTCCAGACTGTAAACCATTCTCATCATACGACTAAATATATCATCTCCCGGTATCTCCGGACGAATATTGGTGGTAGGCAAAAATATAAAAAAGATACCGCATATTAATCTTGACAGATAATCGGCGAAGGCAAAGCGAAACCACTCCTCTTCCCCTTCACGGGCTGCCAGAATATAGTTTGCCGCCCAGAATATATAGCAAACCAGATAGATTACCACCCATTCCTTAACAAACGGGACTTTATTATCCAACCTGGAGGTAAAATCATAATGAAATTTATCCTTCACAATTTGATGGCTTCCCCAATATATAATGCCATTAACCACTAAGCAGGCAATCAGCGACAATATCCCATACTCAGGAATTAATTTACCAATACTATTTCTGTATATTGTGCCAATTGTTGATTTTTTCATAATTATTTAACCATCACCTACATAATCCATAGTTATATTAATAATATCAAGATTTTAAAACTAATTCAATTATAAATTGTATTAAATTTCACTATTTTCTTGAATTTGTCTCGTATATATCTCTTTAAACGAAACAGAAACCAATTTCTCTTCAAAACATAGTCTACAATCTGGTATGTATAATCTGGTAAAATTTTGTCTACTATGGTATAATTTTGCTTATAAATATGACAGGGAGGTTTAATATGAGCCGCTATATCATTTTTACCGCGGTAAGCAAAACGGATCCTATAAAATGGCATAAAGAAGGGCAATTCTTCAAATTTGCAGAAAATATAAGCCGGAGAAAATCTATATGCTTATGTGCCCATGAAATCGTATCCATAACCGATGACTGGATAAAGGACAGATGCGGCATGAATTCCAAGGAAATTATGGACAAGCTGAAATACCTGGCATCCGAAGCAGGTATTGCTGGTAGCTCTTATGACAGAATGAATCAGATAATAGAAGAAAATCTTATCTAAGATTGGGAGTGAAAAAGTGAACACAGATACTCTTTTGGCAACCTATCTGGGTTTGCTGCATGAAATCGAAAGAATACTGGATCAGGATACCATACAATCATTGATAGATGATGAGGAAATCCGTAATAATCTTTTATATTTTTTTGACATAAAGACGGCAAAAGCCGGTCTGCCTAACAATTCCATTTGCCATCTTGTCAAAATGGCGGACCGAATCGTAACAAAGGCCGAACTTCATCCCAACGACGGACAGAATATTGAAGATATCATGAAAAATATTGATATGACAATGCCACTGTATGCCGTATTCAATAACCTTAATATAAATCAAAAAGAAAGCAGGCAAAGCTATTTCTATCAACCAAGACCTTTGTCTGAAAAAATAAATTATCCGACTGATAAACCTGGATTTTCTATCTCTCAGGATGATTACAGAATACTGGCTCAAAAGCTGAAAGATGAGCTGTCGGGCATAAGCTTTAGACAAAAAGCAGTAAACAGGCTTTTGTCGGTACTGGAGGCCAATATATCCTGCATTCCTTCCAATACAATGCAAACCGATACCTCAGATATTCCTCTTTATGACCATTGTAAAATGACAGCTGCTATAGCCTCCTGCATCCAGGAATACTTAAGCTATAACAAACGGACCATTTATGCGAATGAATTGGCAGATGAAGAAGCCTTCTGTACTGAGAAGGTATTCCTTATGTTTTCAGGCGATTTTTCTGGCATCCAAAGTTTCATATACAATATTGTTTCAGACGGTGCTCCAAAAAGCTTAAGAAGCCGTTCCTTCTTCCTTGAGCTTGCTATGGAACACATTGTGGATGAACTTTTGAAAGCCGGCGGTGTCAGCAGGGCCAATCTAATCTACAGTGGAGGCGGCCACTGCTATATTCTCCTGCCAAATACCGTCCAGGTTAAGGAGAATATTGACAATCTGCTCAAAGCCGTCGGTAAATGGCTGCGTAACGGATTTGGCACCCGCCTTTACTTTGCCGGTGCCTATACTGAATGCAGCGCAAACGATCTTATGAATATACCGTCCCAAGAAGCGCCCTATGAGCAAATATTCCGCAGTTTATACTTCTCATTAAGCGCCAAAAAAATGACCCGCTATACTCCTGAGGAACTTATAGAGCTAAATACCGCCCCCCTTCGGGACGGAAAGAGGGAATGCCGGATCTGTGGCACGGAAAACCGGCTGCTTAAAAATGATGATATATGCTGCTGGTGCGAAAGTTTTGAAAGGCTTTCAAATACCCTGTTGCAGAAGGATCTGGCCATATTAATCTCAGAACAGTATAATTCTGAACTTCCATATATAAAACTTCCCACCCTGTCAGGAGAGGTCTTCTGCTATTTTGTAAATATAAGCGATGCGACAAAGCTTTGCAATGAGATGGAGATAGACCGTATTTACACTAAAAACCGCAGCTATTCCGAGCTTCCTGACGATATAAAGCTGTATATGGGTGACTATGTCTTTGATCCCATTATAGATAATCTTATAAGTAAGGATGGTCCCAGACGGATAGCGGTAATGCGGGCTGACGTAGATAACCTTGGACTGGCCTTTATTAGCGGCTTTACCAGACCGGATGCTGATCCCGGCATAAGGAACCGCTACAATACTTTATCCCGCACGGCAGCGTTCTCCAGGCAATTATCGTTATTCTTTAAGTACTATATAAATTTCTTGCTGGAGGGAAAAGAAGGAACATATACCATACAGGTTGGCAATGAGCATAACGAGAAGAAGAAGATAGATACCGTTTATTCCGGTGGTGATGATGTCTTCCTTATTGGGGGCCTTAAGGATATACTGGAAGCTGCCATCCTGCTACATGAGGCCTTTAGCCGCTATACCTGCAACAGTCTAAGCATTTCCTTCGGAATCGGATTATTTCCCGTCAAATATCCGATTAACCGCTCAGCTGTAGAAACAGAGGAACTTGAAAATTTGGCAAAGAAAAATGATGATAAAAACAGCGTCTCCTTGTTTGCCAAACATGAAGATCATACCTACCGGCTGGACATTTTTATAAATAAGGTATTAGAGGAAAAGCTGGTTAAACTTAATAATTTCTTTAGCTATAACAGTGAAATAAAGGAAAGGGGAAACTCATTTTTATTCCGCCTTATGCAGCTTATTAAAGGCAGTGATGATAAAATTAATATTGCAAGATACGCCTACCTGCTGGCAAGGCTTGAACCAAGCAAAAAGAACGAGGATTACCGGAATCTATATCAGGATTTTTCAAAAGCCATGTACGACTGGATACTTAAGCCCCAGGATCGTAAGGAACTGCTGACAGCTATTTATATTTACATTTATCTGACCAGGAAAAGGAGTGAGCAATAAATGGGATACCAAAAAAATCAATTCCATCAAAATGGCGACAGCCAGTTTAATCAAAACAAGCGTAAATACGATAATAATGACAAGATTGATACTATCCACATGAATCTTGAGCCTATGGAAATTCCCGATGAATACATTCAAAAAGCCGAAAACATCATGAAGGACATATCAAAAAGCATTACTACAAGCAAAATCCGGGGTTTCCTTTCCCTGGTTTCCAAGGTATACAATATGGAAAGTGTACGCACAGAGGACACTCTCCTTCCGGAAAGCATAGATACAATCCAGATGATGCGAATCCGGGTCGTATATGAGGCCGGCAGGGACAACACCGACGGAGTAAAGAAATTCCTTGAAAAAAGCAATATTTTAAACTACCTTAAAAGCATTGGTGACAACCGTCAAAAATTCATAACCTTTGCAAGATATATGGAAGCACTGGTAGCATACCACAGATTTTATGGCGGAAAGGAATAAGGAGGGTTTTATATGTACGCAAAATTATTGATAAAGTCACAATTAGAGGTCGTAACAGGAATGCATATCGGCGGTTATTCAACCTATTCCGCTATTGGAGCGGTCGACAGCCCGGTTATAGATGATCCGAAAACCAGGCAGCCTATTATACCTGGGAGCAGCTTAAAGGGTAAGCTTCGAACCCTGTTGGTACGCAGCATAGAAAAGGATATAAATAATTTACCTCATCCTGATAATGATAAGATAGCTGTTCGCAGATTGTTTGGCTCCGGTGCAGGCGGCAAAAATGAAAATAATTCCATTATAAAAGCCAGACTTCAATTTGCGGACGCATTTATATGCAATGCCGATGATTTCAGGGAAATAGGCTTTACTGAAATAAAATTCGAAAATACCATAGATCGTAAAACCGGTAAAGCAAATCCCCGACAGATTGAACGTGTCAATAAAGGAGTAAGGTTCGAAGTTAATATCTTATATGATTTGGAAAATGAAGCTGAATTTATTGAGGATATGGAAAATCTGTCAAGAGCGATGAAGCTGCTGCAGCTTGACTACCTGGGCGGGCATGGGACCCGTGGCAGCGGTCGAGTAAGCTTTCGTAAAATCGAACTGATTGCTGCTGATGATAAGGAAGGCATCCTGGCAAAGCATATGGACGAAGTCGGGAAATTATTTAAGGATGTGGAGGATTATGAACTATTTTCTTTGTAAACTAAGATTTATTACTCCCCTGCATATCGGAG
>ENA-OWPA01001206-OWPA01001206.1-bioreactor-metagenome-genome-assembly--contig:-NODE-1206-length-19011-cov-6.277015_pt1 | contig 19011 bp, 27 predicted proteins | sample MGYA00238139_ERZ651803 | MGnify/ENA primary metagenome ERZ651803 (study PRJEB26909, sample SAMN07631231) | bioreactor metagenome | isolation source: Switchgrass digestor | place: USA: Dartmouth... | reverse complement strand
GAGCAGACGCTTGAAATAATGTCGCGCATGGGGCTGGATCCAAAAAGTGAATACACCCTCTGCGATGGTGACACCGTGTTGGCGCTTCGGCTCAACCCCGTATACGACAAATATACCAAATACCGCAAGGATTACGCCGTTGTCGGCGAAACACTGACCTACGCACAATTCAAAAAGCAGCTGGCTCACTCGGATTATTTTCTTGAAAGCAATGTGCAAAAACGCATCGGATCAGAAAATCGGCGTGTTTGGACACTCAATTATGAGCTGTTGAAGGCTCGATGCGATGTGTCCGGCTTTGAGAACACAGAGATAGAACCGCTATGAACAGTGTAAATGTAACCTCACAAGCCAAAACGCAACTTCCCGAAGAGTATAAGTTACAAGAGAAGTTACACCCAAAAACCGCTATATACAAGCACAATTTGAGTTTTCTTATCTTTTGTAACTTTGTAACTTCTAAAATTATGGGTATACACGCGAGCGCAACAATTCCCCATACGCGAGCGCGTGTGTGCGTGTAAATATATGCACACCTATATATTTTCAGGTTACGAGGTTACAAGCTGCAAATAAGTTACAAGGAGGATCATGTGTCTGAAAAAGAAATCGTATCTAAAATCCTTCGCTATTTAAAAACTGTGCCGAAGTGCTTCGCTTGGAAGGAACACGGCGGAATATACGGCACAGCGGGTATCCCGGATATCATTGCCTGTATTGATGGCAAGTTTTACGCATTTGAAGTAAAAACACCGGTCGGCAAAACAACAAAACTGCAAGAGGCAACTATTCGTAAAATCCTCGCCTGTGGCGGCACCGCTTCGGTAGTCCGTTCGGTTGACGAGGTGCGAGCTGTTATTAACGGCTCCCTGCAATGATTATGAAAACAACGCATCCGTGCTTTACATATACAATGCTAACAATGCGACACTGCTTCTTCAAAAAATAAAGTTTAGGAGCGTGTCACATATGATTGACAATTATAATAACCTGGCTAACGCCATCATTCTTCAGGCGGTCAAGGATTACCGCAAGGCACTGCGTACTCTTTCTATAAATCCCAACAACCGTTCAGCGCAGTATGAGCGCAGGCGTATTGAACAGTTCTTCCGTTCCGGCTGGTTTGGGGCGCTGACGAGCATCGACCCAGAAATGCTCATCACCAAGCTGAAAGCGGAGGTGATGGCATGACTGTTAAAGCATATCTCGGGCAGGCATATAGGCTCGACCAGCGTATAAATTCCAAGCTGGAGCAGATTGCTTCGCTAAATGAACTGGCTACGAAATGCACCTACACCCTAACGGGCATGCCTCGCAATCCAAATCGCAGTACATCAACGATGACCGATGCTGTGGCAAAGATTATCGACCTGCAAGCGGAAATCAACCGTGACATCAATCGGCTCGTTGACCTGAAGCGCGAGATAGTCAGGCTCATCAAAACCGTGGAAAACACAGAGCATCAGACGCTTCTGGAGCTGCGCTACCTCTGCTTCAAGACTTGGGAGCAGATAGCTGTTGATATGGGCTATAATGTGCGCCATGTATACCGACTTCACGATGAAGCAATAGAAAGCATTACAGTTCCGCTAACTCAGCAGTAAATGTCACTGTTTGTCATATACCCCTTTGTGATAGTATATACTTAGGAAACCAGAATAAAGCAGAGCCTCGAGGGAAAATCCCCCGGGGCTTTTGTTATGCCCAAGGAGGTGACCCTATGCCAAAGAAACCAAAGCGGCCGTGTCGATACCCCAGTTGTCCAAAACTGACGGATGGTTTGTATTGTGTGGAACATCAACGGCAAGCAACGCGCCACTATAATCATTTCCAGCGCGAGCCTGAAACCAACAAAAGATATGGTCGTGCATGGAAACGCATACGCGACCGTTACATCAAAGCACACCCGCTATGTGAGGAGTGTAAAAAAGCTGATCGCTTAACCCCCGCTGAAGAGGTACACCATATTCTCCCGCTCAGTCACGGAGGAACAAATGATGTGAGTAATCTCATGTCGCTGTGCAAGTCGTGCCACTCACGCATTACTGCAGAGAGCGGCGACAGGTGGGGGCGGTCAGATCTCTAAACCTATTGAAAGCGGACAGCGGCGTGGGGCTTCGCGTGAGAAATCGCAGTTTCAAACGGCTAATATCCCCCACTGGACAAGGAGTGTGATGAATATGGCAAAAGACGGCACCAACAGAGGCGGTGCAAGAATCGGCTCAGGGCAAAAAAAGAAAGCCCTCGCCGACAAAATTTTAGATGGCAATCCCGGTAATCGAAAGTTGACCATCATGGACTTTACAGACATGACGGAGCTTACCGGAGAATCAATGCCAAAACCAAGAGGCTATCTTACCGCGAAACAGAAAGACGGTTCCACAACACTGGCGGCAGAAATTTTCAACAATACATGGCAATGGCTCAAGGAGCGAGGGTGCGCACAGTTAGTAACTACTCAGCTTATCGAACAATACGCTCAGAGTGTGGCACGGTGGATCCAGTGCGAGCAGGCAATCAGCGAGTTTGGCTTCCTTGCTAAGCACCCCACCACCGGCAATGCTATTCCGTCCCCCTATGTTTCAATGTCTCAAAATTTCATGAAGCAGGCCAACAACATCTGGTTCCAGATTTATCAGGTGGTACGGGAAAACTGCACAACAGAATATCGCGGTGTAACACCTCAAGACGATGCAATGGAAAAGTTGCTCAATGCCCGTCGGGGCGCACTATAATAAACGGAGGAATGTGAAATGACAACTTACAAAACAGCAGAAAGTGTATGCAAAGGGCATCCGGATAAGCTCTGCGATCTGATTGCCGACAATATCTTGGATGCTTGTCTCAGAAAGGACAGAGCTTCTCGTGTAGCTTGCGAGGTTATGGCGACTAAGGGCAAAATTATCGTAGCGGGCGAAATCACCTGTAGCGAAAAAGTGGATATTCGGTTTATCGTGCGAAATGTCCTGCGCGAGGTCGGGTATAATCCTTGGAAGTTTACTGTGTTCGTATTCGTTCATCGACAGAGTGCGGATATCGCAGCCGGTGTGGATACGGCAATTGAAGCGCGAAACGGCATATGCGATCCTTACGGATCTGTCGGCGCAGGTGACCAAGGCACAGTATACGGGTACGCAACAAAGGAAACGCGAGAGTATTTGCCTTTGCCGCTAGTGCTCTCGCATCGCATTGCCAAGCGCATTGATGAATGCCGCGAAGGTAAACTTATCAAAGGCATTCTACCGGACGGCAAGTGTCAGGTTACTGTCGAATATGAAGATGGTAAACCCAAACGTGTGAAAGCTGTGGTGATTTCTGTCCAGCATGAGGCAAATAAAACGCAGGAGCAGCTGCGCACGGATATTATGAATAATGTCTTGTGGCAATGCTTTGAAGATTTCCCAATGGACGATGATACCGAAATACTCATTAACCCCAGTGGACGTTTCGTAGAGGGCGGCCCCGCTGCTGACACAGGACTGACGGGCAGAAAAATCATGGTGGATACTTATGGTGGTCTTGCGTCACACGGCGGCGGAGCCCTTTGCGGCAAAGATCCGACGAAGGTTGACCGCAGCGGTGCATATATGGCACGGTATATCGCGAAGAACATTGTGTGGAGCGACTTAGCTGAAAGATGCGAGGTCGCTCTTTCTTATGCCATCGGTAAGGCAAGTCCCGTGGCAGTAGCGGTCACTTCATTTGGAACAAGCAAGCTGACAGATGAGCAGCTTACCTTGATTGTGCAAGAAGTTTTTAATTTGCGTCCCGCTGCTATCATTGAAAAGCTGCGTTTGCGTACAGCCATATATGAAAGCACGGCGGCATATGGTCATTTCAATTCCTGTCTCTTTCCGTGGGAAAACGTGGATTGTTATAAGGAGTTAAGAAAGGCGGCTGAGAAATATGCTGATTGAAAAGATACCCGCGGCAAAGCTCAATCCAGCTGCATATAACCCACGAAAAGACCTGAAGCCGGGTGACAAGGAATACGAAAAGCTCAAGCGCTCTATTGCGGAGTTCGGTTATGTGGAACCGATCATCTGGAATAAGACCACCGGCAACGTGGTTGGAGGTCACCAGCGGTTGAAAGTGCTACTCGACCTTGGTCTAACAGAAATTGATTGCGTAGTCGTGGAGCTCGATGACAAACGCGAAAAGGCACTCAACCTTGCTCTAAATAAAATACAGGGTGATTGGGACGAAGCAAAGCTGGCATCGCTCATGGCAGAGTTTGACGCATCTACATTTGACGTATCTCTCACAGGTTTTGATGCTGACGAAGTAGACGCGCTCTTAAATAAATTTTACTCGAAAGAAGCTATACAGGATGACTTCGACGTAGACAAAGAAAAGGAAGCCATTGAAGCTGCTGGCGAAACACGAACTCATTCAGGAGATATCTGGCTGCTTGGACAGCATCGACTTTTGTGCGGCGACAGTACCAGCGAGGTGGATTTCGACCATCTGATGGACGGCGCCCACGCTCAGTGCGCAGTTACCTCTCCTCCATACGGCGTCGGAAAAGAATATGAAAAAGCCGGGATCGAACCGTGGTTTGAAACTATGCGCCCCGCTATAAAGAACATCTGTAAAAATGCAGATATCGTCTGTTGGAACATCGGAGACCTATATGCCACAGGCACCCAGTTTATTGAACCAACCGAAATGTATAGCATTGGGCTATTTGCTGACAACGGCTTCCGTCCTATCTGGATTCGCATATGGAAAAAGCAAGGCATGAATTTCGGCAACGCTCCCTATCACCTTGTGACAAATAAACCGGTGCAGCAGTACGAATATATCACGGCGCTGGCTGCGCAGGAAACTGAGGAATACAACGACCAAGAGTTTGCCTGGGTTTCGGCATTCGCCGGCCATTCCTATAAGTTTGTGAAGCGGCTCACCAAGGATGAGCGTAAAAAATGGGGCTATGCCGGTATTTGGGAAATATCTACCGTGCGAGCCAATAAAGATCACCCCGCTATGTTTCCTGTCGAGTTGCCGTGGCGATGCATTAAAATGCATTCTGACCGTGGCGGTGTGGTACTTGAACCTTTCGCGGGCTGTGGAACGACGCTCATCGCCTGTGAACAGACCGAACGCAGGTGCTATGCGATGGAGATTTCGCCGGTCTACTGTGATCTCATCGTAAAGCGCTGGGAAACATTCACCGGTGGGACTGCTGTAAAGCTGGAGGTATGATATGGATATACAGAAATTATCAATTGAGAAGTTAAACCCTTCAGCATACAATCCGCGAAAAGACCTTAAACCCGGTGATGCTGAATATGAAAAGCTGCGCCGCTCCATTGAGGAGTTCGGCTATGTTGAGCCTATCATATGGAATAAACGCACGGGCAATATTGTGGGTGGCCATCAACGGTATAAAGTATTGGTGGCACTCGGATATACCGATGTGGATTGCGTGGTACTGGACATCGATGAGCAAAAGGAAAAAGCCTTAAATGTGGCGCTCAACAAGATATCTGGCGAGTTCGATATCCCGCTTTTGACCGACCTTTTGAAGGATATCGGTGCAAGTGGCTTTGATGTATCTCTTACGGGTTTCGATGCTGCAGAGATGGATGCGTTGTTCAAGGATAGCGTAATCGGAGGTATCAAAGAGGATGATTTTGACGAGCCATTACCTGAAACACCAGTTTCCAAGAAGGAAACATCTGGCTGCTTGGACGGCACCGCCTTATCTGCGGCGATGCTACGAAAGCGGAAACTTATAAAAAGCTGATGGACGGACAGCAGGCAAACCTCGTGATTACTGACCCGCCATACAACGTGGACTATAAAGGCACTGCGGGAAAACTTAAAAATGACAATATGGAAAGCACCAAGTTCCACGCATTCCTGCTCTCGGCATATCGGTGTATGTATGATGCGCTGGTGGACGGTGGCGGAATTTATGTCTTCCATGCCGATCGCGAGACAGTCAATTTCAGGACAGCATTTACCGAAGCAGGCTTCTTCTGTCATCAGACTTGTATATGGATAAAGAATACACCGGTCTTGGGGCGCTGCGATTATCAATACAACCATGAACCTATTCTAGTAGGCTGGAAGCCAACAGCCGGTCACAACTGGTACGCCGACCGTAAACAGCGCACGACATGGAATTTTGACCGGCCAACCAAGAGCAAACATCATCCTACAATGAAACCTGTGGCACTGTGCGCATATCCGATTATGAACAGCTCGCTGACAAACAACATTGTGCTTGACCCATTCGGGGGCAGCGGCAGTACTCTCATTGCCTGCGAGCAGACAGGACGCATTTGCTATACGATTGAGTTGGATGAGCGTTATGCCGATGTTATCGTGAAACGGTACATAGAGCAAAAAGGCTTAGATACCGACGTTTTCCTTATGCGCGATACACAAAAAACTGCATATATAGATGTCAAAAAGTCTGTAGAATAACGCTTGCTATTCTACAGATTTTATGGCTCTATATGACCTGCGTAGAACGCAGAAAGGTGGTAAGTGCATGGAACAAAACACATTTGAAGTCCGGTATAACATTACCGGCGACGAGCGCAAGCGTCTCGTTCGGGCAATGGGCGACATTTTGGAAGCTGAACCTAAATATTTGGGTGCACCGAGCTTCGCTTACGAGATTGATTATTTCACTGTTGATAAAAACGGCACCGTTGTCTTTGATAACCGTAGTGATAGCGTGGAAATCGAAAACCTCATAGAGCGGCTGCGTGAATTGGGCTTTGAAGCAGAAAAGGACGGCAGTGACACTAATGATGGCGACGAGCTTGTTATTGAGATGCCGCTGACAGGCTTCACTCCTGAAAAACTTGATAACCTTGCTAAACTGGTCACCGCAAAGGAATCGCTACTCAAGGCAGCATTAGGTGCTGAAGATTTGCCCATTCAGCAGACAGAACACACTCTCCGATTCCCGTGGTTTAAAGGAAACTTAGACAGCGATTCGGTTCACGCTTATACCACACTAATAACGAAGCTCTGTGAAACGGCAAAAGAAAAGCAGCGAGTCAGTGCCAAAGAACGTGAGGTTGATAATCCAAAGTACGCCATGCGCTGCTGGCTGCTCTCCCTCGGCTTTATTGGTGACGAATACAAGGTTAGCAGAAAAATCCTGCTGAAAAACCTCCCCGGCAGCAGCGCATTCAAAACTCCGAAAGGTGGTACAGGTGATGAGCAATAGATTTCCTTCAAGAGAAACCGTCGAACGTATCCGCGCTCAATATCCCGTCGGGTGCCGTGTGGAACTGATAAAAATGGATGACATACAAGCTCCTCCTATTGGTACTAAAGGAACGGTCACGGGTGTGGATGACATTGGAAGCATAATGGTTTCATGGGACAACGGCAGCACGCTTCATGTCATATATGGCGATGATATATGCCGGAAAATTTAATTGAAAAATACACAATTACAGTAGTTTTACGAGCAACAAAGATTGTGTAGTATATGTCGATTTATATCGTGTAATTGCCTTGCTATGCTGTGTTTTCTATGGCTATATGTAACCTACCGCAAGGGAAAACACACAGCACGAAGGGAGCAAAACACAATGTTTACAACGAAATTCGGCATCGAGATTGAGTTGACTGGCATCACAAGAGACGAGGCGGCCAAAGTCGCAGCAAACTATTTTGGCGGGACGGTTACACACACATGTGATTACTACGACACCAAGAAGGTAACGGCCCCGGACGGACGGATTTGGAAGTTTATGAGCGACAGCAGCATTTCCTGCCAAAAGAAACAAGGACGCCAAAAGGTTGCTGCTACACGAGATTACAGCGTAGAACTGGTCAGCCCCATACTAACTTATCGCGAGGATATAAAAACGCTACAGGAACTGGTCAGGCAGCTTCGCCACACCGGTGGATTTACAAACAACTCCTGTGGAATACATATACACCTTGACGGTGCAGACCACACGCCGAGGAGCATAAGGAACTTTGTGAACATCATCGCCAGCAAGAACGACCTTTTTTACAAGGCTTTACAAATAGCACCAGAACGGATGAGTTACTGCAAAAAGATGGATAGCCTTCTGGTCGAGAAATTAAACCGATGCAAACCAAAAACAATGGGAGCCATTGAGAGCCTTTGGTATGAGGGCTACAGCGAAAGCACCAGCCGTCACTACCATTCAAGCCGATACCACTTTCTTAACCTGCACAGCTTTTTTACGGGCAACCATACGGTCGAGCTCAGGGGTTTCAACAGCGAGTTGCATGCGGGTAAGATAAGAAGCTACATTGTTCTCGCCCTCGCTCTCAATCGCCAGGCGCTGACACAGAAATGCGCTTCAGCAAAGAAACCGCAGGTTGAGAATGAAAAGTTCGCGATGCGAACCTACCTCAACCGCATTGGTTTCATTGGCGAGGAATTCGTAAATTGCCGGGAGCACTTGACCGCCCACCTTGACGGCTCGGCGGCTTGGCGATTTCGGGCAGCCTAAACGGTTGCCCCACAAAAACAAGGAGGACAAAGACAATGAATAAAACACTTTATCTTGCCTATGGCTCAAACCTTAACCTTGAGCAAATGGCATACCGTTGCCCCACAGCGAAGCCTGTCGGGCAGGTTGTATTGAAAGACTATCAGTTATTGTTTCGTGGCGGACACGGCGGCGCTGTAGCGACCGTGGAGCCGTTTAAGGGCAAGACTGTGCCATGCCTGCTGTGGGAGATAACTCCGACTGACGAAGCGGCACTCGACCGCTACGAAGGTTTCCCGTTCCTCTATCGCAAAGAAAAGGTCAAAGTGAGACTTGGAAAAAAGAACGTGGAAACTATGGTGTACATCATGAATGAAGGCAGACCACTTGGCACTCCCAGTTGCTATTATTACAGCATCATACTTGAGGGTTACAAGAGTGCGGACTTCGACATCAGCATTTTAAAGCAGGCTGTCGAGGATTCAAAGGAGGACGAAAATGAATAAAAAGTTAAAGGAACAGATACTCGCCATCCGCAACACTGGTCTGACAAATATGTTTGATGTAGCGACGGTGCAGCGCATCGCCTACGACATGGGTTTCCATGAGCTGGTCGTTTATCTCGACGAAAACCACAAGGAATATGCCCATTTCATACTGACCGGCGAAGAGGATAAATAGCTAAATATTAACCGGAGAACAGTGCCGAAAACGGCTCTGTTTCTCGTACAGATAGAATAAGTAGGCTTGCCTGTGGCAGGTCATTTTTTATGCCATTTTGAAAGGAGGCGGCTGATATACGAAAACTAAAGAAATACACACCAACTCGTTTTATGGCAAAGGACTCCGTTTACTGCAAGGAAGCCGCCGACTATGCTGTCGCTTTCATTCAGGCCTTGCGTCATACCAGCGGCATATGGGACGGTCGGCCTTTTGAACTTATAGATTGGCAGGAACAGATTGTTCGAGATGTATTTGGTGTTCTGAAGCCAAACGGCTACCGTCAGTTTAATACAGCATATATCGAAATACCAAAAAAGAATGGAAAGTCAGAGCTTGCCGCGGCAGTTGCACTTTTGTTGACTTGTGGCGATGGCGAACAGCGCGCTAAGGTATATAGCTGTGCTTCGGATAAGAACCAAGCAAAGATTGTGTTTGAGGTTGCTGTGGCGATGGTGCGCAAATCACCGGCATTAACAAAGCGGGTTAAGATAACTGAATCGACAAAAACCCTTGTATATATGCCCACGGAGAGTACTTATCAGGTGCTCTCCGCGGACGTGGCAAATAAGCATGGATTCAATACCCATGGGGTTATTTTCGATGAATTGCATACACAGCCTAATAGAAAGCTCTTTGACGTGATGACCAAAGGTAGCGGAGATGCCCGAATGCAGCCACTATATTTTTTGATTACAACTGCTGGCGACAATACGAACTCCATCTGTTATGAAGTGCATCAAAAAGCACTGGATATTCTATCAGGACGCAAGACGGATCCAACATTTTATCCTGTAATCTTTGGGGCTGCGGAAACGGATGACTGGACGGATCCAAAGGTATGGAAAAAAGCAAACCCCTCTCTTGGCATCACAATAGGATTAGACAAGGTAAAGGCAGCTTGTGAGAGTGCAAAGCAAAATCCGGCTGAGGAGAACAGCTTCCGGCAACTCCGGCTGAACCAGTGGGTAAAACAGTCAGTACGCTGGATGCCAATGGATAAATGGGATCAGTGTGCGTTTAAGGTAGATCCCGAGTCGCTCGAAGGTCGCGTCTGCTATGGCGGGCTTGACCTCTCCTCTTCCACTGATATCACAGCCTTCGTGCTGGTCTTTCCACCGCTCGACGAGGATGATAAATACACTGTTTTACCGTTTTTCTGGATGCCGGAGGACAACATTGATTTGCGTGTTCGACGTGATCATGTGAATTATGATTTGTGGCAGAAGCAGGGTTTCCTCAAAACAACTGAAGGCAATGTTGTGCATTACGGTTTCATCGAAGCCTTTATCGAGGAACTCGGTACAAAATATAACATCCGTGAAATAGCCTTTGACCGCTGGGGTGCTGTACAGATGGTGCAGAACCTTGAAGGTCTTGGCTTTACAGTCGTGCCCTTCGGGCAGGGTTTTAAGGATATGTCTCCACCCACAAAAGAACTGATGAAACTGACTCTTGAACAAAAAATTGCTCATGGCGGTCATCCTGTTCTTCGCTGGATGATGGACAACATTTTTATCCGCACCGATCCTGCGGGCAATATTAAGGCAGATAAAGAAAAATCGACTGAAAAAATCGATGGCGCTGTGGCAACGATTATGGCACTCGACCGTGCGATTCGTTGCGGAAACGACAATGGCGAGAGTGTTTATGATAAACGTGGTCTGCTTATTTTTTAGCAAAGGAGAGTGATGTCTATGGGAATCTTACAAGGAATATTCAAGGCACGAGACAAACCTAAAAATGCACTTGGCGGTAGCCACTACAGCTTCTTTTTCGGAAACACAAGTGCCGGAAAGCCGGTTAACGAGCATACAGCCATGCAAATGACAGCGGTCTATTCTTGCGTGAGGATACTGTCTGAAACATTGGCGGGGCTTCCGCTTCACGTGTACAGATATAATGATTCGGGCGGCAAAGAGAAATATTTAAAGCACCCTTTATATAAACTGCTCCATGATGAACCGAACCCTGAGATGACTTCATTTGCGTTCCGCGAAACGCTGATGAGTCATCTTTTGTTATGGGGCAATGCTTATGCACAGATAATTCGAAACGCCCGTGGTGAGGTAATCGCTCTCTATCCTCTCATGCCGAACAAAATGACAGTTGACCGCGACAGTAAAGGTCGGTTGTTTTATCTTTACTCCCGCACTAGTGACGATGCGCCTACTCTTGGCGAGGACAGCCAGGTATATCTCTCGCCGTCCGAAGTTTTGCATATACCGGGCTTAGGCTTTGACGGACTTATTGGCTACTCACCCATAGCTATGGCGAAAAATGCAGTGGGGCTGGCAATTGCGACTGAGGAATATGGCGCGAAGTTTTTCGCAAACGGAGCAGCACCGGGCGGTGTGCTTGAACACCCCGGTACCATAAAGGATCCGCAAAAGGTCAAGGAAAGCTGGAATGCTGCCTACCAAGGCTCACAAAATGCGCACCGTGTAGCTGTTCTCGAGGAGGGCATGAAGTATCAGCCGATAGGCATCTCGCCCGAGCAGGCGCAGTTTTTGGAAACCCGAAAGTTTCAGATAAATGAAATTGCCCGTATTTTCAGAGTGCCGCCTCATATGCTTGCTGACTTGGAGAAATCCTCATTCAGCAACATCGAGCAACAGTCGCTTGAGTTTGTTAAGTACACGCTCGATCCGTGGGTAGTGCGCTGGGAGCAGTCCATGTGTCGTGCCCTGCTTATGGAAAGCGAAAAGCCAATCGTATTCATTAAGTTTAATGTAGATGGCTTGCTACGAGGCGACTATGTTTCCCGCATTAGCGGATATGCAACCGCAAGGCAGAACGGATGAATGTCAGCAAACGATATCCGTGAGCTAGAAAATCTCGATCGCATTCCGGCGGAGTTTGGAGGAGATCTTTACCTTATCAACGGTGCGATGACCAAATTACAGGACGCAGGTGCGTTCGCAAATACAACAAGATTGGAGGAAACCGAATGAAGAAATTCTGGAACTGGGTGCGGGATGAGGAATCCGGCACACGAACGCTCTACCTTGACGGTGTGATTGCAGAAGAATCATGGTTTGATGATGATGTCACCCCTAAGGCTTTCAAAGCAGATTTGAATGCCGGTGAGGGTGACATTGTTATTTGGCTCAACTCTCCGGGCGGTGACTGTATTGCCGCAAGTCAGATTTATGCCATGCTCATGGACTACAAAGGCAAGGTCACAGTCAAGATTGACGGTATTGCCGCATCAGCAGCGAGCGTTATTGCGATGGCGGGAACAACTGTGCTAATGGCCCCTACCGCTCTCATGATGGTACACAATCCACTGACTATCGCAATCGGCGACAGTGAGGAAATGCAGAAAGCCATTGCAATGCTCTCGGAGGTAAAGGAAAGCATCATCAATGCCTATGAAATCAAAACCGGGCAATCACGAACAAAACTCTCCCACCTTATGGATGCCGAAACTTGGCTAAACGCCAACAAAGCCATAGAACTTGGGTTTGCAGACGGAATTTTGGAGGATGAGAAAAAGCGTGTTCAAGCAGAGGATGTGACATTCGCTTTCAGCCGTCGGGCTGTAACAAACTCTTTACTTGACAAGGTTAAACCCAAATTGTCAAAACAGAAAACCAGTACCCCTATTGATGTCGCCAAAGCTACTCCTGTGGAATGGCTTGAGAAGCGGCTTTCTTTACTTCAACACTTAATTTTTAGCAGGAAAAACACATGAGTAAAATTCTTGAACTGCGCGAAAAACGCGCAAAAGCATGGGAAGCTGCTAAAGCTTTCCTCGACGCCAAACGCGGTACGGACGGTATGGTTTCCGCTGAAGATACCGCTACCTACGACAAAATGGAAGCCGATGTTGTAGCACTTGGCAAGGAAATTGAACGACTCGAAAAACAGGAAGCCCTTGACCGCGAGCTATCAAAGCCGCTGAACACACCTCTAACAGCCAAACCCGCCGTTCCCGGTGCTGATACTAAAACAGGGAGAGCTTCAGATGAATACAAAAAGGCATTCTGGAACGTGATGCGCTCTAAAAATCCGCATTATGATATTAGAAACGCTTTGGAAGTCGGAGAAGACAGCGAGGGCGGCTACCTTGTACCGGATGAGTTTGAACGTACACTCGTACAGTCTTTGGAGGAAGAAAATATTTTCCGTAAGCTGGCAAAAATCATTCAGACCTCCAGCGGTGACCGCAAAATCCCAGTAGTCACTACACACGGTACTGCCTCATGGAGTGCATAATTTTAAGTGTAAAGGACACCTACATGGACGCACAGGAGGTTATGCACATGACTGATTATAGCAAAATTACCGCCCTTTACTCCCGTCTTTACTTGGGCGACGAGGACAGGGACGGCGGCGAGAGCAACAGCATACAGAACCAAAAAATATTTTTGGAGAACTATGCCAGAGGGCAGTACCTAACCAATATCCGGCACTACATCGACGATGACGAAAGCGGCAGGTTTTTTGACCGTTCCGCCTACTCCCGCATGATGGACGATGTGGAAAACGGGAAAATCGGTGTCTGCATTATGAAAGACCTCACCCGCTGGGGGCGCGACTATCTCCAAGTCGGCAACGCTATGGAGATATTCAGACGGAACAATGTGCGCTTTATCGCGGTCAACAACGGCATTGACAGCGAGAAGCCCGACACATTGGAGTTTGCGCCCTTTATCAATATCATGTCGGAGTGGTATGCAAAGGACATCAGCAAGAAAGTGAAAACGGGCATTAAGACCAAAGGCATGAGTGGAAAGCCGATTGTCACCGAAGCCCCTTACGGCTATGTCAAAGACCCGGACAACAAGGATTTTTGGATTATCGACGAAGAAGCCGCCGGAGTTGTCCGTTTGATTTTCCGTCTGTTTATCGGCGGGAAAAACCGCAATCAAATCGCCGTATATCTGACACAGGAGCAAATCCCAACCCCCACTTTCTACATGAAAGACCGGGGGCGGGGAACCTGTAAAAACAGGGCGCTCAATGAGGCCAACCGCTATAAGTGGAACAAAGTCACCTTGACCCATATCCTCACACGGCAGGAGTATTGCGGAGATGTAGTCAACTTCAAGACTACAAAGCATTTCCGGGATAAACATAACCACTATGTAGACCGGAGCCAGTGGCACATCACAGAAAATGTGCATGAGCCGATTATTGACCGCAGCGATTTTGAAACCGTACAGCGGATTTTGGAAAACGCACCCGTCAGACGCCCCAACGGGGACGGGGAAATCCACCCTCTGTCCGGCTTGCTTTTCTGTAAGGACTGCGGCGCAAAAATGCACATTCGTATTGATTACCGGAACGGCGGCAAGCGGCACGTTGCTTTTTGCAGCGAGTACCACAAGGGAAAAGCCAAGAACCCCAAATGCCATTCCCCGCACATCATGGACGCGGATTTGCTCATGCAGACCATCGCGGAAGTGCTGAAGAAAATCGAGGACTATTCTATCAGCAACCGGGCGGAGTTTGAAGCCTTAGTGAAAAAGAGCCTTGCCATGCAGCAGACCGACAAGACCAAGAAACAGCAGAAGCGTATCCCCCAAATCACGACGCGCCTTGAACAGATCGACAAGGTGCTGAACAAGCTCTATGAGGACAACGCCCTCGGCACGATCCCACAAGACCGCTATGAGCAAATGTCGCAGAAGTATTCAGAAGAATACTACGCGCTGAAAGCGGAGCTCGCAGAGCTGCAAGAGCAGCTATCCGCGTTTGAAAACGCGGGCGGACGGGCGCAGAAGTTTTTGAAGCTGACGGAACGCTATGCCGCCTTTACTGACCTGACCCCGGCCATTCTCAACGAGTTTATCAGCCGGATTGAAGTGCATGAGCGCGACAAGAAAAGGGCAAAACAGGCTATTCAGCACATCGGGATATATTTTAACTATATCGGCAGATTTGAGAACGAAGTGACACAGCTTGCAGAGCCGACGGAGCAGGAAATCCGGCAAATGCGGGAGGAAATCGAAGAAGCCCAAAGGGAAAAGAGCCGCGCCTACCACCGGCAGTATTCAAGGGAGTACCGGGCGCGTAACCTTGAAAAGCGACGGGAGTATGAGCGTATCAAGGCGCGGGAATACCGGGCAAGGAGAAAGGCACAGGCCGCCGCAGCACCCGCACAGTAAAACAGAATACCGACAACCAAGAGGGATTTTCCGGGCTACGGGAAATCCCTCTTTTGCGCCCGGAGAAAGGAGCCGCCTATGGCAGAACAGACCCCCGACAGTATCATCACGACACAGAGGAACGGACAGACCATCGTTGCGGAATTGTTTTTCAATCACAGCGGCACAGAAACATTCCGCGACAAGCTGCTCAAAGTGATACTTTCCGACAGCTTGCAGGACGGTCAAGAGCCGGAAAAAACGGAAATCATGCGATAGGAGCCGCCCAGACGAGGAATGGTTCGTCGGGGCGGTTTCTATTTGAAAATCCCCATTTTCTCCAAGTCAAGAGCCGGGAAAAATCCCTCAAAAATGCCCCTCTTTCCAAAAGAGGGCGCAGAAAGGAGCATTTATGCGAACAGGGCTTACCAAGCAGAAAAAGACCACCGACATTTGGTTTGACGAGAAAGACCCCCATATCCATATCCGCACCCACAACACCGCCTTGAAGAAACGGCTGCTTGATTACAGCCGCTGCTACCCGGCGATCTGCCAGCAGACCGACGCAGACCCGGAAACGGGCTGCATGGAGTTTGACATTGAGAAAGGCCGGTTCTCTTCCGTCTGACCGCCCCATACAGCGAGGAACGCCGGAGAGCCGCCAGCGAAGCGGCAAAAGCTGCCGCGAGCAATCTCACACGAAGTATGGTATAAATTTTTTGAAAAAGTATTGGATTTGATGTAGTATTCGCCGCTAAAACCGTAGTATATAGGTGAAGCCGGAAAGGAGGTGGTGAGATGATAGACGATGAAAAAATCATAGAAATGTTCTTTGAACGGTCAGAGCAAGGCATACGAGAGCTGGACATTAAATACGGAAAAATCTGCCACAATCTCTCATACAACATTGTGAATAGCAGACAAGACGCGGAGGAATGTGTCAATGACGCTTACTTAGGCGCGTGGAACGCTATTCCCCCGGTACACCCTAACCCGCTGCTCAGCTACATCGTGAAAATCGTTCGGAACATTTCCCTCAAAATCTATTGGAGAAAGGAAGCAGCCAAACGGAGCGGTCACTACAAAATTGCCTTAGAGGAAATCGAGGACTATATCGCAGACCAAAAAACCGTGGAAGATGAAATCGAGGCCAGAGAGTTAGCCCGTATCATCGAAGAATTTTTGGACACGCTGACTGTCGAAAACCGCGTCATTTTCATGCGCCGCTATTGGTTTGCCGACAGCTACAAAGACATAGCTGAGTTTGTAGGGCTGACCAAGAAAAACATCTCCGTCCGGCTGACCCGTATCCGCGAGAAAATGAAGCAATACTTGATAGAAAGAGGGGTGTTCGTATGAATGTGAAGAAGTTTTCCGACGCTATGAGCGAACTTGATACAAAATATGTCGATGAAGCTCTCAACTACAAAAAGAAAATGAAAAAGCCTGCATGGATAAAGTGGGGAGTTATGGCAGCCTGTCTTTGTCTTATAATTTGTGTAGCTACAATTCCTCATTTGCTTAGTGGCTCTAATCCCCCTGTTTCTGGAGATTTGGCTCCTATGATTTATGTAAATGACAAGTTGTATCAGTATGCTGATAGTCAACCCAATCTTACAGACAAAGAAAGCCAGTTCATTTATTTAGGGGAAATTGAAAGCAGAGTTAGTTCATCGCAAGAACCAAAAGAAAATTTCCAAGCAAATGATGACATTGTAGGAGCTACGGTTTATCAGTATAAAAATGATATTGTAGTTCAAATTGACGGCGAGTATTATCTATATCAAGATATAACAAATTTAGGGAACGAAACCGTTGAATTTGATGGACAGTTATTCAACAAAGCTGACTTGAGCAAAGAAACTCTTGAATGGCTTGAATGGTATAATTCGTTACCGCCCGAGGAACAGCTTGCCGTTAATTCAATTCCTGCCGACCTATATACAAATGACGGTGTGGAAACGATTGATTCAGACGCAGAAAAATAATTTTGTTTAACCCCCACAAGGGCAGCCGAGAAAATCGACTGCCCTTTTTCCATGCCTACGGGCAGAAAGGAGCGACCAACCATGACGAAACCGAGAGAGAAAACCCGTGAGGAAGTGACCGCCGAGATTGAGGACGGGAAGAAAAAAATCCGGCAGCTTGAAAACCGGGAAAAGGTGTTGCGGCAAAAGCTGTCCCGAGAGGAACGCCGGACGCGCAGCCACCGGCTGATCGTCCGGGGTGCGGTCTTTGAGAGCATTGTACCGGAAGCCAAGAGCATGACCGACGAGGAAGCCACCGCCTTTCTCCGGCTTGCCTTGACGAGCGAGGAAGCGCGGGCCTATCTGAAAAAACGCACCGAGGGCGGGAAAAGCGAATAATCCCTTTGGAACAAAGGGCGCACTTATACACCCTTGCGGGCGTGTGCGCTCTGCCGAGGGCTTATCTCCGCACAGGGGACTTTCCCCGCGCTCCGATATGGCGGCTTTGCCGCAACAAGGGGCTGCACCCCTTGCGCCGCTTACGCGGCTATCCCTGCACACCCGCAAAAACAGTACACCCGCCTTTGGCGTCTGTACCATTTTTGCGGGTTTTGTTATCCTATCCGGGAGGTGATACCCATAGCTATTTACCATTGTAATATCGGCATTGTCAGCCGGGGCAAGGGCAAATCAGCCGTTGCCGCAGCCGCCTACCGAAGCGGCGAAAAGCTGACAAACGAGTGGGACGGTATGACCCACGACTACACCCGCAAAGGCGGTGTTGTCCATACAGAAATCATGCTGCCGCCCCATGCCCCGCCCTCTTTCTCTGACCGTTCAACCTTGTGGAACAGCGTGGAGCTTTACGAGAAAGCCGGGAACGCCCAGCTTGCCAGAGAGATTGACGCGGCGCTCCCCATAGAGTTATCCAGAGAGGAACAGAACCGGCTTGTCCGGGAATACTGTTCCTCTCAATTTGTTGTATCTCATACAATAAAACCACCTGCTATGCAGGTGAGTTCCCAAATAGCTTTAGCTTCAAGTAAAAAACCTCCTATGTTATCATTAATGTGGGTTGCCAACCACAATAAAAATACATAGGAGGTATCCAGTATGGATATGAATAGCTTAGCACATACAAAATGGGAATGCAAATACCATCTTGTATTTGCTCCAAAATATCGTAGGCAAGTAATATATGGAAAAATAAAAGCTGATGTAGCTCAAATTTTGAGTACATTGTGTAAAAGAAAAGGAATTGAAATAATAGAGGCTGAATGCTGTAAGGATCACATTCATATGTTAGTGCGAATCCCACCCAAGTATAGTGTATCTGAAGTGATGGGATATTTGAAGGGAAAAAGCTCACTTATGATATTTGAAAAGCATGCAAATCTCAAATATAAATATGGGAACAGGCATTTTTGGTGTAGAGGATATTATGTAGATACAGTAGGAAAGAACACAAAGAAGATACAAGAATACATTGCGAATCAATTGAAAGAGGATATGGAATATGATCAACTAACACTGAACGAATACATTGACCCGTTCACGGGTGAGCCAGTACAAAAAAGCAGGAAATAATCCCTGAAAGGGAAGCTGGTGAATTAAGCTATCATGAAAGGCTCAAGGAGCTTGCAGGAGTAAGAAGGCAATAAAAAGAGCCCTTTAGGGCTAGCCTGAGAAAGAAGTGCGGTTGGCAAATCCATCAGGCGCCTTCCGGGCGCAAGCAGGAAAAAGCCCCTTATAGGGGCAGAGCAAACCACCGGCTAAGCCGGTGGTCAT
>ENA-OWPA01001204-OWPA01001204.1-bioreactor-metagenome-genome-assembly--contig:-NODE-1204-length-19041-cov-4.302890_pt1 | contig 19041 bp, 17 predicted proteins | sample MGYA00238139_ERZ651803 | MGnify/ENA primary metagenome ERZ651803 (study PRJEB26909, sample SAMN07631231) | bioreactor metagenome | isolation source: Switchgrass digestor | place: USA: Dartmouth... | reverse complement strand
AGTATATGATAAAAAATCCTCTGGCTAAAGATTTTCACCAAAGGATTCCAAAAATCATTCTATTCTCTTACCAACAACGCTACAGCATCACAATGGATGATGTATTCTTATCGGCCTACTGCTATATTGCAGCTTGGCATCTCTTTAATTTCTTACTATCTTGCCTTATCTATTCTGTCAACTCTTCCCTACCCTATTTCATCCTCAACTTTTGCCTGAAAAGAACCCTTGATATGTTTCCTCATGCACACATCAAAGGCTAAAGTCGAGCTGATGGGTTTGCTTTATTTTTTAACTCAGCATTTTCAAAGCTTTTCAGGCTTTACTTTGATTTTTACAATCAATGTTCTGAACGTATAGTTTCAATAATACTATCGCAGCGAAGCCGTGATATTGAATACCGCATTATGATCCAAGTTATGGCAATCACACCGAGCGTACATTGAAGTATTGGCATCCAGGGTATCGCATAATCCAATTTTACCGGTGAGGTAAAAGCTCGATATAATAAGTACGACCCGAGGACACCAAGGGGCACTCCGAAAACAAGGGATTTAACCGAACATAGCAAGCTTTCAAGGTTCAGCATGCGTCTAAGCCCTGCCGGTGTGATGCCGACACTGCGCAAAACGGCAAATTCACGCCCACGGGAACGAACGTTGGTGGATATGGTGCTGATTACATTAGTCATCCCAATCAGCGTCAGCATCGTGATGAACCCGTATATAAATACCATAATCAAGCGGCTTATATCGCGGACCTCAAAAGGGATTTCCTCCATATTTTTTACTTCAATATATTCCGAACTTCCCTCAAATGTAATGGAATCATGCAATATTTCATCAGCATATTTTGCGAAACCCTTCGGATTCTTTGCTTCTATAAACCATATGTAACGGGTGGCATTAAGCTGCGGAACAATAACCGTCACATTGCCCACATAAGTTGCCGCCACCTCATTCGGCACATCACGGATATCAAGCATACCACCCAAGGGCAATTCAACTTTGGAATTATCTTTTGGGTTTGTTAAATTCAAAGTCTGAGGGGTAAATGCAAAGGGTTCAAATATTGATTTTCCGGCACCGTCACCGCCGGGTATTCGTGCATAATTTACAAGTATGTTAGAGCCAAAAGGAACTCCAGCTTTTTTACACAGCTTTGCATAATTCTCCTGATCCGTGATGAATAAGGTAACGGGTACTGAATATCCGTCCCCGGCAGGGACATATCCATTAGAGATGAAAATTTCAAGCATCTTGGATGTCAGTATCTCTTTCGGTATAACTGTTTTGTACGAGTTATAATCACCTTCCAGCACATCATCTCCAACGCCAAATACGCTGGTGTTGGGATACTCGCGGAATTTCACAGTTATTTGGTCTGCAATAGCGCTGTTTAACGTAGCATACTCATGCTCTTTACTTTCACTGCTTCCGTTATCAGGCTTTGCTTCTTCCGGGGGTAAAAATGTGCATACTACATTTGCGTTTTCTACACCCGGGTAATACAATCGCGTGATTTCTTTATATTGCCCGCTGAAATAACCGGCGGCGATAAACAGCACTATGCTTGCGGTGAGGGACACAACAGTTGCGCGGAAATTTCTCCGGCTTCTTTTCAGTGACTTATAAGCAAGGGTACCTTCAAAACCGAACAGCTTTCCGATGAGAAGCCCTCCCCGGACATTCCTTGCTTTGATTTCAACCTCACCTCTTCCCCGTATAGCGTCAATTGAAGCCATCTTTGCAGCCTTGCTGGCTGGAATCCATGCCGACATCCACACAGTCCCAAAGGATAGCATTATCGAAATTACTATGGCCTGCCATGCAACAATAAAATCAAAGTTGATTTGAAAAGAGTTCCTTCTGTTTGCCGCAGCCAGAAGATTATCCATGATCTGTATACCTGCAAAATTGACGATTAGTCCCAACACAATACCTATGGGAATAGCGACTGCTGCGAGCAATATCCCTTCATACATGATTATTTGTGCTATCTGCCGCTTTGTCGCACCGACGCTTTTCAGAATGCCGAACTGCCTGATACGCTCTCCCGCGCTGATGCGGAAGGAATTGGATACAACTATAACGGAAGCGGCTGTTATAATGGAACCGAAAACAGCGCCCAATCCCAAAAGCATCTCATTATACATGGAGTTATAATAACGGTTCTCGCCCAATAGACCCTTAAACATAACATCAGCGCTGGCAACAAAGCCGGAGACAGCGGTTATCATTGCCGTTGACAGCATTATTCCGGCAAGGGTAAAAAGGGTGCGGCTCCGGTTTGTTTTCAATTGGCTGTACGCCAATCCTGCAGCTAGTTTCATCGGCACACCACCTCATCCCTGATGATTTGTCCATCGCTGATGGTAATGACCCGATCGGCCTGGACAGCTATTTTTTCGTCATGGGTGATGATAATCAATGTCTGATTGTATCGCTTATTCGACAGCTTCAAAAGCTCTATAATCTCTCTGCTGGATTTGCTGTCCAGATTGCCCGTAGGTTCATCGGCGAGGATGATCGCAGGATCATTGATCAATGCTCTTCCTACGGACACGCGCTGCTGCTGTCCCCCGGAAAGCTCATTGGGTAAGTGTTTCGCCCTATCAGTCAGCCCGATTGTTTCAAGTATCTTCTTAAGCTTATCTCCATCCGGTTTGCGATTGTCCAAAAGGCACGGCAGCAAGATGTTTTCTTCCGCCGTTAGCGTCGGAATGAGATTATAAAACTGATAAACAAGCCCTATATTACGGCGGCGAAAAACCGCAAGCTCGCTTTCATTCAGCTTAAAGATATCCTTGCCGGAAATTTCAACGCTGCCTGACGTAGGGCGGTCAACGCCACCGATCAAGTGCATAAGGGTTGATTTCCCTGAGCCGGATGCGCCTACGATGGCTACAAACTCTCCTTTTTCCACGCTGAAGCTCACACCGCCTAAAGCCGTAACAGTTGTGTCACCTTTGCCATACGTCTTGGTTAAATTTTTGACTTGCAAAATAGCCATTACTTGTCCTCCCCATTTTTGATAAAGAATATTAAAATAATGAAAAAAAGCCTGCCTGTTTCAACAGTTTCATCTTATCGAAATCAGGCAGGCCATGTTGGAAGTTTAACTTATCAAAACCTTAATTAATTCTTATGAAGAACTTATTATTTTCTTATGCTGTTGTACACTGCCACTGCATCCGTAACATTGTATTGTTCGGTTTTGTGATTTCCTTTGGCACCGGTTGTTATCAATATATATTCCTCTCTACCCACTTTGGCGAGGCTTGCGAGACATAGACCTGCCTTATCGGTATATCCGGTTTTCCCTCCTAAAATTTCCCCGTCAGCAATGTTTTGATCACCAAGCTTTTCATACATGGTGCTGTAAAAGGTTATCCCGCCGGGATGTATATTGGTAGGCGGCGTGGAATAGCGGAATGTAGTGAAAATCTCCCGGAAAGCATCATTTTCTAAAGCATAGCTTAGAAGAACAGCCAGATCCTCGACAGTTGTGTAGTGGTTTTCACTGTGAAGCCCCGTCGTATTTTCAAAATGGGTATTTTTCATGCCAAGGTCTTCCGCCTTTTGATTCATTAAATTTACAAAATTCTCTTCAGATCCAGCTATATGTTCTGCAAGTGCAATACAGCACTCCGCACCGCTGGGCAGCATTACTCCGTACAAAAGATCGATGGCCCTTACCTCTTCGCCCGGTTGGAAACCTGCCATTGACGCATCTGCTTCGAAAAGTCCCTGAAACATAGAGTTGGTAAGCTTTATTTTTTCCTTAAGATTGTACAAATTCTCTATCGCAACAATGGTTGTCATCATTTTAGTCAAGGAAGCAGGATAGATTTTTTCATCGCTATTTTTTTGCATCAATATGGTATTGTCTTTTAAACGGATCAGAATCGCGTTACGGCTGTGCAGCCCGTTTTCAGATATAGATGCAGGGGAATCAGCTTTTTTCTCCGGCGGAGATACCGGGATTATCTTATAGCCAGAGGAATCAGGTTTTATAGTCAAAGAATATGGCGAGGTTTTATCGGCATATTCTAATATGTTATAGTTTTCCGGAGTAATAATGGATATATAGGCAAAAGCAGCAATGGCAGCCATCATAAGAAATATTGCGAATATGCTTATTCCCGATTTTTTCTTTCTTGCTTTTTGCACCATAATTAAACAGCTCCTTATTTTATGATGATACTATTCAACCACAAAACAAGGAGCAATGTTGGAATTTCATCTTATGAACCTCTTAAGATTTTCTTAAAACAAAAGAAGCTTTTATACCGGAAGCTTTACTGTAAATGTAGTATTTTCTGTGTTGCTTTCCACAGATATTGTTCCGTCGTGAGCATTGACAATTTCTTTGGCGATGGCCAAACCCAGCCCTGCTCCACCGGTGTTTGTGGAGCGCGCAGAATCCAACCGGTAAAATTTCTCAAAAATAGTATCAAGCTTTGTCTGCGGGATTGGATTCCCCTGATTGGTAAAAGTTATTTTGATATAGTTGTCCTGCTGTTTGGCAGAAATGTCAATGACGCTGTTTTCATAGCTATAGGCTATCGCATTTTTCAAAATATTGTTGAACACACGGGCTAGTTTGTCTGCATCTCCCCACAGAGTTAAACCTTCAGGCACATTGACCGACACCTGCTTTCGTTGTGGAGTCAGCAATGGATAGAATTCATCCGCCATCTGCTGGAGCATGAAAAGCAAATTTATTTTTTCCTTATTCAAAACAATAGTTTGAAGGTTAAATCTTGTGATTTCAAAAAACTCGTTTATAAGCTTCTCTAACCTATAAGCCTTTTCCAAGGTAATACCGACATATTTTGCCTTTTGCTCCTGAGGCATATCCGGAGCTTCATTCAGAAGACTCAAATATCCTATGATGGATGTCAGAGGCGTCTTTATATCATGAGCCAGATAAACTACCAAATCATTTTTTCGTTGCTCGGCATCAAGGGCGGCTTTCTTTTGCTTTTCCAACTTATTTTTAATCTGGTTAATCTTATTTTCCATGAAATCCAATTCCGGTGACAATGTAATCTCTTCATCGGTTTCATCCGTAAGCTTATCCATTCCGATGCTGATCTCATCAAAATATTTTGTTAGCCATGAGATGGAAAACCTAAAAAGTATGACCAAAAATATCAGAGTCACAAAAAAAAGAATCTTATCCATATTTTTACGGAATACCAGATTATAGATTGTGTATGCATCTGAATAACTAAAAGAAAAAACATCGATTAAAAACCGGACAATACGGTCTCCGATCTGTCCACGCAGAATATTGCGCAACAGATAAACAGTCACCGCGGCAGTAACTGTTATCAGAAGCATTTGAAAAAACACTTTTCTTTTTAATTTTATATAATCATTCCTTCTTTTATCCCTCTTATCTGTCAATTTTATAGCCAACCCCCCATACCGTTTTGATGTACTTGGGATGTTCCGCGTTATCGCCCATTTTTTCCCTTAAATGCCGGATATGAACCATTACCGTATTATTGCTGTTGGTAAAATACTTGTCTCCCCATACTTCACGGAACAATTCCTCTGAACTGACCACGCGTCCCCGGTTGGAAGCCAGCACCCATAGAATTGAAAACTCTGTGGGAGTTAGAGATAGAGGCCTTTCATTCAATGTGCATTCGTGGGTGTCCTTGTTTAAAACCAAACCGGCAAAGGCAATAATCTTTCCCTCTCGCAACGGTTCGGAGGAATTATATCTGGTAAATCTCCGAAGCTGTGCTTTAACACGGGCAACAAGCTCCAAAGGCTGAAAGGGCTTTGTCACGTAATCATCCGCACCAAGGGTCAGCCCGGTAATTTTGTCGATTTCTTCATCTTTAGCAGTCAGCATGATAACAGGGAAATTGTGATTCTCCCTGATTCTCTGACAGAGGGTAAAGCCATCAATGTCCGGCAGCATCACATCAAGTATTGCCAGATCCAGTTTTTCCGACATTACGCATTTCAACGCATCCTGACCGTTATAAAATTTGTACACTGTATAGCCTTCATTTTTTAAATAAACTTCAATCAGATCCGCTATGGACTGCTCATCATCCACAACCATGATATTCATGCTCATAAGTTCTATCCCTTCTCATTTGCATAAAAGCTTAATTATATAATACCGAATATAAAAATTTATATCATATTAATTATCTAAAAAAAACCTTAAGTTTTTATTAAGATGACCCATTCCACATATTAACACATAAGACTGTCATAGAAAACGCAATTTCTTCTATTTAGCATATCACATCCATCACCTGTCCATCAGGTATTTTAATCTTGAATCCATATGAAAAAAGCAAAATTTATATTTTTCATTAAAGGTTCACTAAAGGTAGATAGTTTATATTAGTAAATGTAAGGTAGCTGCCTACAAAAAACTATTAAAAAACTTAAAATGGAGGTAATGTAAATATGAAAAACAGAATTATATCAATGTTGGATACTACAAAAAAGAAAGTGGGTGCTGTTGCTCTCTGTGGAGTGCTTGCTGCTGCAATAGGCACCGGAGCAGTTTTTGCAGCAAACTCTATGAATACTTTGCAGGTCAAGATGGAAAACGGAGTTAGGAGTTACTCCACGGATGACGGTAAGACTTGGAGCACAAATGCTCCTGAAGGTGTAACGGTAAGTGAAGAAGATGGCAAAATTACCATTACCAAAGGTATCCCCCCGAAAGACGGCGATGGTAGTGGAATGCTGATCAAAATGGAAGATGGCGTAAGGCTTTTCTCTACCGATGGCGGTAAGACCTGGAGCCAAAATGCTCCGGAGGGCGTAACAGTGAACCAAGATGGTTCTGTGACTAAAGTCGGCAAATAATCAGATCAGTTGAATCAAAACAACAGGCAAACTCGTATATAAAAGCGAAAACATTTCCTAAACACATAGGAGCTTCAACTAGCTCCTATGTGCATGCATGATGCTTCAGAGAATATAGCATTAACCTTTTAAATTGGCAGCAAGGAGGCAAAGGAATGAGGATACTGATGGTGGAAGATGAGAAATATATGGCGGAAGCTGTTGCTCAAGTTTTAAAAAAGAATAACTATAGCGTTGATTTTGCCTATGACGGTGAAGATGGGCTGGATTACGGGCTTTCAGGCATTTATGATATAATAATTCTTGATATCATGCTGCCTAAAATGGATGGTATAAGCATCCTTAAGGAGTTGCGGAAAAACAACATACAAACACCTGTTATCCTGTTGACTGCAAGAGGTGAGACGGAAGACAAGGTACGAGGTCTTGACAGCGGCGCAGATGATTACCTGGCGAAGCCATTTCATACCGACGAACTGTTAGCCCGTTTGCGTGCATTGGGGCGCAGAAATGCGGAGCTGATAGCAAATGATGGCATACTGAAATATGGAGATATCAGACTGAATCCTCATAGTCTCAAGCTCGAATGTGGAGGTAAAGAGATAATTTTGACATTGAAGGAGTCCCAATTATTGGAGTTGCTAATAAAAAGAAAAGGCTTGATTGTCTCAAAGGAAAATATCATTGAAAAGCTATGGGGTTATGATACCGATGCAGAAGATAACCGTGTAGAAATACATGTATCCCTTTTGCGAAAAAAGCTGGCTCAGTTGGATTCCGATGTTTCCATTCATACCATAAGGGGCGCGGGATATATCTTAAAAGAGACAAAGGATGGGCAGTAAAATGTTTAAAAAATTGCGCAACAAATTACTCATTCTTAATATGTCCATGACTTCGGCAGTTATGATTGCTGCCTTTGCTGTCATTTATATCATCAGCTATAATAATGTAAATAAGGAAATCGCAAAAAGACTGGACCCGCAAGCTGGAATGCTGACTGTAATAGAAGGAACAGAACTGCCGGATGATGCAAAAAACAGTGAATCCAAAACCCTTAATAGGAGATTTTCATCCGATGATACTTATACCTTCAGCATACAAGTAGACGAAAAGGGCAGAATTCTTGAAATAGACGCTCCCCTTAACATGCCTGAAGAAGCATACAATAAAGCTGCCGATATTGCCTGGAGCAATAAAAACAACAGTACCACAATAACTCTGGAAGGCAGGCAGTGGAAATATGCCATAGCTCAAATAAAAAAGCAGGTCATTCAGGAGGACGGAAGGTCCTATACCGTTACGGAAAACAAATACCAGATAATGTTTTTGGATGTTACGGGATATAAAAAAACGCTGCTCCAATTGCTGACTACTTTGGTTTCTGTAGGATTAATAATGCTTTTTGCCATTTTTATAATAAGCTTTTATTTTGCCAACCGGGTAATTAAACCCATATCCGAGGCTTGGGAAAGGCAAAAGCAATTTGTCGCTGATGCTTCCCATGAATTAAAAACACCCATTTCAATTATAAATGCCAATTGCGACGCACTTTTGGCAAATAAAGAGGAAACCATTCTGAGTCAAATAAAATGGCTTGATTATATAAAAATCGGAACCGACAGAATGACAAAACTTATCAACGATCTTTTGTCTCTGGCCAAAATGGAGGATATGAGATTTGCAATACAAAAAGTTACCTTCAATATGAGCAGTGCAGTCAATGATGTGATTTCATCGATGGAAGCTGTGGTGGTTGAAAAAGATATAAAGCTCACCCGTTCCATAGAGCCCAACATAATTGTTAAGAGCGATGCTGAAAGAATTAAGCAGGTCGTCACCATTTTATTGGACAATGCGGTAAAGTATACAAATGAAAAGGGGCAGATCGATATATCCCTGGTTAAGTCAAAACGTCATGTTACCTTTTCCATAAAAAACAGCGGGAAAGGGATAGCCAAAAAAGATTTACCCAAAATATTCGACCGGTTTTATCGGATAGATCCCTCCAGGGCGCAGGGAACCGGCGGTTATGGCTTGGGACTGTCAATCGCGAAGACCATTATGGATAGATTGGGTGGCGAGATATATGCTGCCAGTGTGGAAAATGAATATACCATATTTACCTTTAAGATTGAGTTATAATGAATAAATGCTTATATTGATTAACAATGCGGAGAAAGCTTTTTATCGATATAAAAAGCTTCCTCTTGTATTATTTGCACTAATTAAAATAATCTATTTACAGGCATTTTTTAGGCAGATCCCTCACCCTTTGCTAAGGCGGCTACGCGTTTCTCAAAACCTTCTCCATCGGCTTGCCTTTTGCCAGTTCGTCCACTAATTTGTCCAACCAGCGTATTTTCTGCATAAGCGGATCTTCTATTTCCTCAACACGAACTCCGCATATCACTCCAGTTATTTTGGAAGCGTTCGGATTGATTTGAGGGGCCTCGGCAAAGAACGTCTCAAAGTCCACTTCTTTGTCTATTTGAGCCTGCAATCCCTGTTCATCGTAGCCTGTCAGCCATTGGATGACGGTATCGACTTCTTCTTTTGTGCGTCCTTTGCGCTCAGCTTTTTGAACATACAGAGGATAGACACTGGAGAATTTCATTTTGAATACACGTTCGTTTTTCATACTTCATCCCTCCACTTGCTTCGGCGCTTCTTCAGCGACAGTTTATCAGTTCACACCTAATTTCATCTGTTGCTACGGCGTGGAATACTTGAGAAAATTATACCATATTACTCCGCTGTATGTCCTTCTTTAAAACGCATTCCACAAAAATATAAAAATGAATATGCATCCCCAAGCATTACCAGTCATTTCTTTTACTATCAGCATGCCATAAATGATTATCACAACAGCGAGCATTTCAATGAAGCCCTCAAGGGTAACGCCTATCATGCCGTGTATTAAAATACACATAACCGCGCAAACAATCGCACCCCAATTGAGCAGTTTGTATTTGGAAGGATACCGTTTATTTATTTTGTCGCTGATTACCACATAGTTAAAGGCCTCAAAAAAGCCCCAGGCTGTTGCTATGAGCAGCATAGCCATAATGTTAACAGGAAACCCGCTCGCCAGCGCTTCCTTTGTCATCCATACAGACTGAAAAGGCATGTAACTTGTTATCCTATTTGTTGCAGCTGAAAAAATGATATATGGAACAAAGCAAACTACGCACAAGGCGATAGATTTTATTGCACCTTTAAGCCTCAATCCATATGAATAAAAGCTTTCCTTTCTGTAAATTGCCACAATGCTGATTCCTAATCCGGCAAGACCAAACTGGCATACAGCAGCTATCAAAGTTCTTAGCAAAATGTGAATATTCTCATTCTTAACCATGCTGCTAAACTGGCTTTGAAAAGCTGTATAAATTCCCAGAACTGCCAAAGTGGCTATCAGAATTATCCATAGGTCAGCATCCAGTCGTTTCTGCTCTATTGTCAGTTTTCGCTCACTCATATGCAATAATGACCTCCCTTTATGCATGCAATAGAAAAATTAAGAACTCAAAATGAATGCCAGCTGCTTGTTCCTTTAGAACAACGGAAGAAATTGCGCAGCAATTTCAACACAGTTTCAACGAGGCGGAAGATTTTAACTCACCGTCTATTTTGTAATTAGGTACCCGCCAACTATAAATAAGAGGTGGATGACATCTTTCACCTCGTCATAATCTTTAGCTTGTAAAAAATAAATCCTGCGAAAAACGCTAAGTTCTTTAAACGCATCTTTTCTGTTGATATGATATAACCTTATGCTGTTTCAAGAATAATTTTACACTTAATAGTCTACATTAAGAAGGGTATAAAAACAAGGAACCAATAGAAAATTCTGTTAAAACATAGTAAAAAAAGCAATTAAAATTACCAAAGAAATCTCACTGTACCTTATTTAGTCCATTTCATATAGACCCTCTCATTGAAGCCTTTTAGTTTGGGATGCTTTTCTTGCTTTCGCATGAACTCTGAAAATCCCAGCTTTTTATACAGCCGGTAAGCATTTTGATTGGTATCCGCAACATCTAGAATAAATTCACGGTAGGGCAGTTCTTGCATAACGTGTTGAAACAATGCCGTGCAAACACCTTTTCCGCGCGCTGCCTCACTTGTAGCGACGCACTCAATATAGCCGGTATTATCCGGATATGTCAGCGGGGTATTGAATTCTTTTTTCAACAAGTAATATGCCAGATTTCCCATAACAAAACCGAGATGCCTTTTCATCATGGTTTTGTCTATATGCATGGCTCGCTGCCGGTTGTTGGAGCATGCGAGCATGCCTGCAATTTTTCCATCCATTTCAGCCAGATAAAAAACATCAGGGCAGAATGTGCCTTTGAATGCGTTTCCAAGCTTTTCCCTGTCCTTGCTGAAAAAGGATAAGTCCTTGTAATAGCCATCCACGAATACGTTTGCTACTTCATAACCAACATCGCGGTCATAATCTGTCATTCTGCGTACTAAAACATTATTATTGGCCATAATGACACCTCCTGAAAATGTAATCTTCTCTTTATCTCATTCTAAAAAATATATCTAACCAATATCCCCTTGCTTATCACCAGCTTTTTCTTTTACTAAAAACGCCATAATGTCTTCTATCTCAGGTGCAATGTATTTATCTCCCAAAAATAGCCTCATGTTTGCCATCCCTTGAATTATTGAGAAATACAAAAGCACCAATTTGTACGGATTACCCGGTTTGAACTCTCCTATCTTCTGTCCCTTTTCAATCAGCTCTGCAGCCTTCTCAAATAATAGTAAGTCGCTCTTTCTGATTTCAGCCATTTGGGGCAGCGCCTCCTCCTCAAAAATAGAGCGGGTGATCATAAGAAAGTAGCAGGACAGCTCTTCGCTTGACTGGATATCTTTAATAAGGCTGGAGGTCATTTCTGCGAAAGCCTGGGTGGGAGAAGCATGGGAATCAAAGATCTGTGCAGCTTTAGTCAGCTCTTTGACCGTATCCTCTATCAATTCACAAAAAAGCTCATCCTTAGACGAAAAGTGGCGGTATATAAGTCCTGTGCTGATTCCTGCGGACTGCGCGATATCTTTTATATTGGTCAAGGCAAAGCCTTTTCGCGCAAACAACTTAAGCCCGGCTGCCATTATCTTTTTTTTCGTTGCCATAGTTATTCTTTCGTTTTGCTCCTTGGTTCGTGCCATTATTATAACCTCTTTCGTAATATAATGAACTGAACGTAAATTCATTATATTATGGATAGCAGTGTTTGTCAAGGAACCTCTATAAGTTCAAAAATGCGCAATCCTTCTATATGTTAATGCCACCCTTCCTGGGAGAATAATGAAAATGGACCCGATGTCCCAAGGCATCAGGTCCAAATCCCCGACCAACTCATGTTTGCATGATGTATGATACTCTAAACCTTAAATTTTGCTACTAATAATCTTAACTCTTCTGCAATTGAAGCCAGATGTCCTCCGGAGCTTGCTATCTCTTGAATCGCAGCAGCTTGTTCTTGCATAGAAGCAGATGCTTGTTCTGTTCCGGCAGCATTTTCTTCAGAAACTGCCGATAAACTCTGAGTTAGTTCAATGATTTTGTTTTTATGCTCCGTCATAATTTCTGAAGAATGATTAAGCTTATCAATTATAGATTTAATGGCATCTATCGCCTCTGCTATTCCCCTAAATTTATCTTCTGTCTGTTTTACGCTTTCATCCTGGTCATTATCAATCCGTTTAACTTCAGTCATTGTCTCCACAGCTAACTGAGATTTAGTCCTAAGCTCTTTAATTACTTCATTTATTTCCCGAGTAAAGCTATTTGATTGCTCTGCCAGCTTTCTAATTTCGCCTGCAACAACAGCAAAACCTTTACCTGCCTCGCCTGCTTTTGCTGCTTCTATTGAGGCATTTAAAGCCAGAAGGTTTGTCTTATCTGCAATGCTTTTAATCATAGCACTGGCAATTTCAATTTTTTCCGTGCTTTCATTATTGCTTACTATCACTTGATAAATCTCTTCTGTGGCTTGGTTGCTTCTTTCTGTTTTTTCAACAAGCTCTTTAAGAATTTCATAGCCATCATCTTTTTGCTTCTCAATTTGCTCTGCCGCATTATTGAGTTCCTGGATATACTTTAAGTCTTGTTCAAGTAAGTTGCCCAATTCTTCTATATTGCTGGCTGTGCTTTCAATGTCTTTTGCTTGCTCTGCCGCACCTTTAGCAATTTCTTCAACCGTCTTTGCCACTTCTTCTGATGAAGTGGCTGCCATTTGAGATTTGGCAGATAATTCTTCGGTCAGGCAAGCGATATTTTCCGCATTTTGTGAAATGGTATTAACCATATGTCTCAGATCATTGAGAACATTATTATAATAACGGCCCATCTTTCCTACTTCATCTTCGGCCTTCACTTCGACAGGCCGTGTAAAGTCGCCTTTGGCAACATATCCTAAGTTATCGACAAATTTCTTGATTCTCTTAGAAAATGAAGCGCTATACAAGATTATGAAGGCAGACGTTAATAGAACTATTGCCAGAGTGATAAGAATTACCTTTCTTACAATCTCCTCTACCGATGAGAACAGCTCTTTTGTCGGAGCCATTACCACCAGTTTCCAGCCGGTGCTCTTAAGTGATATGTAATACGTTCTGAAGCTTTTCCCGCCTAACTTGACATCCTCCGAACCGGTGTCATTGCTCAGAATATCGTTGGCAATACCACTCAATTCCTCATCATCATTAATCGTTTGCTTCATAACCTTGTCAGAATCCTTATGGGCAATGAATCGTCCGTTTGTATCCAACAGAAAAGCAAATCCGCTGTCTTCCAACTCTACTTGCGAAATAATATTTTGAATGGTTGTCAAATCATAATCAGCCGATACAACTCCAACTACGCCTTTATCCGTGTTAATGGGCACGGCTGTAGTAATCATCGTGATTCCAGAAGTTTCGTCAAAGTATGGATCCGTCCAGCCTGCCCCATTCCCGGCATTTTTACCGGCAAGATACCAGTCCGTATTGGGATAATCATAGTCCTCAGTTTCATAATCTTCTGTATATACTAGTTCGTTTCCATCCTTATAAACATAGGGGCCAAAGTACTTTGTACCGCTATCATAGGTATAATATTCAAGCCACAATCCGGATCCGAGGGTGTTAGGATTCGTAGAGACCATTTTCTCAATAACCGCCCTGTAGTCCGCTTTTGTCAGCTTATTACCCTTGGCTTTATACACGGAAGCGACAGCTTCTGCAACTTTCCTATGGGCTGTAAATTCGTGCTCAATGGATTCGTTTATTTCTGCCAGTGCAACAGATATTCTTTCTTCTATTTGCTTCTCCAGTCCTTTTGATGCTTCCAAAACCGAGATGGCTGAAATCAACACTGTAGCAAGCAATATAATGGGTATAAACGCAATCAACATCTTTGACCTGATGCTCATCGAATTATAAAAATGTTTCATTTTCTTCACCCTCAAATTTTTATTATCTTCGTTATTTATACCTTAACATTACTGTAAACTCGTTATGCTAGCTTTTTCGATAGCTGAGTTCCGAGTTAAAGAGAGAGTTAGAATAGATAGCAAAACAAATTTTTATTGAATTTTAATATATAATTATGTTAAGTTCATATTATATCTCGTCAATTCGTCTGTCAATAGACAAGCATATATTTTTTGCCAAACATCTCCAAAATCCGATGAGTTTCACCAATCGTGTTGTATGCCCCTATGAACTCCTGACTTGTGCCCTTTAATATTATATCGGTCTTTCTGTAGGCAATCTGTAGCCTCCTCTCCTCTTTCTCCTCTAAAAAAGGTTCGACATATTATGTTGACTATGCTGCATATAAAGTAACAACCATCTATTCAGCATTGCTTTCCAGATTTTTAACTATAACCTTTCCGGTTGCATCTTTTCCGGTGATACGTATTTCGTATTTATCCGTTTCAGATACTGTTACAGTGAATAAGCCTGACTCAAGGTCGTTTCCCGTATAGGGTTCGCTACCTTTTTTTCCTTTGACCGTAAGAGCTATTTTTCCATTTTCATGGACTACTTCAATCTGCAGCACATCACCCTTGTTAAGGGATAGCTCACACTTGTTCTTTGAGCTCCACTCCTTGAAATCCATTGTGAATCCTGTTCCGTTTGGATTCTCAAGAATCACAATGCTGCCCTTTGGGGCGGAACAGGCTGATATCACTATAATAATGGTTATAAACAGTGGCAGAAAAACTATCGGGTGCATATTCCGAATCCTCTTTATTCTTGTATTTTTGTTGACAAAAAGCACGATAATACCTCCTCTGCAAACTTCGCCCGCTCATTTATCCATGGGCTGTGGCCGGAATGCTCAAACCACACAATTCCTTTATCGGGCACATCCAGGAGTTCCATATATTCCTCGGCCAACACAGTGGGCGCATTGACATCATGCCGGCCCAGGAAGAAGTATACCGGCACATCCAGTTTGGTATAATCCTTTCTCATATCGATGGTGTAAAGCTGTTGGTACACATGATTATAAGTGTTGATGATGCCGCGGAAAAAGTTGATTTTGTCCAGCAGTCCATATTCGGAAGAACCAATGTCCCGCAAGGTGTTATAGCCGGGATTGTAGATTTCAGGATTTTCCGCCATATAAGCGCTGAGATAATTCAGGTACACTGCGCTTTTCCATGTAACATCCTTTCCGTAATAGGGTGGTTCACCACTTGCCTTAAGCCTTTTTATTAAGGCGGTATCACCTTTGGATCGGGCGATTTCCAGAGCCTTGGCATAATCCATCCTTTCGGTTTCGGCAAAGTCCACCATTTGCCCCGTGCCGATCAAGGCGTGGTATGACTCCGGGTACTCATCCACAAGGAAAATTCCCAAAGCGCTGCCCCACGATTCACCCAGAAGATAAATCTTTTCCTTGGAAAACCGCTCCTTTAAGTACTCCGTCAGAGCGTGACCATCCTGAATATAGGTTTTGGCTGTAATGTTTTTCTTCTTTTCTGCATAATAGGACTTTCCGGAGCCAGGCTGATCCCAGTTGACAACGACAAAATGCTTCTCCAATTCCGCCAGCTCATGCCTCACCGCAGCCATCTGCGTACCGCCGGGCCCTCCTGCCAAAAAAAGCAGGACGGGCGCATTTTTGTCCCAACCCCTCAGACTGATCCACTGCTTCCTTCCGTTCAGTTCGAGTTCTCTAAGCTCCGCAATGCTGTTTTTGGGTGTTTTTCCGTTTTCATCAACAATGGACGGAGTGGAAGCGGTGAGCTGTGAAAGGGTGATCAATCCCACGTTCAATATCATCACCACGGCAAAGAACATCGCCGTTTTTTTCAATCTAAGGATCTGCCTGGGATTCTCTTTTTTCCTTATGCGTGCGATGGCAAAATAAGCCGCCAGAATCAAAATTCCCGCAAGGGCAAAGACCGACAAAACGGTCAAAATTAAAAATATAACTGTCTGAATCATAGCAAACCTCCATTATTGCTTAATATATACACATTCAAGAGCGTTTCCCATCATCGGGATATCCGTGATGCGGCTATCCTTGGGAAATAGCCTGTTTTGCTCTATCAAGCGTTTTATAATCCTTAATTTTTCAGTTTCATTTAATGGTTCACGGAAAACGAGTACACCACCGTTTTTTAGGGACCCGGCCAACTCAGGAATGACCCTTTCCAATTCACTATCCGAAATATCATGCAATACAAAGTGGCAATACGCTACATCAAAGCTTTCCTTTGCAAGCGACGGGGATTCCCAATGCAGATAAATTATGTTCCCGTAGCTGCGCAAAGTTTTGCGGCAGACACTCAACCACCGTTCAGAGATATCCAGACAGGTCAATTGCCCATGGGGAAGCTTTTTTGCAGCGTAGTACGCAACTGTCCCCATGCCGCTCCCGAAATCAAGCACCTGCTCTCCGCCTTCAAGGGGTAGACGGTCCGCGAATGCCTGGTAGACTGTCCGGCCGCAAAAGAAAAACGCGAGCCTGGTCAAAAATATCTCTAAACGAGTCGGTTCATACTTCATTACTCATCACCTCAATATATCCAATCATGATTCTTGCTTTTACAATTTTATAAATACTGTAAAGCCTGTTATCAAAAAAACTATCCCGATGCATCTGAGTGCAATGACATATGCTTTTGAAGGTGTTACAGCTTCACTGTTTTTCCATTCCTCTGCAACATTCCATAGTTGCCTGGGGAAAAATAGTAACTTCAAGGAAAATAGCATTAACAACATTCCCGCGAGTTGTTCCTGCTTAATAATAATCCCTCCAATAAAAAATCAGCTGTATTTCAGGTTCATCACCATCATAGCAACCGAACCTGTCATACAGCTGATATAAACCTTAAATTTACCTTAAATCGTTGGAATGGTAATCCGGAAGGTACTGCCCTTAATTTCGTTAAGATGAAGTGTTAAATTCCCTCCGTGGGCTTCGGCAATTTTTTTGGCTATGGATAGCCCCAATCCGCTGCCACCGGTTTTGGAGTTGCGGGAATCGTCCACCCGGACAAAAGGCTTGAATATGTTGTCTGTAAGATGAGCTGGAATTCCGACCCCATCGTCGCTAAAATCAATCACCACCTGATCATTTTGTATTGTCAGGCTTACGGCAACCAGTGTCCCCTTCGGATTATACCGCATTGCATTATTTGCGAGATTTTGAATAATCCGGCTAAACCGGTGGGTATCCAGCAGGACAAAAACGCTTTCTTCCAAAATATCGAATTCATATTTGAACCCTTCGCGCTCCAGCTGCGGCACAAGCTCGCCGCATATCTGCCGGATGTATTCGCATATATCTGTTCTTTCCAGCTTTAATGTAAAATCCGGGCTGTCCATTTGGGAAAGCTCAAACAGCTCGGTGAGTAGCTGATTGGCCCTTCTGCTGTTATTAAGAATGATGCCAAGATGTTCATTTCGCTCCTGCTCTGTCATGCCTGTCTTTCTCATAAGCAACTCCGCATAGCCTTGTATGCTGGACATAGGGTTTTTAAGATCATGGGAGATGTCGAGAATCAACCGCCGCCTATCCTCCTCTGACTTTTTGCGCAGGGAGATTTCATGCTCTATCCGGGCCGCCATGTCGTTAAAGGTGTTTTGCAGCTCGGCAAACTCATTTTTCAGGCGCAAATCCACCCGTACGGAATAATCCCCTTCCCGCAAAAGCCTTGTGCCGTCACAGAGCTTTTTCAGCGGTATAGTTATGCCTGCCGCTGTAATCCTCGAATAGATAAAGGCGAAAAGGGCAATCATCAGAAGATAAATCAGCACCACAAAAGCTATCGCCCAACCCGCCCGCATAAAATCACCGGCGGCAGCCTCTTTATTATGCACCAGGGAAAAATCCAGCCGAACGGAGGTGGGAAAGGTAACAATCAGCCAAAATTCGCCTTTTGGTTGATAGAGGATATCGTAATGGTAGGACTTGCTTCGGCTTTCTGTTAAAAATGTTGTAAATTCTTCGACAGTCAGCTTATCTTTACCGATGGTGTCAAGGCCGCTGGAATAAACGACACGGTAGTCCTTGTCCACCACCTGTACGCCACCCCCGTTTTGCACTACAGCGGATGCGTCGATCTGCCTGTAATCCTCTTTTATGATTGCGCTTGCAGGATACTGGTTTTTTGCCAGTGAGCCTGCAATCAGCCTGCTGGCAAAGGACAGCAGTACAAAGGCGAGTACCGTATCCAGTATCGTCAGCAAAAATATCACCAGAAAATTTATGAGAAATTGATTGGACAGTTTTTTTTTCATGATTTTTCACCGGTGTAATGGAGCTTGTACCCAATGCCGCGAATGGTTTTCAGATACTTTGGGTTTTGAGGATCGTCCTCAATCCGGTTCCGGATTCGACTGATATGCACCATCACAGTGTTGTCGTCAAAATAGTATTCCTCGCCCCATACCGCGTGATATAGCTGCCGTTTTGTAAAAACCCTTTCCGGGTGTTCGATAAAGTGCAGAAGAAGCTTGTACTCCTTTGCTCCAAGTTCAATCGGCTCTCCGTCCTTAAAAGCGCAGCATTTTTCCTTGTCTATGGACAAATTCCTGTAGGTAATGCTTACATTGGATTTCTCCTTTTGAGAAAGATACTCATTGTTCCGTCTGAGTTGCGCACCTACGCGAGCCACCAACTCGGCAATGGAAAAGGGCTTTGCCAGATAATCGTCCGCACCCAGTCCGA
>ENA-OWPA01001201-OWPA01001201.1-bioreactor-metagenome-genome-assembly--contig:-NODE-1201-length-19091-cov-40.505259_pt1 | contig 19091 bp, 13 predicted proteins | sample MGYA00238139_ERZ651803 | MGnify/ENA primary metagenome ERZ651803 (study PRJEB26909, sample SAMN07631231) | bioreactor metagenome | isolation source: Switchgrass digestor | place: USA: Dartmouth... | reverse complement strand
ATGAGCCCAACATAAACAGTGATGGACATCTTCAATTTTCCCGTAACCACTGAATCCATCGGTATGTAAATATCCATCAAATCCTTTTAAGAATTCCCTGGCATTTTCCCCTGCTCTGCCAGTGGCATACCGGAATATCCTGATTCCTCGTTTTGAATTTTCTGATGTAGAATATACCCACATGTAGGATTTTTATGGTGTTTTTCTTACCTTCTTCATTTATTACCTGTACAGGGGTTTCATCAGCGTGTAGATATTTTTCTTTAAGAAGTTCCTCTCGTAGTTTCTCTACTACTGGAATTAACCATTCTTCAGAGGTTTTTATGATCCAGTTTGATAAAGTTGCACGGCTTAATGGAAAGCCCATCTGTTTCCATTCATTCTCCTGGCGGTACAGAGGAACTGATTGTACGAATTTCTGATACATAGTCCATGCTACACTGGATGCTGTAGCATAGGAATGTCGAAGTACAGGCTCTGGTGTATATGGGTTATATACTCCTGGTCTGTTCTCTTTCTTACATCTTTTGCATTCATAAGTCTCCTGATATATGTTAACTATGCTGATTTCCCCAGGGACATATTTGATTTCTGATCTTAAGAACTTCTTTCTTAATACTGAAAGTTTCTCACCATCAATTGGACACACTCTTTGAGATTCATCCAGCTTGTAGACATGGTTCTGTTGTGGAATATTATTAAAAGTTTCTTTTCTCTTGTAACTTTTTCTTGTTTTTTTACTGGCTCCTCAAATGGAACTGGTTCTAGAACGGAAGAATCAGTCTCTTTTTCTGTCTCATTGAATAATCCTAATGAAATATCATTAATCACTAACTGGCCATCTATTACAGCTGTCTTTTCAGTCTTTCTTCCATAAAGCTTTTTTATGAGATATTCTATATTCTCATTAGCCTTTCTTATCTCTTCCCTAAGGCTTTCAATTATTTTGTTTTGTGATTCAATTGTATCTTTTTGTAATTTAATCGTATCTTGAAGCGTTTTTATCAAATAGTTTTCGTTCATTGTGTTAGCCTTTCTTCTTAAGTATCAATGAAGCTATTATACCATTATTTAAGACCAAAAACAACATAAAAATGCTTGAAATTTAGTTATTTTCAACAATTTCAAGCATTCATACTATCCTTTTACTTTCAACTTTTTTAATGGCCTTTTTCTGGTCTATACTTAATCCCTCAATTAACCATCTAAATTGTTGAGGTGTTATTTCTCTAACCTCTTCTGCTGTTCCAGGCTACTGGAAAGCTCCATTTTCAAGTCTCTTGTACATTAAAAGAAATCCGTCTCCCTCCCAAAGCAGAGCCTTCATCCTGTCTTTTTTATTACCACAAAACAAAAACAGTGCGTTCTCAAATGGATCCAGCTTGAAATTCTGAACAACTATTGCTGCCAGCCCATCTATGGATTTTCTCATATCTGTTTTACCACAGGCAATATATATCTTAATATCATCAGGCAATTTAATTCTCATAGACTTTACCTATTAAATTTAACACTAAAGCTAATGTATTTGGGTCTGCACCGTTTAGAATTTCAATTTCATTTCCATTTGAGCGTAGGATAGCACATACTCCCTAGTGATTACATTCCATCTTTTCAAAACTAGGTTTAACTTCTACAAACTGGATTTGCCCTGTAACTGCTAGAGTTCCTGCTTTAATTAATGAATCTTGACGGATTATTCTTAACCAGTAGTAATATTGAGTTGGAGAAATTTGATTTTTCTCACACCACTTCTGAACAGGTAAACTACTTTCTTTTTGCCTCTTTATTAATTCCATCCATTTTGCTTTTAACATTTCGTGACGGCTTTGTTTCATAGTTGTAATATTATCATCTCTCTTACAGTTTCAGAGTTGGCAGAGTACTTTGTTAACTCTGAAACTACTGTTGGGAGTATTATCTCATAATTTTATATACTTTTAAATCCATGGGATTATTGACGCTTACCGCTTACGTTTGATCAATATTGATTTACGATTATCAAATAAAAATAAGATAGCCATAAAACATCCTCCTTTGTAAATAGTCCTACTAATTATATAGAAATAAAAAGAGTATTTTACCATTTTGGTAACTATGATATTTTAAAAGTTTATAATAAGCATTCAATTAATAAATATTATTATTTTCTCTGAAATCAAGCCATGTCGGAGCTTATTTTTTTGTGTATATTACAAAAAATAAGATGAATAATATACATAGGCAAAGGAATGGCAAATATCCGGGAGGAATAGAATGGACAATTCAGGCACTAATATAGTATGGCAGATTATATTGATAATAATATTAACAGCACTAAATGCTTTTTTTGCTGCAGCAGAAATGGCGATAGTTTCTGTTGATAAAAAGAGGATTTCTAAATTGGCTAAGGAAGGAAATAAGAAGTCTCAAATGCTGCTTAATTTACTTATAGAGCCTTCTAAATTCCTTTCTACCATACAGGTTGGAATAACTCTGGCAGGACTTTTTTCATCAGCATCTGCAGCTGTTGGAATATCAGAAAAGCTAGGAGGAGCTCTCACAAGAGTTGGAGTCCCCTTTGGACAGGATATTGCTTTTATTGGAATTACTATATTGTTATCCTATATAATACTTGTATTTGGTGAGCTGGTACCGAAAAGAATAGCACTTCAGAAATCAGAAAGATTTGCCATGTTTGCCATAAAGCCAATTATAATGTTATCTAAAATTGCTGGACCTTTTATCTCCCTTCTTTCCTTTTCTACCAACACAGTATTATCAATTCTTGGATTTAGAAGCGATTCCGTAGAAGAAAAGGTAACACTTGAGGAAATACGTTCCCTTGTTGAAACAGGACAAGAGCAGGGAGTAATAAATCCTATTGAAAGGGAGATGATCGACAGCGTCATAAGTTTTGATGATAAATCCTGTGAGGAGATTATGACCGCAAGAACTGAGGTGTTCATGATTGATGCAGAAGAGCCTATTAATGAACAGCTAGAGGCCATAATGGAGTTAAATTACTCAAGAATTCCTGTATACGAAGGAGATGTGGATAATATAATAGGCATTTTATACCTAAAGGATTTTCTGCTGGAAGCCTATAGAGTAGGATTCGAAAATGTTGATATTAAAAAAATTCTTCGTCCTGCCTATTTTGTGCCTGAATACAAGAGCATAAATGACCTTTTCCTGGAGATGCAAAGCCAAAGACAACATATGGCTGTTCTAATAGATGAATATGGCGGTTTTTCCGGTATTGTAACTATGGAAGACCTGGTGGAGGAAATAATGGGAGATATTGAGGATGAATATGATACAGATGAGCCTGAAATTAAAAAGATAGATGAAAATAACTATTATGTCAGTGGTTCAATGGCAATCGAGGATTTAAATGAAGCATTACATATTGGGCTGGATGAGGATTCAGATGAGTATGAAACCTTGGGAGGACTTTTAATATATCTTTTAGGCCATATTCCAAATGATGATGAACAAATATCCATAAAGCATAAGGATGTAATCTTTCATATAGAAGAAGTAAAGGAGAGGAGAATTCAGCTGGTTCGAGTTGAGTTAAAGAAAGAAAATGGAAAGGAACAATAATATGGTATATAATATAATCACCATTTATTGAAGGGTGATTATTTTGTCCAATCATATTAAAGTATCAGTGAGAAACCTGGTTGAATTCGTCATGCGCTCCGGAGATATTGACAGCAGGTTTACCAGTAGTACAAGAGCTGTTGAGGGGACAAGGGCTCATCAGAGAGTACAAAGCTTTTATGGAGATGAATATGAAGCAGAGGTGCCTATAAGGCATTCGCTGGAATATGATGATTTCAGCATAGAAATAGAAGGAAGAATTGATGGCGTTATAAAAGAGAATGCAGAAGTTATAATTGACGAAATAAAAAGCACCTTAAAGCCTTTAGATGAGATTCAGGAGGACTATAATATTCTTCACTGGGCACAGGGAAAGTGCTATGGATACATATATGCAAAAAATCATAATCTAAAAGAACTTAAGGTTCAGATTACCTATATAAATATAGATACTGATGAAATGAAGAAGTTTATAAAGAAATATAGCTTTGAAGAATTGGAACAATTCTTTATAAACTTGATTGATAAGTATGTACAATGGGCTAATATGACTTATTATTGGGGAGTTGTACGGGATGACTCAATAAGGGAGCTTTCCTTTCCCTACAAAAGCTACAGGAAGGGGCAAAGGCAGCTGGCAGTTTCTGTCTATCAGACCATAATGAATGGCAAAAGGCTATATACACAAGCTCCTACAGGCATAGGGAAAACTATTTCAACTGTTTTTCCAGCAATTAAAGCAATAGGGGAAGGCCTTACTTCAAAGGTATTTTATCTTACTGCAAAGACAATAACAAGAGAGGTTGCATTAAATGCAATATATCATATGGCTTGTAAGGGATTGAGGATAAAGTCCATAGTTTTGACTGCCAAGGAAAAGATATGCAGAAATGATAAGGTCAAGTGTAATCCGGAGGATTGTCCCTATGCAAAGGGACATTATGACAGGGTCAATGATGCCCTTTTAGATGCCCTTAAGAATGAGGACATGATGACCAGAGATGTAGTCTTAAGATATGCAGATATATATAGGGTATGTCCCTTTGAATTTTCACTGGACTTATGCTTGTTTAGCGATGTGATAATATGCGATTATAACTATGTTTTTGATCCCAATGTATACCTAAAGAGATTTTTTGAAACAAAGGGAGATTATGTATTTCTAATAGATGAAGCCCATAATCTGGTAGACCGTTCAAGAGAGATGTTTTCAGCAGAGATTCACAAATCTCCTTTTTTAAAGTACAAGAAAGAGCTAAAGGAAGATTTTCCGGAGCTGTCAAACAGCTTTAATAGATGCAACAATGCCATTAACAGAATAAAAAGGGAATACTTAAAGGAAGATTTCTATTATCAGAAAGAGGAGATAAATGGGCTATATTCACCTATAAGAAAGCTTATCAACGAATTGGAGGATTGGCTTTTAAAGGAGAGAAAACATAAGCTCTATGATGAAATAAGCGATTTGTACTTTGACCTTTTAAGGTTTATAAACATATCTGAACTCTACGATTCCAGATATGTAACCTATATTGAAAAGCTGGATGATGATATTGTTATAAAGCTTTTCTGTGTAGATGCCTCCTATCTACTTGGAGAGGCCCTACAAAGGGGAAGAGCTGCAATATTCTTTTCTGCTACTTTGACACCTTTGGATTACTATAGAAATGTTTTAGGTGGAGATGAGGATGACTATACTATAGTCTTTCCTTCACCTTTTCCAAGAGACAATCTTTGTCTTTTAATTGGTGATGGAGTATCTACTAAGTACAAGGACAGGGAGAATACCTATTTAGATATAGTTAAGTACATTGAAGAGTTTACATCTCAAAGAAAAGGAAACTATTTTGTGTTCTTTCCTTCCTATCAGTACATGAAAGAGGTATATGAGGCTTTTGTTGAGAGAAATCCTAATGTATTTACTATTATTCAGGATACTTCAATGGACGAATATGAAAGAGAAGGATTTCTAAACAGGTTTAGTGATAGCAATGACAAATCCATGATAGCCTTTGCAGTACTAGGGGGTATATTTTCAGAAGGCATTGACCTAATTGGCGACAAGCTGATTGGAGCTGTTGTTGTAGGAGTAGGGCTTCCAAAGATATGCTATCAGCAGGATATAATTAAGGACTATTTTAATTCTGAAAATGGACAAGGATTTGAATATGCCTATATGTATCCTGGTATGAACAAGGTTTTACAAGCAGCAGGAAGGGTCATAAGAAGTGAAACTGACAGGGGAGCATTGCTTTTAATAGATGAAAGGTTTACCACTCAAAGGTATTTAAGGCTTTTCCCAAAGGAATGGATGCACTATATAAGGATCAGAAATGAAAAAGCCATATCCTATTATTTAAAGAAATTCTGGAATAATTAAAGGTTTCTCTTAATGAGAAACCTTTCTTATATTACATATACATTCGTAGTATGCAGCATGCTTTCCTATGCCAGAATATTTTTCAGGGATAAGATTGTTTACTCCTCCTCTTTTCTGCACCCACCAGCCTTCATATATCATTATTACATCATTTCTAAGATTTTCCCTGTATTTAAGTATGCATTGAAGGCCTCCGGTTTCAGTATAGACTTCTACTAAATCTCCTTCTGACAGGTTTAACTTTGACGCCACTTCATCATTCATATATGCAGTGGGAATTTCATCTTCACCAGTCATTACAAAATGTTGTGAATGAAGAGAATCCTTAATATGTGGAGTTAGCAGATAAAAAGGATATTCTTTTTCTAGTTTAACTGTAATAGGTTTATATACTGGCAGTGGTTCAAAGCCTTCTTCTTTTGCTGTAGTTGAATAGAACTCATATTTTCCGCTGGGGGTTTTGAATTTTTTGTCTTCCCAGGGAGTTCTATCAGAACCTGGTACAGCTATTGGTCCATTTTTTAGATCATCTATGGAAATACCAGCTAGCTCCTTGAGAGGTTTAAGTATCCTTTCAATCCACCAATAGGGGTCCTCAATTGGGAAGTTTTCAAGTTTTAATCTCTTTGCCAATTCACTGTAAATCCATAGCTCCGAAGGTACCCATGGGTCTGGTTCAACTGCTTGATTACATAAATTTAAGTAATTGTGGCATGCTGAAGGGCATATTACGTTTACGTCTTCTAAAAAATGCCTACAGGGCAGTATAACATCTGAAAGATTAGCAGTATCTGTCTTAAACATGTCTATAGTTACTTTAAATTCAACTTTTTCAAAGGCTTTTATCATCTTCTGTGTGTCCATACATTGGGTTATGGGGTTTGCTCTGGTAATGAAGAGTATCATTATTTCAGGGTCCTTTTCAGTCAGCAAGAAATCAGCAAATTTTGGTCTTGGAACTGTTCTATGATGCTTTCTTAAGGATTCCCCTAAAAGGAACTCATAGTCAACATATTCATCTATTATGCGGTTGTTGTAGTTTACTCCTCCACCTTTAATGCCAATGTTTCCAGTTATTGCACCTAAGGCATCAATAGCTCTTATAGTATATCCTCCATTTGTGTACCTTTGAACCCCAAAGCCTGAAATTATGGTAGAAGGTTTATTTCTTCCATATTTTTCTGCAACGAATAGTATGTCTTCCTTAGGTATTCCAGTAATTAATGAGCCTTTCTCCAGGGTGAACTGGTTTACATATTCCTTAAATTCTTCAAATCCTAATGTATATTTGCTTATAAAGTCATTATCAGTTAATCCTTCTTTAATTAATACATTAGCAATTGTTAAAGCCAGAGCTCCATCTGTTCCTGGAGATGGTGCTATATAGAAGTCTGCTAATTTTCTGGTTTCTGTCTCTATAGGGTCTATTAGTATTATGAATGCTCCCCTTTTTTTGGCTTCATTGAGGAAAGGAACTGTATGGACACCTGTATTCATAGGATTTCTTCCCCAGATGATTATTGTCTTTGAATTTGTAATATCTTTAATATCGTGGCTTAATGGCTTGCCAAAATCATATCTTTGAGCTTCATTGCCAGCTCCGGAGCAAAGACTTCCAATGGGCACTGTTACTCCACCATATGCATTGAAGAATCTATGCTCTATATTCTTTAATAGCCCCACATTTCCTCCATGATGCCAGTGAAGCAAAGCTGTAGTAGGATATGCTTTTCTTAGTTCATCAAGCTTGTATGCCACCAGGTCTAGAGCTTCATCCCATGTACTTTCTTTCCACTGATTGTTTTCCTTTATTAGGGGCTTTTTTAGCCTATCAGGATGATTCATCATGTCTATGTGTTTCATGCCTTTTCTACATAAAAAGCTACCTGTTACATGATTTCTTGAATCTCCCTTTATGGATAGAATTTTATTATCTTTGACTTTGGCTATAATAGAACATGAATCCCAGCAGTCCAATGTACAGGATGTACTTATATATTTTATGTTATTTTCCATAGCAACACCTCTTGAGTATTATAACATGAATTTATTAGATAGTTGATAATATTTTGAACTTTTATTGAATAAATTGGATGTTTGTTATATTCTAATATTATGGATACATCTAATGGTGAAGAAGAAGGGTTTGAAAAGATTAAATATTCTAAAAAATATTGCTTAACTGTGAAATTTATTATATTATTATTTATGATAGACAAGCTTTTACAAAATCTAAAGTATTTCTCCGAGCAATTTAACCTGTGAACTTAAGTTTATGGTTTTTTTGCCGTCAGGGTTTGATTGGAAACGGTCAAGCCTCCCAGTGGAAAGGAGAACAGAATTTTAGCAGTATTTCCATTGGGAATACTGCTTAATTTATCTCCTTAATTCCACTTTATAATAAATTAATGAGAAAGGTGGAGTTAAGAATGTTTAAGAGAAAATCCAAATTAGTGACGCTTATATTAGCGGTTTTATTAGTACTGCCAAGCTTTGCGGTATTTGCAGAGGAAGCAGAAACTTATGCTGTGGAAATTGTAGCAGGGGACAAAACCCTCAAACTAAGCCTTGAGGATTTAAGAAATATGCCAAAGGAAGCTCAAATTGATGAAGAATACATATATTACAGTAAATCAGGAGAGAAGTCTGCACATGTAAAGGGCGTTAGCTTAGCCTATGTATTAAGGGAATTAGCTGGTGTAACTTCAGAAAATGCAGTAGTAAACTTTGAAACTTCTGATGGCTATCCAGTTGACCCACAATATTTAGAGGATATATTCAATGAAGAGCTAAAATATGTATTGGCTTATGAAATAAACGGAGAAGCCATAGACAACGATGAGAATCCAGACACTAAAGAGATTGTTGTTTACAGAAAGGTTAGACAGGAGAATGAATTTGGTACGGTATTTAAAATGGTAGTAAAAATTATAGTAGGAGATGCTATAGCACCAACTTACCCAGCAGAGGAAAAACCAGATGAGGAAATACCTGCAGAATATGTATTTACAGACATTACAAAGGAATTTGAATTTGCTAAACAAGCAATACAGGCTCTTTTCAGTAAAGGAATAATTGAAGGAGTAGGCAACAACAAGTATGCTCCAGAAAGGGAATTTACTAGGGCTCAATTCTGCAAGATTATGGTAGAGGCACTAGGCTATGATATAGTTGAATATAAAGGTGCATTTACTGATGTAAAAGAGAGTGACTGGTTTGCTCCTTATGTACAAACAGCCTTTGAAAATGGGCTATTTGATGGATATGATGATGGAAGCTTTAGGCCAAATCAGCCTATAAACAGGCAGGAAATGGCAGCAGTGGCTGGTAGAGGTGCTGTTATAGCAGGTAAAGTGGAACAAGCTAGAATGAACGAGTTTACAATGGATAAATCAAATTACTTAGATAAGGAATCAGTTTCTGACTGGGCAGCCCATGAAGTAGCTTGGCTTGAAGCACAGGGAGTATTTTCTGAAATAGATGGGGAGAATTTCGAACCAAAGAAAGTAGTTAACAGAGCAGAAGCAGCTGTTGTAATATACAATACCTTTTTTAAATAGATATGGTATTTATGTGTAAATAAAAATGAGCGATGGCTTTGGCTTTCGCTCATTTGTGTAAATAGGAGGAGTGTTTTATGAAAGGATTTAATAAGAGAATTGTTACATTTTTGCTGGCATTTTTGCTTATAGTAAGCCAGAGTGCCTATTTTAAGACATATGTTGAAGCAGCAAAGGTGGACTTATTTATTACAGGTACTGGCGTGTATGAGGAGGTTACAATTACAGAAGAGGACTGGAGTAAATATAAGCTAGTAGAAAGAATTTATTCAGGAAACAATAGTTTAGGGTTTCACAAGATAATAAAGGTTAAGGGCTATGACCTATTTGAACTAATTGGAGAAGGGAACCTTAAGACTGATAAGGATTATGTATTGAAGTTTACATGCTCTGATGGATTTGAATTTACAAAGACCATAAGTGAGATTAGAAACACCTACTTCTTCAGCGACTTTACTGAAGGAAGCAAAACTGAATCAAAGCCTATGATAGCAAGGTATACTGCTGAATTGGCTGATTTTCCAAAGAATAAATTTTCACCTCCTGTTACATGGACTGACAGAGAAATAACTGAAAATGATCTGGACAAGAGCTTTCCAAAGCTTGTATTTGGACAAACCAGCATTGACGATATGAACCTGTCAAAGTGGGGAAAAGAGGTAGTAAAAATTACTGTTGGTGAAGATAGACCAAAGGAAAATAAAGGTGTTGAAGCTGATTCTTCATATAAGCATATAAGCTATGATGGTGCACCATATAATGTTGATGCTATTACAGGAGCTACATTTACAATTGAAGGGCCTGGAGTTGAAGGGTACAGGGCAATATCATTAAGACAGATAGAAGAAGATACTGAAGGGCAACAAAGAGGAGACTACTATGAAAGAATGGACAATAAAGTAGTCCAAAACACCTATGAGGGAATAAACGCCAAATATCTTATCGATAATTATGTGAAGGTTAAGGACAATGCAGGAAATGTAATATTTAAGGATAAATCAAGGAAGGTAATATTATCGGTACCTATTGAGGAGACTGAAAATTACCTAATAGCCTATGGAATAAATACAGTTCCATTAGTATATCTGGATACAGATGTAGGCTATAAGGAGGATAAGCATAACGATAATGGATGCTTTAAGCTTGTATATAAGCAGGATAAATCCAATGCTAAGGAATTTTCCAATGTGGCTTATATCTATATAGAGGAAAAGGATGCAAAGAACATATATGAGCATACCTATTCACCTTATGATGACTCTAAGTATACTGACTATGAAATAATAATACATGGAAATGCAATGGATAAGGTAGTGAAGTACAAGGTATCAGATATTGAGGCTATGAAGGACCTTCACTATGAGGCTGAATACAGCCTTTCCAACAGCGAATACTTCTGGTATTACAATACCTACAAGGGAGTTCCACTATGGGATCTACTTCTAAAAGCAGGAATTGATCCAAATATAGATGAGAATACCTCTATTCAGTTTATAGCAGCTGATGGGTATAACTTCCAGCCTATGACTATTAAGGAAATAAAGGATAGCTCTCTTTATGGATACTATGAAAGAAACCCATTGGATTTAGGGGATGGAAAATACGATGGTTCAAATGACAAGCCCCTTTATACAGGCATGCCTGTACTTGTAGCCTATGGATTTAATGGATACCCCTATGTTACAAGGGCAACAGATGAAGGCTATAATTCCGGACTTGGAAATGATGGAGGGCCTTTAAGGGTTATATTTGGAAAGAAGAACTATAATGATGCAAATGGTTCAAATCAGGTACAGTTCTTTAAAGAAGTAATAATTGGCGGTGGAGAACCAATTTCATTGGGAGAAGGAAAAACAGGTGATGGCAAGAGTACCCAGGAAGGAGTAGATGAAAGGTCCAGTTGGAATCACAACTATGGTGTATATACTGAATACCTTGATAAGCCTGTTCTTAGAATAACAGGATCACAGGTTAAAGAACCTATGACCTTTACTTTGAGACAAATTGAATCAATGATAAAATATGCAATCAGAGATGTATATACTGGAGATGGAGTTCGTGAATTTGAAGGAATAGTACTTTGGGACCTTATAACAGATGTTGTAGGTCTAAAGGATGGTGTAGAGGTACCAAGTGTTAGGGTATTTAGTGGACCAAACTACAATCAGATAATTAGAAGTACAGAACAGCTTAAAAATGGAGTATTGAACTCCAAAGGAGAGATTAAGAAGATTATTATTGCCTATGCAGTAGACGGATATCCTCTTGTACCTAAGGAAAGCGACATAGGCTATGCAAACAACAATGCTAATGGTCCATTGAGGCTTATAGTTGAAGAAAGCAAATCCATGTGGGTTAAATGGACAGACTGTATTGTTGTAGGTACTGGAGATTATGAAGAGCCAAAGATGGAAGATGTTAGGGAACTGGATTTACCAGAGCTTTCAGAAGAAACCAATAAAGATAGCGGAAGAATATGGCTGACATATAAGAATGACACTGGTAAGGAGCTACCAGAAGCCAGTGTAAGAAGCATGGAATATGATAATGACGGAAACCTATGGATTGGAACAAATAATGGTGGTCTTGCAGTTAGAAGCAAGAATGGCAAATGGACTGTATTAAAGGAAATAGAAACTGAAAATGCAGGTAAAGTTAAGGTAGATACATGCTATGCCATCGTTCAAAGGGAAAATGGAGAGCTTTGGATTACCCTTGGAGGTGCTCTAACACCACAGGGCATACTGGTAAAAACAGGGGATAAGTGGAAGCTGTTAGATACTGATAATTCATTGTTACCAGCTAAATTCGTTCAGGAGCTTGAGCTGGATGGAACTGGCGGATTGTGGATAGGTACACAAAATGGAGTTGCATATGTGGACAAGGATGATAACTGGACTGTTTATGATGAAGACGACGGATTGTTGCCATATTCCGTAGATGCCCTTGAACCAGATGGACAGGGCGGAGTATGGGTAGGCTTCTATCCAAATGTGGTTGTTGAAGGTGAAAGCACAAAATATATAGGAGCATATCAGCATATTAAATCCGATGGAACAATAGATACCTATGAAGGCTTTGATAGTTCGAACTTTAATGTAAACTGGGTAAGAAGCATATCTATGGATGAAAAAGGCGGAGTATGGATTGTAAGGTCAGGAAATGCTGAAGGATTTGGACATGGAGAAGTAGATTATATACTAAATAGCGAAAGAAAAGTATATAAGGCAGAGGATTTGTATCCATCAATTGGAGAGGATGACGATATAAGATTTGTACTAGCTGAAGGAGACAATATCTATGTAGCAACTACATCCAGTGGCCTTGTCAAACTAGAGGGAATTGGAAATGTAGTAGAAGTAATAAATGGTTCAAACAAGCTGCCATCAAAGAAATGGAACAATGTATATTTCTTGGACTATGACAATGGCAATCTATTTATAGGAACCAATGGTGGAGCAGCAATTTATACAGAGGCTGTCACTTTTAATGATATTGAGTCAAGTCCATATAGAGCTGATATTGAAAATATGGCTACTATGGGGTATGTAAGCGGAAGCAGCAACAGATTTAGACCTGATGATAATATTACAAGAGCAGAATTTGTCACTATGGTAGTGAGAGTATTGGGCTACGATATAGAAGAAGTAAGCACTTCTCCATTTAAAGATGTAAAGGCTGGAGATTGGTATGCTGAATACCTGACAGCTGCTAAAGAAAATGGAGTTGTTGTTGGATATGATGATGGTACATTTAAGCCTAATAAAGCAATTAGCAGAATGGAAGTGCTGGCTGTATTAAGCAATATTTCTGATGGAAATATTGAAGAGCTAGAAGAAAAAATACTTGTAAATAGCCTAAAAGAAGTTACTAGAGGAGAAGCTGCAGCTATACTATTGGAGTTTCTCAAAAATTAAAATAATAGTAGGGTTATAGACTGTGTAGTATTTCCACACAGTCTTCCCTTATTATCTATTTAGGAGGTTATTATGAAGAGATTTAAAGCTTTTAGTGTATTACTTATTTTTATATTAGCTTTATCCCTGGCCTTGTCCGGATGTGGCAAGGATAAAGATACTTCTAAAGCTAATGAAGAGACTACTAAAATAGACCAAAATGATGATGAAGAAGTATCAAAGGAAGATATAAGCGATGAAACAGAAGCTGATAACCATGAAGGGGATTCTGAAGACTTAGTAGAAGGTACAAAGGAGAACTCTGAAGGAGAAGGCACATCATCCTCCGAAGTAGAATCAGGAACTGATAAAGAAACACCACAGAAGGAAGCAGATGTGAAAGAGGAGCCTGATAAAGAGGATAAAACAGATGAGGAAGGTATAAATATCCTTAAAGTAGAAGGTAAGGTTGGAAACCCACTGGCTCTAACATTAGATGACTTAAAGGCTATGGAAGACATAATATTTGAAGGCGATTTCTATTCCTTAAACAATTTTGGAACTACTCAACATACCAAGTTTAAAGGTATAAAACTGTGGGGGCTTCTTGAAAAGGCACAAATAGCATCTGATGCTGCTAAGGTTAGAATTGTTGCAACAGATGGTTACGAAATGGAGTTTACAGTTGATGAGACAAAAAGACAGGACTACATAGATGAAACAAATCCAGATGTAAAGTTGCCAATGATTATAGCTTGGGAGGAAAATGGAGAGGAATACGATATTGAAGAAGGACCACCATATAAGCTTGTAATAGGACAGAAGGAGCCAGGGGATATTAATAAGCCTCAATGGGTTTCAAATATTGACTGTATAATCGTTGAGTAGGTGAATGATATTATGAAGAATAGAAAATTTTATATTATATTTTTAGTTGTGATTATTGTAGTTGTTGCATTTCTATTTATTTCGAACAATTCCTTATCAGAGGAGGAAATGGCAGTTGGGTCCTTTTATCCTGGCTCTAAGGATATTGAGCTTATAAAGGACATTTCTGATAATATGTATGTTTCTCTTAACTTTCCTGCTGTTAAGAGGGCTTATGAGATTGATGGTAAGGTGAAAGCCTTTGTGTCAAGCTGTGTAGGCTATAACGGTCCTATTAATGTATTGGTAGCCATTGACAGTGATAGTGATGAGCTAATAGGAATACAGATACTTAGGCATGAGGAAACTCCAGATTATGCAGAGCATATTGAAAAGGACTGGTTTTTAGAGAGGTTTATGAATATTGATGTGGACAAGTATTTAAACCTGGTAGTGCTGGAAAAGGAAGATCCACATGACATAATCCAGGTTACAGGAGCTACCATAAGCTCCCAAGCAGTAGTTAATGCAGTAAATGCAGCCATTGGAGCCTATCAATACTTAAACAATGGAGTGGAAATGGCAAGTGTACCAGATGTAGTACCTCAGGAGATGTGGGCAAAGGAGACTAACAGCTTTGCTATAAACTGGGATGATGGTTCCATGAGAATAGATGTAGAGAAGATTAAAGAATATGAGCAGGTTGAAATGGATGTAGTACTTATAAATACAACAGGTACAGAAACGGAAATGAGAGTAAAGGGACCAACCCTAAGGGATATACTTGAAACAGAGGGATTGGATTTAAGTGATTATGCAGGTATTGGTGTTACAGGAAGGGACGGATATTATACGCTTATTGATAAGGAAAAGCTGGAGTCGGGAGATGTAATACTAGCCTGGGAAGTAGATGGAAAGCCCATAAAGGATGAGGAAAAGCCTGTTAGGCTGGTAGTACCAAAGGAGTTGGGACCTTATTGGGTGAAGATGGTAGCAAATATAGACCTTTATAGTGAAATATCTCCAAAGGATATAGATAAGGTTCACATATTTGAACCATTAACAGAGGATATTGAACCCTATTATTATGAGTATTATGGCAGCAAGGATAAATCCATAGAAGTAGGGAAGATTTTAAGGAAATTTGATGTAGTAGATGAAAAGGGCTTTTTCACTATGGCTGCTGTGGATGGACTTATAAAGAATGAGACTATTTCATTAGTAAGGCAAAGGTACTTTATAAAGGTTGAAGGAGATAATGCACCTATGAATATATCTCCTAATTTCAAACTGGGAATGAATGTAAAGAACATGACCCATTTCTCAACTACAAAGGATGCTGTCATATTCCCTGAAAAAATGAAAGAAGTAGTAAGGACTAAGGAAATAGGCGGAAAAGAAGGAATGCTTCTTGAGGATGTGCTTTTAACAGCGGGCATGAGATGGAATGATGAAAACTCATTTGTTGCTGTTAGCACTGATGAAAGCAAGATAGAATTAACATCGGATGAAATTCTTCAATGTTATTTAGTTCAAAATGGGAAAAGTGTAGCTCTTTACAATGAAAATGAGGAAATATTAAGTAATTTATTAAGGATTGAGAAAAGATGAGGTTAAAAAATCGAAGTATAGTTCAGATAGCTATTACTGTAGCAGTAATAGCTATTATGATGGTATATTATCTTTATATAAATGAATATATTGACTTCAAACTATTGTCCATAGGGGATGTGAACCCCTATGGAGGATGGAGTGCATTAAAATCAGCTTTAACAGATGTATCCTATAGGTATAGAGGTATATCCAACTCAATAGCCTTGACTATAGCCATAACCATTTCTGCATTTCTCATGGGTAGATTCTTTTGTGGATACATATGTCCTATAGGGGCCCTGCAGGACTTTTTTAAGCATATAGGAAACAAGCTTCACATTAGGGAAAAAAAGCTAAAAACATGGAAATACTTTTCTCCTGAAATGATAAAGTATTTTATATTGGTTCTGGTAATTGTATTGAGCATTTTAGGTCTTGGGAACATTGTATCTCCCTATTCTCCATGGGTGGCTTACTTAAATCTGTTCCTAGGGTTTAATATTAAAATAGGATTTGCAGTGTTGATGTCGATATCCGTAGTTTCGCTATTTGTAAGAAGAATCTTCTGTAGAGTATTTTGCCCTCTTGGAGCCTTTCAAGCTCTTTTATCAGCTATTGGACCATCAAGATTGGAAAGAGGGCAAAACTGCAATGGATGTACCCATTGCTTGAAAAACTGCCCTGTTCATATTGATAGGCCAAAGGGCAATGAAATATCCCCTGAATGTATTAGGTGTATGGAGTGTGTTAATACCAATTGTATAAAGGGAACTGAAGGATACAGTCTAAAGTTTGGAAATAAGAGGATGAACAATAAGTCTTATGTAAATGCAGCACTGGTTATTGTAATTGCTGTATTTATACTCTTTCCACTTATAGGTTCCAGGGCAAGCAATGAGGCTTTTGTACAGATTGAAGGATTAAAGGATGGCCTATATACTGGAACAGGCATAGGATTTGGTGGCAGTATAAATGTAGAGGTATTAATTGAGGATAGCAGAATAAAGGATATAAATGTGCTATCCCATTCTGAGACTACAGGATATTATGAGGAAGTATTTAGAACCCTATCCAAGGAAATAGTAGAAAAGCAAAATCCAAATATAGATGCCATAAGCGGTGCTACAACTACAAGTAGGGGATTTTTAAATGCAGTTAAACGTGGTATAAGTCAAGCTTTAGAAGGGAAATAAGGTGGTTAATATGAGTATAAAAAAAGCTGTTCCAATAGCAGTAATAATTGTTCTCTTATTGGTATTCCTGCTAACAAGAGAAGAAGAAGTAACCTTAAGGATTGTAAATGGAGAGAATGTTCAAATTGTCGAAGGAGAATATATATACTCCTTTGAAGATTCAGTTACTTTTCCTGCTGTAATAAGAAGCAGCGGTGAAAAGCCTGTTGAAACTGAATATAAGGGAATTGAGCTTGTAAAGCTTTTTTCAGCCTTAGGTATTGATATTTCTGACGCTGAAAAGATAACCTTCAATGCATCAGATGGGTATAGGGTAATACTGAAGATCGATGAAATTAACGAGCCAAATAATGTCTATCTGACCTATGAAAGGGATAGGCAGCTTATGAAGTCCAAGAAAAGAGGAGGCGATGGGCCTATAAGGCTGGTAATAAGGCGTGATCCATTTAGTGAGAGATGGATAAAACATGTGGAGGAAATAATAATTGAATAACAGATTTTTATAGGGGGTTTAATACCCCTTATTTTTTTGTACCAATACTGGTATAATAACTGGGAAGGAGTGAGAATATGGCTAGAAAAAAGAAGGTAATTGAAACATTAATAATAGATAATATGTTTCCAAACAAATCAGTGGCAAATTATGAGAATAAAACAGTTATATTCAAAGGAGGAATAAAGGGACAAAAGGTTAAAGTCCTTTTAGACAGAAAAAAAGGGGGGTATATTGAAGGAAAACTATTGGAGGTATTGGAAAGATCTCCTTTGGAAAAAAATCTATCCTGTAATTATGAAGACGATTGTGGAGGATGTACATATCAGACCTTGCTATATGAAGATGAGCTGGAGCTTAAGAAGGAACTGGTTTTGGACTTGTTTAGGAAAGAAAATATAGAGGACTTTAACTTTTTAGGAATAGAGAGAAGCCCAAATGTAGAAGGATATAGGAATAAAATGGAATATACCTTTGGGGATTCAGAAAAAGGAGGCCCTTTAGTACTAGGCTTAAATAAAAGAGGAAGGTTTTACGAGGTAGTAGATAGCGATGCCTGCAATATTGCAGATGAAGACTTTACTGCAATAAGGAGAAAAACCATGGAGTATTTTAGAAGAATGAATACTCCTTATTATAACAAGAGGAATCATGAGGGAGTTTTAAGGCATTTAGTCATCAGAAAAGCCTTGTCTACAGGAGAGATTTTAATTAATTTGGTAACTACAAGTCAGGAAGCTATAGATACAGATGGATTTGTAAAGGAGCTATTAGGACTTAAAGGTCTTAAGGGAAGGATTACTGGGATACTTCATACCATAAACGATGGATTAGGTGATATTGTAAAAGCAGATAAGATAAGCTTTTTATATGGTAAAAATTACATTACTGAGGAAATTTTAGGATTAAAGTTTAATATATCTCCTTTTTCCTTTTTCCAGACAAATACCTTTGGAGCAGAAAGATTGTATTCAATTGCAAGGGAATTTGCTGGTGATATTGATGATAAGATAGTGTTTGATTTGTATTCAGGTACAGGGACCATTGCTCAAATTATGGCTACAGTTGCAAAAAAGGTAGTTGCTATTGAGATAGTAGAGGAGGCAGTGGAAAAAGCTCGTGAAAATGCAGAATTGAATGGACTAAACAATATTGAATTCATAGCAGGAGATGTTTTAAAGGAAGTTGATAATTTAAAGGAAAAACCTGATATTGTAATAATTGATCCACCAAGAGATGGCATACATCCAAAGGCAATAAACAAGATTATAGATTTTAATCCTGACAATTTTGTATATGTAAGCTGCAATCCAGTAACATTGGTAAGAGATTTAAAGGTATTTATGGAAAGGGGATACAAGATAGAAAAGGTAAAACTTATGGATATGTTTCCAAGAACACCTCATGTGGAGACGATAGTATTAATGACAAAGAGAGAGGAGTTATGAAGGAAATATGGTAAGACTTGAAAAAGTAAACAACAGAAATGTATGGAAACTACTGAAACTTCGTGTTCATGAT
>ENA-OWPA01001199-OWPA01001199.1-bioreactor-metagenome-genome-assembly--contig:-NODE-1199-length-19137-cov-54.112329_pt1 | contig 19137 bp, 33 predicted proteins | sample MGYA00238139_ERZ651803 | MGnify/ENA primary metagenome ERZ651803 (study PRJEB26909, sample SAMN07631231) | bioreactor metagenome | isolation source: Switchgrass digestor | place: USA: Dartmouth... | reverse complement strand
CCGGCAATCATAAAGTTTTTCTTTACGGCAAAGCAGATCGATGCCATGATTGAATCGGCCGTACAGCAGATGAAGGAATACTTGAGTAAAAATGACTATGCAAAATCGTTTGTGGTTGCTACCAATAAGGTGAATAAGGTGATACCTATAGCTGACCAGAAGAGTAGTAAATAATCATGTAAAAAGCCCCTTCCAGAGATTCTCATAAAATCCTCCTGGAAGGGGCTTTTTTTGTTTCCTATACTTACTATATATGCCTGCAATAAATAGCTGCTTTTAAGCTGTTGCAACAGGCTAAAAAGCGATATAAATATCATGGGCATGTATCAACATGAGCAGCACTCATTTTTTCTGCACACTTGCTGCAGAGGTCATCTTCTACCCAGTGGCAGCCTCCTTCGCAGGCATTATCGTCAGTGCAGCCGCAAACTCTGCACTTCCGTTCGTCAAACAGTTGCTCATCGTCCTCTTCGCTGTCAAAGCCGAGAACCATTGCCCATTGATTTAATGGCAGCGGATCTTTTCCGAGCATATCGAGGATAGCTTCCTCTCTTCCGCATTCGTTGCAAATATAAACATTTGCTCTCCTGCTCAATGCGTTTTTGACCGGATTTTTGTCCATGTGGTCATGACCACATCTGGGGCAAGGGAAAATATATCCGTCTTCCGGCGGATTCTCCTGCAGTGGCAGTAGACTCTCAATGAGCTCCTTTGCCTGTTCGATTGTTCTTGCCATGCTCATTCACACTCCTTTTCCTGTTTCTCATACTCTTCCATTGTTGGGACTTTACCATCGAGGTCATCCCGTTCATAAGGCTTTCCTGTCCTGCTTTCATAGTCGGCACGATAGCATGCACGGCAGCAGCATTTGCCGTTGAGCCAACGCATTTCGCCATAGTATTCGGGACGGCCACAATGTTTGCAGATGACAATTCTTTTCATTTCATCCATGCTCATTCTCCTCTCTATTTTCAGTTGTCAAAGAACAATCTATATAAAAGGGGCGGCATCTTATCCCCTGAGCCGGCGGGTGTCCCGCGATCCCCTTGAGGGGATTTCGACCAGTACCCAGCTGGTCATCATCAGGCGGGAGTTTATTACAGGTGGCGATTATATTTGAACCGGCTGTTATTGCCTTTAAGTGTTATTGGTGTTACTTCAAAAACGCTTCCGTCACGTTCGCAGTGTTCGGTCCAGGCATGGCCTCCAAACTGGCGCATGAGATTCTTTGCTTCTGTTACTGAAATTCCGGCCAACACTGTTTCGGCATCTGTACAATGATAATTAGGACATTCCTTGCATCCGTATGCACCTTCCGGCAGATAAGGACAACCTTTGCTCGAAGCTCCACCAACCAAACATTCAGCTTTTAAACTAATTGCTCCATTGATGAACCTCGTATGAGCGTCAATGGTTTCGGGGAATTCATAGTAATTGAGCCTCATGGAGTCCTCCTTTCTGCCCTCGTAACCTCCGGGGCGGGGAAATGTGTTTTAGTGGTAGAACAGACGAAGCTCGCCGTTCCATGCTTCATAACTCCAGCGAGTTGTGTCGAATCTGATGTAGTAATAATCTGTGGCGCAGTAGATGGGGCGGCGGTCAATCATTCTGCCCGTTGTACGACACATACGATGGCGATTGATCTCCACTTCGGGAATCTCATGGATAATGGTGATCTTATCTCGGTCGAAATCAAATTCGCTGCAGATCCAATCTTTTGCTTCATCATCTGTCATGTAGTGAGCGGCGTGCGGTATTGATTTTGCAAGGTTCTCATACTCAGACTGCTTAACATTACCGTCATACTCATGGATTTTCCATTCCTGCTCTTTTTCGAGAGCTTCTTCGAGCTCCTGGACCTTTTTCTGGAGAGCTTCGACTGTTGCCATTAGCTCCTGGACTTCCTCGGGCTCTTCGATCCAGATGTTGATCGTCTTGCCGGTGCTGCCAAGATTGACTTCAAGACGATTACCAAGGTCGCATATGTAATCGTGGTAGTGGTCTTCTGCTGTAGAGCGGTAGATAGGATATCCAGCATTGTTGCTACTCTGCTCGTCTTTCATGTAATCAGTCGAGAAAACCTCATTTACGATTTTCCAAGCTTCTTTCCTGCCGTTAGCCTTCATTTTCGCAACCTCCTTAATAAATTTCGATTTATCAATTAAAATTATCGTGTTCCTGTATATAAAATACCATATTACTTTTCACATGTCAACAATAATTTTTGCTTATTCGCAAATTAGTTTTGACAAAGCGATAATTTTATGTTATCGTATTTACAAAGGAGGGATGTGGATGGTTTCATACAAACCGCTATGGCATACACTTATTGAAAAAGGTATAAAAAAGATGGAGCTGGTAAAACTGGTTGGTATGAGCAGCTCAACGCTTGCAAAGCTGAATAATGACAATTATGTGGCTCTTGAAGTAATAGACCGTATATGCCAGGCATTAGACTGCCGGATCGAAGATGTTGTTGAGATAAAGAAAAACCCGGGCAATTAAGCCCGGGTTCGGGAGCAAACTCATTCCTCATCTTTATGTAAAGCAGTACCCCTGCGTGATTTAGTCCGCGGCTCTTTGTTAGGAACACGGACTAAGATATCAGATATATCGCAGTCCAACGCCTCACATATGAGGTCGAGATGCTCCAGGTTAATTCGCTCTGCTAAATCATGGTACAGGTCGTTAATTGTCGACGGCCTGATACCAGTCTTGCGAGCGAGATCCGCTTGCGTCCACCTCCGCTCGCCAAGCCGGGTGGACAGTAAAACCCTAATCATAGCCACGCTCCTTTCGTTAAATTCTAACAAGTATTGTAGAATTCCGCTGTGTTTTGTTAGAAAATAACGGATTTGGTTATGGCAGAAGGGCAAAAAATAAAGACTATCGAAACGTGATGCTTCGATAGTCTTTATTTTTAATCCGTTATGTTATATAATCGATATTGGGCACACTAAGATAAAGATGTTTTCATGCATGTAAATGGTTGGGGCGGTGTTCGTATAAGGTCTGTTTTGCTCCACCAGAAGAGAGCCAGGCGAACACTTATTTAGTGTTTCGCCTTTTTCTATATTGTCGACTACAGAAGCATCCAGGGGCACGCTGATGGTATTTTTCTTCCCTGAGAAATTAAAGGCGATTTTCAATTTCTTATCATAGAGGTATGCTGCTATCAGGAAAGTATCAAACAGTTTTGCTTGATACTTTTTATCTTTTATGTCTCCATCCCGGAAAGATTCAAGCCAGGCAATGACATCTTCCTTTGCCACTTCCGGAACCTCTGCCTTTTCAAGAGAGATCTTGGCGGTGATCCGCGCCTGCTCGGCCTCGAGCTCCAGGAGCCTTTCTTTTGTGGTCGCTGTTATTATACCGGCTTCGATAGCGGCCAGCAGGTTTTTAATTGCTTTTTTGTTTTCTGCGAGCTGGCTTTCAAGTAATCCGAGTTGTGATTGGCTTCTGCGCTTCCGGCCATATTCCTGGACGCAGTCTGCGATCCACTTAATCACATCATCTTTCAAAATGTATTCCCGGATGGCAGCTGCCACTTGTTCCTCGATCCAGTCTCTCCGGACGTTATCCTTATTGCAGGCTTTCTCCAGCCTCTTTTTCTGGCAAATATAATAATAGTGCAGCTTCCCAAGCTTGCCTGTACCTGACATGCCTACCATGTGGCTTTTGCATTTTCCACAGTAAAGTTTTCCTGTAAGAAGATAATCCCCGTTGACACGATGCCGGCCCTGGGGGTTCTTTTTGTTTTTAAGTAATTCTTGCACGGTATAAAACAGCTCCTTTCCTATAATTTGCGGAACGCCTCCTTCAATTCTCACGTCACCGTAAATATATACGCCGGTATATCTCTCATTGTTCAGTATGCTATGAAAACTATTCTTTCCCCATGGTTTTCCTCTGCTTGTTTTTATGCCACGCTCATTCAGATCCCTGGCGATATCAATGAATGCTTCACCGCAGGCAACACGGCTGAATATTTCTCTGACAACTGCAGCCTCTTCCTCTACTATTTCATATTTTCCATCTTCGCCTTTTTGATACCCGAGCGGCAAGTGGCCGTTTGTAACCATACAATTCATGGCGTTATCATAGAGACCCCTCTTTATATCTTCGGCCATGTTCTCACTATAGAACTGATTGACATTCATCATGGTCCTAAGTGCAAACCTGCCTGCAGCTGTATCTCCAAACTCTTCTTTTACATAGACTACTCGTATTCCGTATTTTGAAAGCTTATCCTCATACATCAGCGCATGGAGCATGTTACGAGCTATACGGTTGGATTTATATGCAATGACAACCTGGAACTGTCGTTTCTCAGCATGGCGCATCATTCTCTGGAATTCCGGACGTTTATCCGATCTTCCAGTCAAATGACGGTCAGCGTAGATTTCAATAACCTCCAGGTTGTTTTTTGCAGCATATTCCTGGCACTCTGCTACCTGCTGTTCAATACTTTCATCTTTTTGTGCATGGCTACTATATCGGGCATAAATGACGGCGACCGCAGACGGTGCATCATAGCTCGCTTTTTTCTTAGCCACCGGCATCACTCCCTTCTTTTCTTCCGGTAAAATTAGCGTTTTTTCTCATTCAGTATTTCTGCGAGCTCATTCCGACGCTTTAATAGGTCATCATATGAACCGCTTCCTGTGTCAATTTGCAAAAGATCATATGACAACAATGTAACTTTGCTTTCAACGCTGGTATTTTTCGCGTGATCAGGACTTTTGAATTCTGTTTTTGGTAGACTGTCTTTTTCTTTGGTTAATGCTTCAATCTTTATCCGTGCAATTTTAGCTGTAGTATTAAAATCAAGGTATTCATCTGCAATTTCTAAAGCCTTAAGTCCGTATTTATAATGCGCTTCGCTTATGTCATTCGGTTTACCCTTACCACAGCCGGTTAGCACTAAAGCCAGGATTAAAATAAAAGGAACAATACGCCTTAACATAATATCACCCCCGCGTACTAATTCACAAAAATTCCCAATTATATAATATCATATCCTGTTGTCAGGTTTATGTTATTTAATTTCAAATGCGACAAAAGTCCCAAAAATCTGATATAATAACGTTACCGTCGGCCGGCTGTTATCATCATGAAAGGAGCTGGTGTTCATGGTACATAATAATGCCGCCGAGAGCCGTTCAGAAGATTTAACTATTTCCCTGAACATTGCCCACGCTGCTGAATTGTTTTCAAAATTAACAGCAGAGGCTCAAGACGAAATTATTGATTTGCTAAAATCCCTTTTATCTGAGAAATAATAAGGGCTTGCTGTTCCGCGGTCAGAAGTCCGAAAAGTTCAATAAATTCCCTTGTACGCTCATTGCCGTTTTCGGTAGTGAGCGTATATCGTTCCATGGGAACCTCATAGCCCATCAACCAGGCCTCCGATACCCCAAGTGCCATACCGAGTATCGTAAGCTTTTCCTGCCCCGGTTCTACCTTTCCGGATACATACTGACTTAAAGCATTCTTCTCAAGTTTAACTCCATATTTTTTGCAAAAAGGCTCAGCCAGCTCCAAGATATCAACCTGTCTTAGATTGCGGGCCTCCATTATTTGCTTTAATCTTTGGGCGGTTGTATACTTTTTCACCCTTGTTCACGCTCCTTTCAAGGATACCAACATTATAATATAGGTTGAACAAAAGTTCAAGCACATGCAGAAAATAAGTTCAAAATTTTTGACGAAAGGTGTTGTAAAAACAATTTGCTTATGGTATATTGATAATAGGTTCAACGCCGTTGAACCTATCTAATGTAAAGGGGGTGCGCTTCGTGGCTTACGATTACAGCAAACTGTTAGGCCGTATAGTAGAAAAGTACGGTTCACAGGCAAAGTTTTCCGGGGCTATGGGTTTGTCAGAGCGCAGCTTATCTCTTAAGCTGAACAGCAAGGTCGGTTTCAAGCAGAGCGAGATCGCAAAGGCTTGCAAGCTGTTAGACATTGCTGAATCTGACATACCTGAATATTTTTTTACCCTAAAAGTTCAATGACATTGAACCAATACATAAGAAAGGAGTGATTGGATGCGCGATGTACAGCGAACAGCTGTCTACCCGGAAAACATTGCTTCAGAAGATGAAGTTGAAAGCGGGGTGACAAATGACATCAAAATCGACTTTTCAGCAATCCCGGACCATGTCCGAGAGGATCTCGCCGCAGCAACATTTGAATGTGTGAGGTCATTTCTCCAACAGCCTGGAGGGCGAGAATTCCTGGAAGCCAGGAAGAAAGCAAAGAAAAAAGCAGCTTTAAGCGCTGCGAACTGAAAGGAGCGAGTAAACCATGAAAGCAGGAAGAACACTGCAGGAGTTAGCAATTGAGCTTGACCGCCAGCAAAAGGCAAAGAGAGATCTCATTGTTGAAACCGGTGCACTTCGTATGGATACTGATGAATCCGGCATCAGGCTGGATGTTGGAGGTCGGGAAGTATTCGGTATAAACGATATAGCCCACCGCCAGTTCGGCCAGCATCTTAAAATTCCTGCACCGTACTATGACCGCATGAGAGCAGAAAACCCTTCATTACTTGCAACCAACGTCAATGCCTGGTTGCAGCAGGAACCTACCACACGCCGTATGCTTCGCACCTTGGACGGAACCGCCAGGGCTTTTCTCAGTGACCGTTACCGCCGGATCGATAACTACGAGGTTGCACAGACTGTACTGCCAATCATCGCCGGCATGAACGGAGCAAAAGTGGAGAGCTGCGAGCTTACGGAAAGCAGAATGTACATCAAAGTAGTTAATGCCAGAATAACCGCTGAAATTGCAAAAGGTGATGTTGTACAAGCTGGCATAGTCATTTCAAATTCCGAAGTCGGCCACGGCAGCGTAAGCGTAAGGCCTCTTATCTTCAGACTGGTTTGCCTCAACGGAATGATTGTTGAGGATGGATCCGTACGCAAGTACCATGTCGGCCGTATCAATGAAGTAGACGACAATTTTGAAATCTTCCGCGATGAAACAATTGAAGCTGACGACAGAGCATTCCTGATGAAAGTCGAGGACGCAGTTAATGCTGCGGTTGACCAGGCGCGTTTTGCATCTATAGTCGACCGTCTCCGCGAGAGCAGAGAAGCAAAGATTGATCCTCCGGCTGTACCGAAAGTAGTTGAGCTCACATCAAAGGAATTCGGCATTACCCAAAAAGAGAGCGAAGGCATCCTCGGCCACCTTATTGCCGGCGGTGATTTGAGCCTTTACGGCCTTGCCAATGCGGTTACCCGTCATGCTCATGATGTCGACAGTTATGACCGTTCAACTGAGCTTGAGACCCTTGGCTACAAAATCGCAACAATGAGCCCGTCTACCTGGCGCCGGCTCTCGAATGTGTAGGTGATTATTATGGCAAAGTTTTTCCGGCATTCAAACGGTATTGGATGGTTGAAAATCACATGGCTAGAGCTGGCTAAATATTCTGGCAACATGATGCCTATATGTAATGAATGCCTGAAGGATCTTATCGGCTTTTCCAATGTCGTTTTAATTCCAATCTTGAATGAAGCATATTGTCCCGAATGCGGAAAAAAGGTTCTCGAACGAACTAAAAGCTATCCGGAGGACAAGCCTATTGAGGAAAGACGAGAGAAATTCTGGCTGAATTACTTCGGAATCAAGGAGGTGAAGTAATGTATTACCGCGTTTGTCCACTTTGTTCATGCAACCTTGATCCAAACGAGAAGTGTGACTGTACAGAGATAGAAAAAGAGACCGCGCCGCAGCCACGGGTAAGGCCTCTAACAAAAACATCCAATTCAACTACAGTCAGTTTATCAACTCCAAAAGCTAAAGTCAAGGTGCCGAGGGGGTGTATGAATGGCTGAAAAAATAAGGGAGCTGCGCATTAGCCGCAAACTTCCGGTCAAAGACATGGTTGCTGTTGTCCAGGAATTATACCCGAAATACGACAAGACCATGCAGAGCAAATGCGAGCGCGGCGATGAGTACGGTATCCAAATAAGGAAAGACGCTTTGGAAGCACTATACGCACGGTTTGCTCCGGAGCTGCTGAAGAAAAAAGACGGCCACAAGTATACCTGCAGGATATCATGTCGGCTTCCTGATGCTGATTATGCAGCATTGCTTGAATTCATCAGGGCTGATGGGTTCGATACAATGCAGGCATGGCTTACTTACACCGTAAGGAATTACCTTAAACGCAAGCTAAAAGCAAGAAAATTTTAATAAAGGAGTGATTCAATGTCGACCGAGTTAATCGTAGTTAAGCAGCTTCCGGTTATTGAGGAAAGACTGCAATCCATAAGCAAAGAGATCCAGGAACAGACTGAAAAAGTCCTCTCACTTGTTGTAACCGAGGACACAGTTAAAGAAATAAAAAAGCTCCGGGCAGATCTCAATAAAAGGTTCAAGGAGCTGGAGGACCAGCGCAAGGCAGTAAAAGCTAAAGTTATGGCCCCATATGAAGCCTTTGAGGATGTTTATAAGAAGTATGTAACTGATATCTTCAAACCTGCAGACGCAAAGCTTAAAGCCCGCATCGATGAAGTTGAGCAGGCCTTGCTGGACAGGAAGAAAGCAGAAATTGCTGCCTATTTTGAAGAGAGAGCCGCAGCTCATAATATCAACTTCGTGTCATTTGACCGCCTTGGGATTAAAATTACTCTTTCCGACAGCATGAAGAAACTCCGGGAGCAGGTCGATGATGCTCTCAATAAAATCTCCGGAGATCTCGCGGTTATTGCCACATTGGAGTTCCCGGAAGAAATTCTGGTTGAATACAAAGAAAATCTCGATCTCACCAATTCCGTTCTTACTGTCAAAACACGCAGAGCAAGATTAGCAGAGGAACTCAAACGTAAAGCTGAAACTCAGCCCCCTGCTCCGGCTGCAGAGAGCACGCCAGCAGTTGAACCTATTGCTCCTGTTGTTAATGAACCGGAGCCGGAACCAGTACCTGAACCTGCAGCAACAGTAGAGTCCGCATCTGCACCGACAAAATCAGTTATCACAATTACTATCAAAGTTACTTCCTGCGACGAGCTCATGGCTATAACGGAAATATGCAGAGCTCGCCGGCTGGAATACACCATATCATGAAAGGAGTAATTTGAAATGATTAGACAACCCAATGAAATTATCGAAAAGGAGAAAAAGATCCGTATTCTCATTGCCGGTTATCCCGGTATCGGAAAATCTACCCTGGCGCTGTCTGCGCCTAATCCGCTGCACATTGATGTTGACTTTGGTATCGACAGAATTGAACCGAGGTACCGCAAGCCATTCATCCAGCCTCAGTCCTATGAAGAGATACTGGGGGACCTGACACCGAATAACGTAAAGGACTTTGACACCCTGGTATTCGACACCGGAGGAAAGCTGATCAATCTCATGTCGCTGTGGGCTATCAAGAAGGACCCGAAGTACGGCCAGCGTGACGGTACTCTTTCTCTCAAAGGTTACGGCTTTGTCGGCAAAGAGTTTGTCAGGCTTATGGACTATTGCTTCTATGAGCTGAACAAACACATCGTCATGGTATTCCACGCCATAGAGGAAAAGGACGGAGATAACACCCGCCTACGCATCAAGGTTGAGGGCCAGACCAAAAACAACGTATGGGAACCTATGGATTTGGGCGGCTTCATGGAGATTTACGGCAATGACCGCACGATCGGCTTCTCTAACTGCGAGCGTTACTTTGCAAAAGGCACTCGCGGCATTAAGGGCGTTTGGAAGATTCCTGAGCTGACTCCTTCAACTCCCAATGATTTCTTAACCAGGCTTTTTGAACAGTACAACGCTCTTGCTGCTCAGGAAGTAGCTGAAACTCAAAAGGAACAGGAAGCATACGAAGCAGCAATCGCCCAGGGGCAGGAAATCATTGCTTCCATAGTTGACGTGGAAAGCGCAAATGCTGCCATACCAAAGATGAAAGCTATCACCCATGCACTGACATCCAAGCAGGAAATCAATGTTGCATTTAACGCGAAGATTGCCGAGCTGGGTTTGGTTTATGACAAAACCCTGAAAAAGTATGTACCGGCTCCGGCTAAGGAGGATGCGAAAGGGGCGAAATAAATGGAAAGGTATCTTATGACGCATTCCCTCCTGTCCGCATGGTTATACGCCATGAAAGAAAACCCATATGAGGACATGACAACTGAAAAAGACAGCTATGCTGAATTTCTCTCTGCCCTCAAGCGAGAGCCTATTCCAATATCGGAAGCCATGCAGAAAGGCATCGACTTTGAAAACCTTGTTACTGATATTGTACGCGGTGGCGGAGATAAAACTCACTACTGGTACGAAGCAGCTTACAAGGTTGCCGGCATAGTCAAAGGCGGACTATTGCAATACAGTACGAGCCGCGAGATTACGGTACGAAACAGAAGGATCCTCTTATACGGCAGGCTGGATGCCCTGAAAGCAGGCACAATCTACGACATTAAGTATTCAGGAAGCTATGATGTCGGCAAATACATAGACAGCACTCAGCATCCTACCTACTTCGAGCTTGTTCCTGAGGCAAAGTATTTCACCTATCTCGTGAGCAATGGTACCAATGTCTGGCCGGAGACTTACCGCAGGGATGAAACGCCAAGCATTATACCGGTTATTGAGGACTTCTTTGACTGGCTGGATCTGCAGGGGCTCACTAATCTCTACAAAGAAAAGTGGTTGGCGCTATGAAAGGTCGGTTAATTGATCTCTCCATTAGCATGAATCGGAAGCAGCGAATAACTGTCGAAGTCGATTCGGATTTCCGGGAAGAATTCGACCGGCTCAAGGATCATGAGGTCAGCATTGAGATAAAGAAGTACCGGAAAAAACGGAGCAAGGATGCCAACGCTTACGCTTGGGTCTTGATTGACAAGATAGCAGCTGCACTGTCCATAGACAAGGCAGAGGTCTATCGTAACGCGATCAGGAGTATCGGTGGAGTATCAGAAATGGTTTGTGTCCTCGATTCGGCGGTTGACAGGCTCCGGGAAGGTTGGTCAAAGCAGGGCCTGGGCTGGCAGACGGAAGTGATGGAAAGCAAGCTACCTGGATGCAAGAACGTCATTCTGTACTTTGGAAGCTCAACATACGACACCAAGCAAATGAGCCTGCTAATTGACCACCTTGTCCAGGATGCACAAGCTCTCGGTATCGAGACCGAGACTCCGGAGCAGCTGGCCAAATACAAAGAAGAATGGGGGCGCTTCTAATGATGCAAGTATTCTGCCCCTACTGCGGCCGGCAGGCTGAGTTCGTTGACAGCAAAGTAGTATACGGACGGAGCTATGGAATGATTTACTTTTGCCGCCCATGTGACGCCTATGTCGGTGTTCACAAAGGAACGGACAAGCCTCTCGGCCGCTTGGCAGACAAAGAATTACGTAACTGGAAAATGGCCGCCCATGATGCGTTTGACCCTCTCTGGAAGTCCAGGAAGATGAAACGTAACCAGGCCTACAAATGGTTAGCTGAGCGCATGGGGCTCAGTGTTGAGGAAACGCATATCGGCATGTTCGATATCGCCCAATGCAAGAAGGTTATAGAAATTTGTAATCAATTGAAAGGAGAGTTGAGCTATGGAAAACATCGAACGTAAACAGGAAGAAATGAACATCCGCGAGGGATTATTGGAGCTTTGCATTGACCGTGATCATATCACTATTCCGGTTACCAGGTTTGAGGAGCTTTTGAAAGCTGAGATATCGCTTGATATCGTCCGCAATGCGTATGAGACATCCGAATCATACAGCTTGCAGGAGAAGCTCGCTTTGGTATTCGGTCCTCGCCCGGAAAAAGGTGACGAAAATGCTTAACAAGGTTGTAATCATGGGACGCCTTACAAAGGATCCTGAGCTGCGCTATACCCAATCCGGAACACCAGTGGCCGCTTTTACCCTGGCAGTTGAGCGGGACTATTCCGACCAGGACGGAGAAAAGCAGGTTGACTTTATAGACTGTATTGCCTGGAGAAACACCGCTGAATTCTTATCCAAATATTTCTCAAAGGGCCGCATGGTTGTTGCTGCAGGTAGGCTGCAGGTCAGGTACTGGGAAGATAGCCAAGGGAAAAACCGCAAAATCGTTGAGGTCGTTGCCGAGAATGTCTACTTCGGAGACAGCAAAAAGGATACTGACAGCAGCGGAGGTTATCAGTCTCGTTACAGCAACTACGGCGCTTCATCACCTGGCAGCAATACTGGTTATTCGGAACTCGGCGGCGAGGCTGGAGAGATAGACGACGAACTTCCGTTCTGATTTCCAATGGGCCGCTCTCTCAGCGGAGCGGTCCATTCATTAAACGTGAAAGGGGGTTAGCTGATGGCATGGATAGAAAGCAACCAGGAATTAGGAAGGCATCCTAAAATGAAAAAGCTTGCCCGTCTGCTCTCTATCTCTTGGCCTGAAGCCGTCGGATATCTCCATTATTTGTGGTGGTGGGCATTGGACTTTGCACAAGATGGAGATCTTTCCAAATACGAGGCAGGAGATATTGCTGATGCAGTCATGTGGAAAGGCGATCCTGAAGAGTTTGTTAATGCTCTTCTGGAAGCTGGTTTTCTTGATGCCAATGAAGACGGTGGGTTGGAGATACATGACTGGTACGACTATGCTGGGAAACTGCTCGAACAACGTAAGGTTCAAGCTGAATACAGGCAAAGGCAGTACTCTTTGTATAACGACTTAAGGCTTACAAGAGCAGTTAAACTGAGGGACGGCGATATATGTCAGTATTGCGGAAAAACCGTTAACTGGAAAGACCGGAGAGGTCCAGACGGAGGCACTTATGACCATGTTGACCCATATGGAGAAAACACGATTGACAATATCGTTGTTTCTTGCCGCTCTTGCAATTCAAAAAAAGGCAAAAGGACACCAGAAGAAGCGGGAATGCCACTAATTACCGGCGGTTATTCAGTAGATAACAGTAAAAACAGGCAAATTTCCGGCAGAAATACGGTAGATAATTCTGTAATTACAGTACCTAACCTAACAGTACCTAACAATACAGTACCTAATGATATTGATGATGATAAATCATCCAATTCTCCCCCACCTGTTCCCTATGAAAAGATTCGTGAGCTCTTTAATTCAACTTGTCCGAGCTTTGCAAAAGTATTGGGGATTAACGGCAAAAGAAAAATCGCAGTGGCTGCCCGATGGTTAGAACATCCTGACTTGGACTTTTTCAAGGAATATTTCGAGAGGGTCGAGGCCAGTGACTTCCTAAAGGGCAAAAATGACCGGAACTGGAAAGCGACATTCGACTGGCTGATGAATGCAGCTAACATGGATAAGGTCAGGGAGGGCAAATATGGCGGAGATAGAGGAGGTAAGAGGCATGGGATTGGAGTCGATAAAAAGCATTCTGGGAAGGACGATGGAAACTTCACACTCTCAGGAGGCTTCAAGCTGGCAACAGAAGACGAAAGCTCAACGGAAGACGAAAGCTGAGGAACAGGAAAATAGCGAGGAAACTGACATGTTCATAATGAGCAATGACCCGAGAGCTGCAGAGTTTGATCCTCCAGCGCCGGTTACTTGTATATACTGCGGAGCAACGCGTTACACCAAGGGAATGCGCATAGGAAACCGTGTTATATGGATGCCTTACGGACCGGAGCGCTGCACTTGTCCGGAAGCTGTGGCCGAGTACGAAAAAGCCGAAGCGGAGCGCAAAGCAAAAGAAGAGGCCGAGCGCAAAGCTGAAGAGGATCGGAAGCTCCGGGAACGGATCCAAAGGATAATCGGCGAATCCGGCATGGGTGAACGGTTCTTAAGGAGGACTTTTGACACATTTGAAATCACCGAACATAACCGGCAGGCGGCCATAGCATGCCAAAAGTATGCAGACAATTTTGACAAGCTGCTGCCGAAACGCGGACAGCCGGAACCAGGGCGGAACGGGTTATTCATATGCGGGCCTAAAGGAACAGGAAAAACGCATCTTGCGGCAGCGATAGCAAATCAGCTCATACATAAAGGCACACCGGTTATCTGTATGACAATGATTGATTTGCTCCAGAGGATCAAGAGGACTTTTGCCCGATATGACGGTCCGGTCGATGAAGGAGAAGTTCTCAATATCTACAAGACCGTTCCCCTACTTGTGATTGATGATATGGGAAAAGAACCGCCGACAGAGTGGGCAGTCTCCACCATTTACAACATTATAAACGGCCGGTATGAGGCTTACATGCCGACAATTATCACCACCAATTATGACGATAAGGCGCTGGTTGAGCGAATGACTCCCCCGACTTCCCGGGACAGCATAACGGCCGAGGCAACGATAGACCGTCTGATGGAAATGTGCAAGGGGATTGTTTTAACAGGTCCGAGCTGGCGGCAGAGATAGGAGGTTATTATGCGGAGAATACGAAGAAAAAGAAATTTTACCCTAAAGCCAGGAAGCATCCTCCTTCTGATACCGGTTATTACACTTGCATTGATGCTGAATCTGGCAGGAAAAACAGATGAGCCAGCAGCTGATATACCAGAAGTTATACCAGTCAAAGCCGAGCCAACTCAAATAGCAATGGCGTTTCCATCAGAAAAATTGTCAGCGGTAATGATAATCGAAACACCAACACCGGTCCCTGTTCCCAGGGTGGTTGAACGATACGCTGAAATCACCATGACAGAAGAAGAGCTGAAAGAACTGGCTGAAATCATATACCACGAAGCCAGGGGTGAGTCGCCGGAAGGACAACAAGCTGTGGCCGAGGTTGTATTCAACAGAGTGATAGCGGATAACTTCCCGGATACGGTGCATGATGTCCTCCACCAGGGAGAGGGAACTTCCGTACCGCAGTTTTCAACGATAAGGTTACTCGGCACAGCGGATCCTCTGCAGGAACAATATGGCGCAATAAACGCAGCACTTTACGGTCCAACAATCCTGCCGGCTGATGTAGTCTTCTTCTCCAGGAAGGGAGAAAACGACCGGGTATGGGGTCGAATCGGAAATCATGTGTTTTGTTACCAGTACGACTGGGATTAGGAGGTCGCTTATGAAAAGGAAACACAAAGAAACTATATGCGGCATCATCTCATGTTTGGGATTTCTGTACCTGATGGGGTCAGTAGGAGCAATGGAAAATAACACTATGACGCTTGGACAAGGCACGCTTCATTCTATTATCGGCCTCGCAGTATTCGCCGGTGCCGCATACATAGGAGGGTTCATGGGATGAAAGTTAAGTTTACAGTGCTTGGAGAGCCACAAGGAAAAGGCAGGCCACGGTTTGCCAATGTGAAAGGAAAAGTGATTACCAGTACGCCGTATGAAACCGTGCTGTATGAAAACCTGATTGTTACCGAGTATCGTCGGCAGGTTGGAAGCGCAAGGTTCCCGGACAATGAGTTGCTCGACCTTCGCATTATGGCCTATTTCTCAATTCCGGCCAGTGCAAGCAAAAAGAAACAGAAGCAAATGGAAGATGGCGAGATCCGGCCGTCCAAAAAGCCGGACATGGACAACATCATCAAAGTAGTAGCTGACAGTCTGAATCAAGTCGCTTACCGCGATGATTCTCAGATTGTTGATTGCCAAATAAGAAAATTCTATTCACGGCAGCCACGGATTGAGATAACGATCCTCTCCGCTGCCAAATGAAAGGGGGTTCATGTATGTCCAGGAAAGAATATGCACTTACTCTCGACAGCGAAGCGTTTAACTCATTAAAAAACGACTTCAATCAGCTCTTGAGGCAGACGCTCTCTATGATGCTCCAGAAAGAAGGAGAAAAAGCTGAAATGAAGTTGACGCTGAAAATCACTTTGACTCAGGGCGCAGTACCGGATCTGGAAGAGCATCGGTATGAAGCTGAAAGAGAAGTGATTTTCCCGAAGTTTGAGCACAAGATTAGCTCAGTTATGCAGTACAAGGATGAGAAGAGCGGCTTTGTCGGCGGCACAGAGTATGAGCTGGTTTGGGACAAAGAGAAGTGTGCATACGTAATGCGTCCCATCAAGGATGGGCAGCTCTCGCTCTTCGATGAGCCTGAAGACGACGGCTATGCATACGAAGGGACTGATGACGATGCTGAAGCGTGAAGACTATAAGGCTATCAAGCGCATGGACAAAAAGCAGATGGAAGAATACCTGAAGCGTGTTTACATGCGCGGCTATGAAGCCGGGAGAAGAAGTTTGACAGTATCAGCTCCAAAATCTCAGAAAGCAGAAAAGGGTGAGTAAAATGGCAAATCCTCCGCGCTTTAAAACTGAACATCAAAACAGAATAGTGGAAATATTCAGGAAGCTGCATTCCGGCAGACACAACTACTGGACTGTTTGGTATGACTTTGTCACAATGGCAGCCTGTAGCCTGTCTTATGCCGATGTAGCAAGGCGCGAGGAACGGGAACGGTTATATGCTGAAACTTCCAAGAAATACACCGAGAGCGAGCTTAATATGTTCGCGGAAATGTTTTCGGAAGTAATCCTCGGCTTCGAGGAAAACCCGGACCAGGACCTTCTTGGAGAGATATTCATGAGATTGGAGCTGGGAAGCGGTCATAAAGGGCAATTCTTTACGCCGTACAACGTATGCAAAGCTATGGCCAGCATAAGCGCCGGTGATCTCAAGGCAGAGATCGACAAGAGAGGGTATATTTCTGTCAATGACCCCTGCTGCGGAGCCGGCGCACTGCTCATTGCCTTTGCCAACGAAGCAAAACGGCAAGGGATTAACTATCAACAATGTATTGAATTTGTCGCGCAGGACATCGACTTCACGGTAGCAATGATGTGCTACATACAGCTTTCACTTCTGGGGTGCGCCGGTTATGTTATCGTCGGGAATTCCCTGCTGCCGCCGGATCCGGAAGAGAAACAGAATATCTGGTACACCCCACTCTATTTTCTTAAAACATGGCATTGGCGGCGAACCTTTAAGGCTCTTTCTCAGGTGACTGAAAAGGCAGAAGCTCAAAAACAGGCAGACAAGCCTGAACAGAAAGAACCGGAAAAGAAGTACCCGTTTAAGGTTTGCGCCAACGGCCAATTATCACTATTTTAATCGAAAGGAGCAAAGACAATGATTAGAAATATTGAGGTTTCCAAATTAGTACCACATCCGCAGAATCCTCGGCAGGATCTCGGCGACTTAACCGAATTGGCCGAGAGCATAAAAGTGCAAGGAGTATTGCAAAATTTAACGGTTGTACCACGAGAGCCTGGTTACTGCATATCATGTAAGCTCTGGAATGGCGGAGTTGGTAAATGCACAGAAGGGCACGACACGAATGAACGTCCTCCCTGCAGCAAATGGGAGAGCGACGGAAGTTATACTGTTATAATCGGACATCGGCGCCTTGCTGCAGCAAAGATGGCCGGGTTGAATGAAGTACCTTGTGCAATAGTTGATATGTCACCGCAGGAGCAAATCGCCACGATGTTGTTAGAGAATATGCAGCGGAGCGACCTGACAGTGTATGAACAGGCGCAGGGCTTCCAGATGATGCTCGATCTTGGAGAGACTATTGCCAATATTGCTGAAAAAACAGGTTTTTCCGAGACGACAGTTCGCCGCAGGATTAAGCTCCTGGAGTTAGACCAGGAAAAACTTAAGGCCTCCGTTGCGAGGGGTGCAACCATCATGGACTATGTAGAACTTGAGAAAATTGAAAATATCGAACTCCGGAATAAAGTCCTTGAATCAATCGGCACACCGAATTTTAAATGGGAGCTGCAGAGAGCTATTGACAAAGAGAGAGACGAAAAGAATATGGCTCTCCTGCTGGAGCAGCTTGATTCCTTTGCAATAAAGGTAGACAATGGCAACGGATTACGCTATATCAGGATGTACTATGCAAGGGACTACAAGGATTTTAAGAAACCTGATGACGCCGGAGAAACTAAGTACTTCTATACAGTGTCCAATTATGGCTATGTTACCTTGTATGCCGAGGCCACAGAAACCGCAGAGGATGAAGAAGCCAAAAAGAAAGAAGAGCAGCGCCAGGCCCTGAGAAATGCATTGACGGAAGCATCGCGTCGCGCATACCAGCTCCGGCGTGAATTTGTCAGTGAAATCTCTAATACCAAAGCCAAAAAGAACATGGCGGTTATTATTGAGTATCTGCTGCGGTCGATGATAGACACTTATATCAATATCAGCTATGAAGAGATTGCAGAATTTCTCAATATTAAGCTCAATGAAGACGCCGAGGACGAATTGAGCTTTGATATCATAGCTGAACAGGTTGCCTCACAGCCAGAACGGTGCCTGCTTATTGTAACATACCTGTCCTTAGATTCCGAGAACGAGAATTACTTTGACTGGCGCAATGACTATCGGGAGAATGAAAATCTGGACATGGTTTATGACTTCCTTGAAAAGCTCGGATATGAAATGTCTGATGATGAGCAGGCGCTGAAAAATGGTACTCATGAGCTTTTCAGAACAATGGAATGTGAACAGGATACTTAGAGAAGGATTGGGGGCTCTGGAGTAATGGCCAGTGGGTGCATTATGGGAACTTGCCCGGTGTGCGACGAGCTCGTATGGGAAGACGAATGGGACATGATAGACGACATCATCATACACGCCATCTGCCGGCGCAGGTACATCAAAGAGAAATATGGAATGAACGAGAAGCAATTCATCAGATTATGCGGAACATCGGAGCTCAGGAAAGAGATTGCCGCTACTATCGAGGCGCTCAAGAGCTCCTCCGCCTTCTATATGGAGAAGCTCCAGATCCTCGAATCAAAGCTAAATGAAATCGAAGGAGGTTATCAAAAAACATGAAAGCTATATCACTTTGGCAACCGTGCCTTTACTGATGATGAACGTGTAATAGTTATCAGTGTAAGCAGCATAGGTAATCGTTTTGCATGTAAAGCATGTTTGGCTCGGGAGGAGGATGGCGTTAAATGAAAAGAGGTAAATGTCGTGGGTGCGGCGCTGAAATAGTTTGGATAAAAACCAGCTCCGGAAAAAGCATGCCATGTGATCTTGAGCCGGTACCGTACTGGCAGAAACCAAAAGCTCCAGGCAAAGTCGTTACGCCGAACGGCGAAGTCCTGAGCTGTGAGTTTGAGGGCAACTTGAGCAACGCTACCGGCCTGGGTTACATATCACATTTCAGCACTTGCCCTAAAGCGGAATACTTCAAGAAAAAATGACTAATGAGGGGTGAGAATGT
>ENA-OWPA01001197-OWPA01001197.1-bioreactor-metagenome-genome-assembly--contig:-NODE-1197-length-19209-cov-2.971670_pt1 | contig 19209 bp, 18 predicted proteins | sample MGYA00238139_ERZ651803 | MGnify/ENA primary metagenome ERZ651803 (study PRJEB26909, sample SAMN07631231) | bioreactor metagenome | isolation source: Switchgrass digestor | place: USA: Dartmouth... | reverse complement strand
GGATAAGCTCTTACTGCAGATTATTTATGTGATACTTATAAGAAGTTAAATGAGAAATATTATGGTCCTAATGTAGTAATTGATGATCATATTGCTATAGAATGGGCGAGGATACCTCACTTCTACTATAATTTCTATGTATATCAATATGCAACAGGTTTTTCTGCAGCTGTAGCTTTGTCACAGAAGATATTAAATGAAGGAGATAGTGCTGTAGAAAAATACATTAACTTCTTGAAGAGTGGTAGTTCAGATTATCCAATAAATGTATTAAAAGTAGCAGGAGTTGACATGACAACTGAAGAACCAGTTAACAATGCGTTAAAAGTCTTTAGACAATTAGTAGATGAAATGGATAAATTGATATAATAAAGGCGGGCTTACAGCCTGCCTTTATTATAGGAATTTGCTTTTTAAATTATTCCAATACATATTCTTATCGAAATTGAGCCTAGAAATGGTTTTTTCTGCAATGGCAAAATCGATTTTGCTGATATTATCATATTTTAATTCCATTCCATCAACAACTACTAAAATGGAATTTTCATATCTATACTCTGGTTCTATGGTAATGGGAATATCTCCAGGCACGATAGTACTATTTAATAAAGACCTATATACTCTGGAACTAATAGGAGATAGTGGTGTTATCTGTAATGCCTTCAAGGAAGGATATATAATACTTCCTCCGCTTGAAAAATTATATCCAGTGCTTCCAACAGGTGTAGATATTATTATCCCATCACCAGAAAACTTTTCTAAATGGTTATCATTAATGAAGACCTCTAAATGTACTACTTTAGATTTTATTCCTTTTATGACTATTTCATTTACTCCTAATATTTGGAAGTGTTTATCTTTAGTATAAATGTTAGCTCTTACTAAGAAGATTTCTTCAATGGAATAATCACCTCTAATATATTTGTCTATAAATTCATCAATATTTTCAGGAAGTATTTCCTGAAAAAAACCTAAATGCCCGGTATTGATACCTACAAAAGGAATGTTTGGAAAGTTATATTTGTGTACTGTTCTTAAAAAAGCTCCATCTCCACCAATGCAGATATTTAATTCAGCTTTATTATCGTAGCTCTTAGGAATATGAAAACCCTTTGAAGATAATTTATATATTAGCAATCGGGCAGTATTTTTGGATGCATCATTGTTATTTGAAATAACATTGATTATTTTTGTCCTGTTAGAGCTCAATAAGTTCTCCTCCAAACTTTTTCTTTAATTAATTTAATAATTTGATATAATTATCTATGTATATTATACACAAAAATATGTAATTTTTGGAGGAATACATGAATCTGTTTAAAAATAGTGAAAATGTGATTGTTATAGAAGTGGATAAAGAAGGAAAAACATTAGAAGAATTTCTATCTGATAAGGATATATCTGGTAGGCTTTTTAGAAAGCTCTTTAAACAGAAAAACATATATGTAAATGGAGTTAATGTTAGAAAAGAACATATTTTAAATTTCAAGGATATAGTATCTTTAGTAATAGAAGATGAACATGAAGATACTGCTCCTGAATTTATTCCTTTGGATATTATATATGAAGATTACGACATTTTGGTGCTTAACAAACAGCCATACATAGTTGTTCATCCAACAAAAAGCCATCAAGAATATACAATTTCTAATGGAATAAGCTACTATTTTAAATCTAAAGGTATAAAACGAAAGATACGATTTGTTAACAGGCTTGATATGAATACATCAGGGATCTTGATTGTGGCAAAGTCTTCTTTTGCTCATCAGCAGATGGCTTTGCAGTTTGAAAGAAACCAAGTTCAGAAGAAGTATATTGCTGTAGTAGATGGTGTAGTTGAAAAAGATGAAGATGTTATTGAGCTTCCTGTAGGAAGAGAAGAAGAAAGAAGTGTAAAAAAGATTGTTACAGATCAGGGGAAAAACGCTATAACCAAATATAAAGTATTAGAGAGGTATAATGATGCTACATTGCTGGATGTGCAGATATTTACTGGGAAAAGTCACCAAATAAGAGTCCACTTAAATCACATAGGCCATCCTATAATAGGAGATACTTTATATTTTAAGCCTAGTGAACATATAGGAAGGCAAGCTCTACATTCATATTACTTGAAGATAAATCTTCCAAGAGATGGAAGACAGATGGAATTTAAAGCTCCTATTCCTGAAGATATAAAAAGATTAATAGGGTATTTAAAATGATTTACAATAAAAAATTCTTAGTACTTTCATGTACTAAGAATTTTCACTTTTTTCAGTAGCTTTCTTTGGAGAATCAAGAGCTTTTAAAACATCTAACATTTTTATCATATCTTGTATTCTTTTCTTTTCCTTTTCATCTTTTGGAGGAACAAATTGTTCTAATAGTTTTAATATGGTATCTTTATCATTTAAATTCTCTTGATTTTCCATGATTAAATTCATCATATTTATCATTTTATTGAATTTATCTACTTTGAGTATTAAATCTACAGTTTTACCCATTTCTTTAATTTGGTCTTTAGTGAATTCCTTTTCAATTGTATTTGCTATGTAGTTTAAACGTTCTCTATTGTTTCCAATTGAAATTGATTGTTCAATGTAATTGAATTCATTTATATGCATAAATTCCAGTACTTCATATAATCGTACAATTTTTTCAGTTATCCCTATGGCTTTATTTATAGATGACAAGTATTCTTCTGGGAAGTATGGGCCTACTTTTTTGATCAATTTAATCTTTTCTTGAGTATGTTTTATATCTATTCTTGGTGGAAAGTTTTTATTTGCTATAGGTAAAAAGAATTTATTCTTATTTTCTCTTATCATGTATAAGAACAGGAGCAAAACAAAGCTGTTCATATATGGCCCTCCTAACTTTTATCCATATATTTATATTATGAAATCTTTAGGTTAATGTTGCTAAAATTTAGTAATATATGAGAAGTTTCATTCATAAATTAGATTAGAATGGATATTGGGGGGAAAAGTAGTGAACAGAGATGACAAAATAAAAAAAGTAATGAGTGAGTTTAAGGATTATCAACCAACAGAAGAACAGATGGAGATTATAAATCAGTTAGCTGATACATACTTAGGTAAGTCGGAAGAGGATATATTTGTTGAAATAATTAGGCTTAATGAAAAGATGCAATCTGAAAAGGATCCAGAAGAATATGAAGCCATATTTAAGAAATTGGAAAGTATTAGACCTTTTCTAGATGATGAACAACAAAAAAAGCTTGATAAAATTATTCAAGTATTGAGAAAAGATAAATAAAGAATTTTTGGAAACGAGATTCTGATAAAATAGCAAAATTTAGAATCTCGTTTTTTATTATTAAAATCAATAGACAATTGGATATAAGTAATGTATAATAGACAGTATTATGTAAATCAATATTATGTAAATCAAGGAGGAAATTTAAATGAAAATGAATAAGCAAAAAAAGATTTTGCTTGTTTCCATAATAGTTTTAGTATTGATTTTATCAGCTTATTTACTATTGACTTTAAATACTAGAGGACAACATAAAGATATTTCTTACAGTTCTTTCTTAAAATATGCGAAAAATGGACAAGTATTGGAAATCAATTTTAATGATACATCACAATTAACAGGTAAATTAAAAGATGGAACTGAGTTCATAACTGATAATCCTCGCACTGAAAACTTTAAGGAGCAGATGCTTTTATATAATATAAATGTCATAGAAGGAAATGGCAATAACATTGCAGATAAAATAATTCCTGTAGTGTTGATGTTAGGAATTGTAGGGCTTGTAGTGTATCTAATGAAGAATGGGACAAAGCAAGCTGAAAGGGAAATGGAGAATATGGCAAATATTGATACGGTAAGTACTATATCTAACAAAGTGACTTTTAATGATGTTGCTGGAAATGAAGAAGCTAAGGAATCTCTAAAAGAATTAGTTGATTTTATAAAAGAACCTGAAAAATATGCTAGATATGGCGCAAGGCTTCCTAGGGGGATATTGTTATATGGACCTCCAGGGACAGGGAAAACATTATTAGCAAAAGCATTAGCATCTGAAGCGTCCGTTCCTTTTTATGCAGCATCAGGGTCTGATTTTGTTCAGGTATATGCTGGATTGGGAGCAAGTAGAATAAGAGAACTATTTAAAAAAGCAAAACAAGCTGGCAAAAGCGTGATATTTATTGACGAAATTGATGCTTTAGGTAAAGCTAGAAAAGGGCCAAATTCAAATATGGGTAGTGAAGAAGGAGATAGAACTTTAAATGCTCTTTTGACTGAAATGTCCGGATTTAAGGAAAATGAGGGAATAATAGTATTGGCTGCAACTAACAGAGTTGATACGCTAGATGAAGCTTTATTAAGGCCAGGTAGGTTTGATAGACAAATCGAAGTAGGTTTACCAGATATAAATGGCAGATTGGCCATTTTAAAGATTCATAGTAGAAATAAACCTCTAGCGGAAGATGTAGATCTTGAGGTAGTGGCAAGAGAAACGGTATATTTCAGCGGTGCAAAACTTGAAAATTTGATGAATGAAGCTGCAATGCTTGCTGCAAGAAATAAAGACGAGTTGATAACTATGGAGCATATCCAGAAAGCCTTTTTAAACGTACTTGTTGGAGAGGAAAAGAAGGATAGAAGCGGTATTTCCCTAAAAGATAAAGAGATAACTGCTTATCATGAGGCAGGACATGCTCTGGTGGCTAAGAAGATATCTAGATTAAATAGGGTTACCAGAGTAAGTATTATCCCTAGCACTAAAGGAATGGGAGGATTTAGTTTAAACATACCACCAGATAAAATGTATCAGAGCAAAAAGGATATTATAGAAAATATAATCATTTCGTTAGGTGGTAGAGCAGCAGAAGAAATCATTTTTGGGGAAGAAAATATAACTACTGGAGCTTCTTCCGATTTGAAAAAGGCTACTGAAATGGTTATATCTATGATTGGAGTTTATGGAATGGACGAGCAATTAGGTTTGTTAAACTATGAAGTGATAGCTAATTCAAATATTTCAATAGATAATTCATTGATAAAAAGAGCTGAAGAGATGTTAAGAAATTTATATTCTAAAACTAAAGATATCTTAATGGATAATATGGAATATTTGCATGCATTGGCAAACAAGTTGATTATACAGGAATCTCTAAACGAAAAAGAAATAGAAGAGATTATAAGCGATTTAAAAACTGAGATAAATTGTATATGATGGAAAAAATATACTTTATCAAATTATTAATGTTTCTTGCATAAAATATTAATAAACGTTATAATAAAAGTAATAAATCTGCAATGTGCGTTGGTCCGAATAATTCAACCGACATAGATAATAAGGGAGTTCGGGTTCGATAGTGGAAAGCAAGCCTCGTATGAGGAAGCTTGAAGCTATCGACAGGGCACCCACCTTGTGAGAGGCGGGTGTGAATTAGTTCGGAAAGCGGCATTGTGGAGCAAAATCCCTTAGGGTAAACCTAAGGGATTTTGTATTTTTATGACTTATTTGAGAAATAATATTTATATAAATATATGAATTTATAGGTGGTGTACTTATGAAGTCCATATGTCCTCTATGTAATGGACTCTATTCAGTACAATACAATTGTGAAAAATGTAATAGTCTTATAGAAGATCAAGGGGCTAAAGTAAACTATTATGATGATTACAGTCCATATTTACTAGATGAATTAACCAATAATGTTGATGGAGTTAGCAATAACAGATGTATACATGTATTTCTATGTCCTAATTGTGGATATGAGTCTGAATACGTAATTGAGAGAAAAATGTTTTAGCAAGTTGGTTCTAATTTCCTTATCAAGTTTATATATGTTTATTATATCTATTCACTTTATAACATTCAGCATATCTACGCTTATTTTTTGTGTATATTCCAGATAGACTATAAATTTTTCTTTTATACATAATAATAAATCAATTACATAAAATAAACCTGATAAATTATAAAATATTATTAGGAGGTTAAGTCATGGAATTGAATACAAAGGAAATATTAAAGAAAAAGATATTAGACGCACAAGAAATGGTTAGGGATTATGAAATGTACGCTAAAAATGTTCAAGATGCAGAGATTGCAGACTTATTTAGAACTTTTGCAGAACAATCAGGGCATCAAGCTAGAAAACTTCAGGAGATGCTAAAGAAAATCGACAAAAAATAACAGAAAGTTTTCTATAAAACTTAATTTTTTATCGTTTATAGATTATTTGGTATAATTTGGGGTATAAAAAAAGCATAAATTATTTGAGAGGAGGAGCTATATGAAGATTTCAAATCTTATTAAAGAAAGAAAAAAGGCTGAGGAAAGAAGAAGAAAAATTGACTCTGCAAAAAAATTCGCTATAGGTTCTGCTATTGGAGTTTTAGGAGGTATCCTTTTTGCCCCTAAGTCTGGAAAAGATATCAGAAAAGATATTGTTGATAAAACAAAAGAAACAGCTGAAGTAACTAAAAATACAATAAAAGATGTTCAAGGTAAAGTAAAAGAAGAAGTAAAAAATAGAATAAGTGAAGTTAAAGAGAGAAAGATGTTTGAAATAGAAATAAACAATGATGCTTCAGCGGAGGAAAAAAATGAGGATAAAGAAAATGCTGAAAAAGAAATTAATAATGGTGAAGTAGCAGGTGAGTAAATATGACTGCTACTTTGACAATTCAGGATTTATTTAAGTTTATATTGTATCTATTAGGTATAGGCGCTTTGACTTATTTGATTTCTCTTATGAAAAACATAAATAGTATTGCTTCTGACGTAAAAGTATTGATTAAAATGAACAAAGAAGAGATTGATACAATTATTAAAGAATTATCTATAACCTCTCAAAATATTAGTGAAATAACTGAACAATCAAAAGAATTGATTGAGTCAGTTTCTCCTGATGCTAAAGAGCTGATTACTAATGTAAATTCTATATCGGAAAAAATAGATGATACTAGTGAAAAAATCTATCAAGTTGTTGGACAGGTCAATGAAAGTATCAATTATACAGCTAATAAAATAAGAAACATAAACGATTACATAGATTTATTTCTTGAATTAATAGATATAATTAAAAGTACAATTAAAAAGTACAAATCTTAAAAGAGAACCATATGGTTCTCTTTTAATTAATATTGTTATTGTAAAATGGGGTTTAAATAATTAATTTTGCCATATATCTATATTGTCAAAGATTTATTCTTGATATAGTATAATTAGTAATATAATCAGTTATTATGTACTATAGCTTAGAGAAAGGTTGATAAGATGAAAAAAATAAAAGTCATATGCAATCCTTCTTCAGGTAGGCAAAATGCACAAAAAAAAATTGATCTATTGTGTTCGATGTTGATAAATGAAGGGTATGTAGTTGCTAAGTATAATACTAAAGCTAAAGATGATGCTATGTATGAAACTTTAAAAACCTGTAGCGAGGGTTGGGATTTGATCGTTGCATCAGGTGGAGATGGAACGGTTAATGAAATTGCTAAAGGAATTGCTAAAAATGGTAACAAAATTCCTGTAGCCATATTGTCATCAGGAACAGTTAACGATTTTGCAAATTATATGAGGATTCCCAAAGAGATAGAAGAGTTTGTTGATATGATCAAAAAAGGAAATACAATTGATGTGGATTTAGGAAAGGTTAATGATGAATACTTTATAAACGTGGCCGCCAGTGGACTGCTTACAGATATTGGATATAAGGTAGCACCTGAAATAAAAGCAGTTTTTGGAAAAATGGCATATTACATAGAGGGACTTAAAGAAATACCTAGAAGTAGGATTAAACCAATTAAAGTGGCATTTAAAAGTGATGAATTTTGTGGAGAGGATGAAGTTTTATTGTATTTAATATCCAATACAGCTTCTATAGGTGGATTTAAAAAGATTGCTCCAGGGGCTGATGTAAGTGATGGCTATTTAGATGTTATTATAATCAAAAAATCAGAAATGCAAGATTTAGCTCAAATATTTATAAACATTTTTAGAGGGGAACATGTAAATCATCCTAATGTGGTCTATTTTAAGACAAAGAAGATAACAGTGGAATCAAAAGAGCAGGAGGACATAACCATAGATATCGATGGAGAATATGGAGGGAAGTTGCCTGCTACATATGAAGTAGTACCTAATGCTTTCAGAGTTATTGTTCCTTAGTTTTCATTTGATTGTAAAATGGAGGCGATTTTTTGGAAAAACTCAAAGTGTCTGAAAATGTAGTAAAAGTGGAGAAATATTTGAGAAAGATTGATCACATAATCCGTTTAAAAGGTAGAGAAATATTAAGTGATTTTAATATTACCATTCCTCAATTTACTGCTTTACAAATTCTAATAAACAATCCAGGAATGACTATAGGCGAATTAAGTCAAAAGATGGCCCTAGCTTGTTCAACGGTTACAGATTTAATAGATAGGATGGAGAGAAATGGACTTGTTGTTAGAAAAAAGGATGAAAACGATAAAAGAGTTGTTAGAATAGAAGTTCTTTCAAAAGGTCATGAAATATTGGATAAAGTGTTAGAAAAGAGAATAAGCTATTTAAACAATAAAATGGATGGATTAACAGAGGAGCAAAAAGTTCTTCTTAGTGAAGGACTTGAACAGTTGTATAATTCCATGAAAGATGATTAATTTTTAGCTGTTTAAAATGGGGAAAAGGGGAGTAATAAATGAAATTAATAGACAATAGGTATAAAATCAACAGATTGATTAAAGACAGCACTTATTATACCATATATGAAGCTGTAGATATTTGGGATAGTGATCGAAAGCTATTTCTGAAAGTTTATAATCCAGAGAAACAAGGCAAAGTTATTGATTACTTTATCAATAATTATATTAACATGTCTCGAATAAAGCATACATATTTACTCGAATGTAAGCAGTTTTCTGTCGTTAAATTTATAGATGGTAGGAAAGTGAAAATTAAGCAATATTATAGTACCTCAGAATATACTGATGCACCTAGTTTAGAAGAAATAAGTGGTAAGTTAAGCTTTGAAGAAAAAATCAACATAATCTTAAGAATATGTACCGTACTTGATTACTTACATCACAGGGGAATAGCGTACAAGCTCTTAAGTCCAAGTCATATTTTTTTAAATAGCCATGAAGATTTAAAAATAGTCGATTTAGCAACTATTTATGAAGATATGGTAAATTCTGATTACGATAATATTACTAGATTTTTTATTGCACCAGAAGTGATCTTACAGCAAGAGAATAAGATAAGCTCAAGCGCGGATAAATATTCTTTGGGTATGTTAATTGCTTATTTGTTCACTGATAATTTTTTTAAAGATGAGCAAATGCCGCATAGTTATAAACATGTTATTGATATGAATGAATACCAAATCGATTTTATGAATCACGTTATAAAGATTTTGACCAACAAGAACCCATTTGTTAGAGATATTGAAATAAAGAGCTTAATAAATGATATAAAGAGAGTTTTTAATGTAGATTATGAATATGATATGATTAAGGAAAGAGGATTTCTTGATTTTGAAACTAAGATTGTTGGTAGAGAGAATGAGATCAAAAAGATGTTGGAAAACGATGAAAGTGTTTCGGTAGGCAATAAAGATATAAAGATGATAATGGTTTGTGGAGAGGAAGGCATAGGCAAGACCAGACTTCTTAAAGAAATATCTTATTTGTTAAGGATGAAAGGCAGAGAGGTTTATAGTATTGAGATCAACGATAACAATAATTCCAATTTAATGCCTCTTACGGAAATATTAAGACAGACAATTAAGGATACTCCAAAACAACTTATGGAAAAATATGCAAGAGAGTTTACAAGTGTTCTACCAGAATTAAAACTTATGCTAGGTAATAATATAGTTAATGGCTATAATGATCATAAATACAGATTAAGACTGTATGATAGAGTAACTAATTATTTTGCAGATTTTACTAATTCTAAAGAAGAACTGACATATTTGATTATCGATAATATAGAAAAAACAACCATCGATTTTCTTTATCTAATAGATTATCTGTTGAGAAATATTTCTTATGGTAATTTAGTGTTGATTGTTTCTTGTGATGAAAAGACGGTTCTGAGAAATTCAGATAAATATGATGTTTTTTACAGATGGTTAAATAGGGATTATATTGAAAATATAAAAATTTCCAATTTAAACTTAGATGAAATTGGAGAATTTGTGCAACACATATTGGGAATTAATTATAAGCCTTTAAAATTTGCAGCTGTTTTGCTTAAAGAGAGCAGAGGTAACCCTAGGTATATTGAATATATGATTAAGGACTTATATGCGAAAGGAGAACTATATTTTAATGAAGAAGGTTTTTGGGACTTAAAGGCGCAAAATTATTCAGATATTTACTTCCCATCTAGTTTGGATGAAGCTTTAAAGAGTCAGCTTGAGATTATAGAGAAGAAACATATGTATATAATGAAAATACTTTCAGCTTACAAGAGTTCAGTTTCTAAAGTTATTCTATCTAGAATAGTTGATATAGGCGATGATAATCTTAATAAGATATTACAAGAGCTTACTTCAATGAGATTAATAGATGAAATGGTTTCTGATTGGGGCTTTAGCTATAGTATAAATAATGTGCGATTGAAAAAATTGATTTACTATAGGATACCCAAAGATGAAAAAGAGAGGATACATAACAGGATAGCTCAATTATTGGAAGAATACTATAGAAATGATTATGAAATCATCATAGAGGAATTAATCCACCATTTGGTAGCATCAAATCAACGGGAAAAGGCTGTAAATATTATACTTGATCTAATAAAAAAGCAAGAAAACGTGTATGGAACTAAATCCTTGCTTCTTTGGGAAGAAGCCTATGAAATTTCCCAAAATACTGAAATAACTCAGAGGATTGATATTCTTGAAGCTTTAGGGAAAATATATTTCATGAGAGGGAAAAATGAAAAAGCTCTGGAAATATATGAGGAACTTCACAGAGTAGGAATAAAATTAAATAAATTAGAATATTGTATTATGGCAGATATTGGCATTACTGAAGTATATCTTCAACTGGGATTAAATTATAGGGCTTTAGAGAAAGCACAAGAAACTATTATATTTGCAGAGCAAATTGGATATATAAGAGGGATAGCAGAATCAAAATTATTACATTGTAAGGTATTGTTTTTTAGCAAGAAGATGGAGAAATTACAGGAATACATAGATGAAGTAATGAATTTAGCAATAGAAAATAATATTAGTGAAATATTGGGTAATTTATATAATTTAATAGGTTTATATCAGTATTATTTAGGAAATGCGCAAGAAGCGATTGATAATTATAAAAAGAGCGTTAAATATTTTCATGAATATGGATATTTAATAGATTCAACAAAGCCTATGAATAATATAGCTGTTATTTATTTTGATTTAGGACAATATGATAATGCTATGGAATACTACAAAAATGCATTAGCTATTGTTGATAAACAAGAAGTATTAAACTTAAAGCTAGTGTTTTTAAATAATATCGGAGAAATATACATGACAAAGTGCCAATATGAAAAGGCCAAGAGTTATTTTGAAGAAGCAAGAGAAATTGCTATTGAAATAGAAGATGGTAATGGAATATTGATAACCAGTTTGAATTTAGGGTTTATATTTTTATATACTAATAAATATGACCAAGCCTTTAATTACTATAAAATATTAAAAGAAGAATATTCTAAAGAAAAGAATATAAGCTTTGAAGTAGAAAGCCAATACTATCACTTCTTAGGAGAATATTATTTTACCTTTGGAAAATGGGATGAAGCAAAAACATGGTACTTAAAAGCAAAAGATCAATATAAACAATATGATATTTCAGGCTATTTAATATCCAAATCTAGATTACTCCAGATTGATTGTTTAAAAGAAGGAAAATTTGATAAAAAAGAATTTGATAAAATTAGAGCTGAATTTAGGAATAAGAGTTTAAATTACCTAAGAAGGAAATTTTTACTATACTTAGGTATTCTAGCCTTTATGGAAAAGGATTATGATTATTTAAAGGATATATTAGCAGAAGATGAACAATTAAAGAATGATTATTTTGCTAAGGATTTTGAATACTTTAGGCAGCTACTCATAAATGGCATGAAGGATGATGAGGATAGTTATAATAATCTTATAAAGTTGGAAGAAGAAGCAAAAAAACATAATCTTGAGAATCTTGCTATAATTATCAATATAATATTAGGGAATAGAGCGTGTGAAAGGGACAATCATTTTCAATCCTTTAAATTTTATGTAGAAGCATTAGATTTGATATATAGATTAATTAAAAATGTTCCTGTAAGAGATCTACAGGTAAGCTTCACAAGAACTCAAAAATCCGATAAGATCAAGGACAAGTTATCTCAGGCAATTTATAGAGTTTTCAACGAAAAAATAAAATGGATAAGACTGGACGAATTAAAGGATAAAGACAATATTGAAAAGTATTTTGATTATAGTTCTCTATTGGATTTAACTGATAAAATACAATTTGCTAAAATAGTGGAAAATAATATTTTATATGGGGATATAAAAGATATTTTAGATATTCCTAGTTTGATAAGTGAACTAACAGATGATTATAAATACAATTTAGAGCTTATATTGAAATTTATAGGTAAGGAGACTTTAGCCCAAAGGGGATGCATACTTATTTATGATGAAACGAAAAATGAATACATTCCAATCGTTGAAATTTACAGTGGAGAAAAAGCAAATCCAAATCAAAATCTGTTGGCATTAGCTAGTAGATATGACAAAGGAATACTTTTAAGTACTTCTTTAGAGAGCAATGTTATTGGATTGTATAAGGAGTTACTGCCTAAAAATACAAAAGCTCTCATATGCATTCCCATTGCAATTAAAGAGAATAAGATTCATGTTAAACATGAAAGAAGAAAAAATGGAGATTGGAATGTACAAAAAAGTCAAGGGTTTATATTATTAGAAACTGATAGATTGTTTAATAGGTTTGACGAAAAAAGGGTTGATTTAATCAGAAACTTAATCAACATAATATTTATAAATATTGAAAACTACAAATTAAAAATATTGTCCACTATAGATAGGTTAACGGGGACGCATACTCGAAAATATTTTGAAAATGAATTGTCTAATAGGATCAATGAAGCAAAAAGAAATCAGAGCTCATTTGCCTTAGCAATAATAGATATTGATAATTTTAAAAATGTAAATGATACTTATGGACACAGGGTAGGAGATTTGGTTTTATCAAGGATAGGAAATTATCTAGTTAATAATATCAGGAAAACTGATATTATTGCAAGGTATGGAGGAGAAGAATTTGTTATATTGCTTAACGATGTTGAAGAAGAACAAGCGATTAATATTGCTGAAAATATAAGAAAAGGTATTTCACAACTTAATATTTCTAATGTAGAGCATACTATAACTGTGAGCATTGGGGTTTCACTTTTCCCAAAACATACTCAATTTAAAGAAGAACTATTGATAAAAGCAGATCAAGCTTTATATAGTGCCAAAAGAAATGGCAAAAATAGAGTAGTCTTGTGGAATACCAATTTGTCAAATGTTTTAGATAGAGTAGATAGATTAGCAGGAATTTTAACAGGGAATATTAATATCGATCAGACTAATGTATTAGCAATACTAGATACAATAAGCATAGTTAAGGATTCCATGACCAAAGATGAGAAGATATTCTTATTCCTAGGAAAAGTAATAGAAGTTTTACAAGCGGAGTACTGTACATTAATAGAGTTGGGGAAAGATGAAAACATATTATTCACTTATTCAAGAAAAAGATTTGTTAGAGATTGGACTGAAAATTGTTATATAAATTATAAAATTGTTGATGATGCTATAAAAAACAGAAAAGGAGAATTTTTGATTGATTGGGATACAGGAAATGATACTATGTTGAATTTAAGCACACCTAATTGGCAGTCGGTTATAGTATTGCCCTTAATAAATGACAATAAAATTAAGGGTATTGGATATATAACTGTGCCAATAAAGGAAAAGGAATTTGATTATAATTCTTACAATCTTGCAAAATCATTATGGGATATTTTTTCTACTATTATGTAATTGCTATGAAATTTAATTGGAATGGGGAGATTGTTATGACAGCAACTATAAAAGACGTAGCAAAGTTAGCCGGAGTATCTATTTCAACAGTATCTAGAGTGATAAACAATTCGAAACCTGTTAGCCTTGAGGTAAGAAAAAAGGTATTGGATGCGATTAAAGAACTTGACTATAAACCAAATGAGGTTGCAAGAAGCCTTGTTACGAGGAAATCTAATTTAATAGGTGTAATAGTTACGGATTTAGGTAATTCCTATATTGCTGAAATGGTTAGAGGTATTGAAGAAATAGGGCAAATGTACAATTATGATATTATTCTATCCAGCAGCTATGGGAATATAGATGCGGAAATGAAGTTTGTAAAATTTTTGACTAGCAAACAAGTAGAGGGAATAGTATTAATCTCTGAGAAGAACGATAATGAAGTTATAGATGAAATACAGAATTATAATATACCTTTTATATATTTAAACAGATATTGTAGTAAATCTGATTTATCAACTGTATCCATTGACAATTATAAGGCATGTTATAGCATGGTTGAATATCTATCAGATTTAGGCCATGAGAACATATTGTACATTTCTTATGAGAATGATGATGAATATTCTGTTGAAATAAGTAAGATTGAAGGATATAATAAAGCTATACAAGACAAAGAGAAAAAAGGATCTGTATATTATGCTAAAGGTTTAACAATTCAAGATGGATATGATATAGGAAAATCGGTTCTGCAATTTGTTAGAGAAAATGATATATCTGCTATTTTCTGTTGCCATGATGAAATAGCTATAGGATTGATGAGCTACTGCTATGATAAAAAAATAAGAGTTCCAGAGGATATTTCAATTTGTGGTTTTGGAGATAAAAGTATAGCATCAATATACAGGCCAAGGCTTACAACAGTAAGAGAACCATTTTATGATATTGGAGCTGTGGCCATAAGAAGTGTAATTAAGAAAATAAACGGTCAAGAATTGAAAGATGATAAATTATTATTGCCTTTTCAAATAATGAAAAGGGAAAGCTGTGCTAAAATTAGATAGATGTGGTCAATATACTATTTAATGGGAGTGCGTATATGAGAGCGTTTATTGGATTTGATTTTTCGAAACAACTAAAAGACCATTTAGCTAATATACAAAATGTCTTAAAGCAAAATACCGAAAGAGGAACTTGGGTTAATCCTTCAAATTTTCACCTTACGTTAAAATTTTTAGGAGAGATAGACCATAGACAAGTAGATTCTATAGATTTAGTCTTAAGAAAATTATCATTAAATAGTTTACCTATAACTGTTAGTTTGCAAAGTTTAGGATACTTCAATAAAAGTGACGATGAATACAGAGTTTTATGGTTAGGGCTAGATGGGCAGATTGAAAAAATCAATAAGATATACAAAGAGTTAGAAGAGAATATGCACTACATAGGTTTTGAAAAGGAAAATAGGAAATTTAGCCCTCATATTACTTTGGGTAGAAAGATTAAAACTGATGTTGATTTTAATCTATTGGAAGAAATGGTTAATCCTTATTTAGGAATAGAATTTGTTCTCGATAATTTAGTCCTTATGAAGAGTGAGGTTGTTATGAGAAATAGGGTATATACTCCTATTAAGTCCTATAAATTTAGTAACAAAAATGATAACCACAGATAATTTCTGTGGTTTTTTGTACTTTAACATGTTAATATTAAAAATATAGACAAGCTACATAAATTTTAATCAGCACATGAAAATTTTACAATTAAAATTAATCTCCTTTAATAGCGATGTAAAATGGTTAAAAGATTAGTTATGGGAAACTTATAATTTAAGTAAAGGAGGATGTTAATTAATGGCTAGGTTAATTGAGTGTGTAACAAACTTTAGCGAGGGAAGAAATAAGGAAGTAGTAGAACAAATAGTAGACGAGATAAGGAAGACGGACGGTGTAAAGCTTCTAGATTATTCTATGGATGCAGATCATAACCGTTGTGTAGTAACATTTATTGGTGAACCAGAACAAGTTATTGAAGCTGCTTTTAAGGCCACTAAAGTTGCATCAGAAGTAATAGATATGACAAAGCATACTGGGGAACATCCCAGAATGGGAGCAACAGATGTTATACCTTTGATTCCAATATCCGATGTAACTATGGAAGAATGTGTAGAGTATTCTAAAAAACTAGGTAAGAGGATTGGAGAAGAGCTAAACATTCCAGTATTTCTATATGAGAAATCAGCAACATCTAGAAATAGAGAAGATCTAGCTGAGATAAGAAAAGGTCAATACGAGGGTATGGCAGAAAAGTTAAAACAAGAAGAATGGAAGCCAGATTTTGGACCAGCGGAACTTAATGTAAAATCGGGAGTTACTGCAGTAGGGGCTAGACCACCATTAGTTGCATTTAATGTGAATCTAGGCACAAATGATTTATCAATTGCTAAAAAGATTGCAAAAGCTGTAAGGGCTAAAACTGGAGGATTTACTTATTGCAAAGCTATTGGTATAGAAATAAAGGAAAGAAATATAGTTCAAGTATCTATGAATTTAGTAGATTACACTAAGACTCCTATATTTAGAGTATTCGATGCCATAGAAAGAGAAGCAAGAAGATATGGGGTAAACGTTATTGGTAGTGAAATAATAGGTTTAGTACCAATGCAAGCTTTAGTTGATGTAGCGGATTATTACTTGAGGTTAGAAAACTTTAGTTCAGATCAAATACTTGAAAGAAAAATATTTGAGTAAGGTGATCTTATGAAAGCCGATATAATTATTAAAAATATAGACAATCTTTATACTCTAAAAGGGCCAAATAGACCTAGAGTAAAGGATGAAATGGGACAAGTTGGTCTCATAAAAAATGGAGTAGTTGCTATAAAAGGCGATGAAATAATATATGTAGGTGAAGAAAATTTACCAGAGAATATAGAAATTGATAAAAGCACAATGATAATAGATGGCCGTGGTAAAGTAGTGACTCCAGGATTAGTGGATTCCCATACTCACCTAGTTCACGGAGGAACTAGAGAAAATGAATTGGCTATGAAATTAAAAGGGGCAAAATACTTAGATATATTAGCAGCAGGCGGAGGAATACATAGTACTGTAAATGCTACAAAAAACGCTTCATTTGATGAATTGTATAATCAAGCTAAAAAAAGCTTAGATCGCATGCTTTCCTTTGGAGTTACTACAGTAGAAGCTAAAAGTGGATATGGGCTTGATGACTTTGATACTGAACTAAAACAGTTAGAAGTAGCAAAGAAGTTAAATGAAAGCCATCCTGTAGATGTTATATCTACTTTTATGGCAGCTCATGCTATCCCTCCAAGGTATAAGGAAAATCCAGATGAGTTTGTTGATATAATAAAAAATGAGATGATTCCAGAAGTGTCAAAAAGAGGGTTAGCAAAGTTTTGTGATGTGTTTTGTGAACAAGGAGTATTCACAGTAGATCAGGCAAGAGATATATTAGAAACAGGGAAAAGATGGGGCTTATTACCTAAGATACACGCCGATGAAATTGAATCATTAGGTGGTGCTGAATTGGCTGCTGAAATAGGATGCATATCAGCAGATCACTTATTAGCTGCAAGCCCTGAAGGGATTAAAATGATGGCTGAAAAAGGGGTAATAGGTAATTTACTTCCAGGAACTTCATTTAATTTGCAATCAGAAAAAGTAGCAAATGCAAGATACATGATAGAGGAAGGTGTAGCTGTAGCTTTATCAACAGATTATAATCCAGGAAGCTGTCCAACGGAAAATATGCAACTTATTATGAGTTTTGCATCCATAATTTTAAAGATGACACCGGAGGAAGTATTAACAGCTGTTACTATTAATGGAGCTGCATCACTTAGGCTTGAACATGTAATAGGAAGTATTGAAGTGGGTAAAAAGGCTGATTTAGTTGTATTTGATGCACCTAATTTTGAATATATAATATACCACTTTGGCGTAAATCATACGGATAAAGTTATAAAGAATGGTAAAATAGTATTTGATAATGGCGTCAATGTGTATTAAGTATAATTAGATATAAATGTATAGTGCGGACTTTTAGTCTTATCAGGAGTATAGGACTAAAAGTCCATTTATTGGAAATGAGTTCATATTTTCGACATTATTAGATTATAATTGGGAATTTTTGAAAATAAAGAAGGATATTTATCTTTTCTGTAGAATACAATTAAATGGCAATTAAATTTACAAAGGAGGTAATATGCAATGGCTGAAAAACAATATGTAGTATTCAATATAAATAAAGAGGAATTTGGTATAGATATAATGAAGGTAAAAGAAATTATCCTTTATAGAGAACCTACACATATTCCTAATTGTCCTAAGTTTATAGAGGGAGTAATTAATTATAGAGGGAATGTGATTCCTTTAATCAATTTGAGAAAGAGATTCAATTTGGGAGAAACAGAACTTACAAAAGAGACTAGAATAATAGTAATAAGTTTAAATGATAAGGAAATTGGATTTATAGTAGATGAAGCTTCGCAAACTGTAAGATTGGATGAAGATCAGATAGATCCAGCTCCAGATGTGATTTCAGAAGTTGATAGAAGATTTATTAATGGAGTAGGTAAAATCGATGAAAATAGATTGCTGATTTTATTGAATTTACATAATGTATTAACAGATGACGAAAAAAATCAAATCCAAAAAATGGAAATATAAGATGGAGGGTAAAAAGTGGGGGATATAGCTCCTGATATAGATAAGATAAATGAAATATTGCAAAAAACTATTGATTCCATAGAAGATAGCAAAGAGGAAATAGTTAGTATAGTGGAACAAGCTAGACAAGATGTAAAGATGGCAGAAATGGAATTGAATTTCATAAATGAGCAAGTGGAAAAGGTTACACGGCAGGTGGATTTGTTAGAAATAGAAGAAAGAAAAAGTAGAGTTTATCTTTCGAAGGTAAACAAGAATTTTAACCTATATTCAGAATCGGACTTCAAGGAAGCTTATGATAAGGCCAATAAAATAAGGATTCAACTTTTATTGAAAAGAGAAGAGGAAAAAAACCTCATTAAAAAGAGAATGGAACAGGAGAAACGTCTTAAGTCAGCCATTGAAGTTTACAATAAAGCTATAAAAGTTTGGAAATCAGTAAGTGTAGTTGCTGAATATTTAAGAGGAAATCTTAATGAAATTAT
>ENA-OWPA01001196-OWPA01001196.1-bioreactor-metagenome-genome-assembly--contig:-NODE-1196-length-19247-cov-19.293323_pt1 | contig 19247 bp, 22 predicted proteins | sample MGYA00238139_ERZ651803 | MGnify/ENA primary metagenome ERZ651803 (study PRJEB26909, sample SAMN07631231) | bioreactor metagenome | isolation source: Switchgrass digestor | place: USA: Dartmouth... | reverse complement strand
TTACTATATATTTGTTGAAATATATTGAATGTTTTACATTTTTTATTTGGTGTTTTTCAGTGGTTTCGAACCGTCCCTTGTTTTATTGTTTTACAACGGTTTTGAATATATTAAAGAATGTATTAGCTTTCCGTTTATAAATTCCGATTTCATTAAATCGACTTTATTTATATCAATTTTTATTTTCTCCAAAGTATCCTTAAGTTCACCTGTGTCAAAGCCATCTTTCAATATAACCTTTCTTCCTATGGTTATATGAGGTTTATATTCTCTGTTTTCCAACTCAAAGTCCTTCTCTATCAGGCTTTGATGTAATTTTTTCTGCATATTGAATAGGGTATCATTATTTTCTACTCCCAACCAATAAATATTCCCTTCCGGTCTCTTAAAATATCCTACTTTGGTTAACCCAAACGTAAATGCCTCAAAATTAAGTTCATTCATTATTTCCTTGATGGTATTCAATCTATTTTTCTGTATCTCTCCTAAAAACTCTAATGTAAGATGTATATGTTCCTCATTTACAAATTTGCCTTGAATGGAATTTGACTTGACCTTGTTAATTATATCATAAATTTTAGCTTTTATCTCACTATCAAAATTTAGCGATATAAATAATCTCATACAGTTCTTCTCCTTTTATTCATTTCTTGAATCCATATTAAAAAGCATCTGTTAATGGAAACATATAAATCACGTACTGTATTCATTCTCCAGTATCTTCAATCCTTCATACATATCCTGCCCCAGTAACTCCTGAGTTTTAGCAAAATCAAACCTCTCATGAAGCTTGTCTTGCACTTTAAGGAAAGCTTTCTTGCCATATTTCCGTATAAACATAGCCTGCGCCTTAGCTGAAGCCGATCCGTCATTATCCGGAGTATAAAATCCTTTTGTACAGTTTTCCAGTTCTGAGCACTCATAGCACCCATCTATGTTTTTTTCACTGCAGCAAACCATGTTAGGGCATCTCTTGTCTTCATATAATGTTGCAAAGGAACAGACATTATATTTCGTCCTACAGGATCCGCACCATTCACCCAAAAAGCAATGATTGCAGGATAACCCACAGTATCCTACAGGATCCACACCTTTACGAGCATTTTTGCACAACTTATTCTTAATCCGACGCATCGCCTCAATATGCATGATCCAATGCCTGCTGAAAGGCATTTTTATCAAGCCGCGAATATCCTTGTTGCACCAGTAATCGATAAGCCATCTGGCATTCTCATCCTGACTGACACAGCCGGATTCAGCAAGTCTTTCTTTATCGGAATCCGAAAACCCGTTTTTCATCTGCGAATATTGCAATTCTGCAAGAAGTGTGTTGGTAGAAAGCATAACTTCTTTGGCATATTCATATAAAGCCTTGATATTGAGTTTTTTTGAAAACTCTGCAATTTCCTGTCCCTGCAGTTCATTGCCGGTTGTGATGACGGGCGAGCCGATTTTTTTCTGATATTCGCCTATCACAATTATCTGCTCATCCTTTGCGATCAATGTATGGGCTACAATATCCTCAATTCGAAAGATGTGCCAGATAGAATAGGCAAGAGTCTTACTGTGATAACCCTTCGCATTTGCAAAAGGCATCTGATAAAATGCTTCGGCAGGATATCCGTTTGCAATCTGTGTAATCTGCTCAAACATCTCTCTCCTGAGTTCAACGAGCAGTTCTATTCCATCCTTATATGTAGCCTCTTTTGCAAGAAGAATCTGGATTCGTTTATTCTTCTCTGACCATTCATTGTTCAATGTACTTATATCCTCCTTTGTTTTCTCAAATAAATTTAGATATTATTTTAGAAACAGTCTTTACAGCCGCCTTATTTTACCTCTCCGGCTATTCTTCTTGCAAACCGTTTTGCACCTTCCACAGCCTCTTTGTTCTGCATAGCAGCCTTATTGTCTACATCTCTCACACTATACATTCCAATATATTCAAGGGACGAATGCGTACAAAAATTCTTTATTACTGCCTCAAAGGAGGTACAGGCATTCAATCTCAATCACTTTTAGTTCCTCGAGAAATGTCTTGCGCAGTTCCGCAGTATTTCCATCAACACGGGGGCTGCCCATAAAAATAAGTACTTTCACTTATCTTTCTCCTGCTATAAAAGGATTATTTTTCATTACTATATCAATATATTTGCACGAATTCAATAAAATTTTGTAATTTATTTGAAGGGAAAACTAATCTGTTCTGCCAACCTCATTCTTTCCAATAAATCCAAATAGACCACAATCAAATTCTGACTTCAAAAATATTAACCAGTCTATACATCATTTAGTTTTCTTGCATAGTATTTAATCCATTCTTTCTCCTCAACCCTATTATAAATGTCCGTTAGTTGACAACCAACTCAATCAGATAAATTTTAGGGAAGTTGATATGTTCCAGTAACCGGATATATTAAATCGAAGTTTTCTTAATCTGTATTATCAGTATCTTCAACGTAAGTATTTACATATGCCCAAATCTATAATAAATACATTAATAATAAGGGTTTTAGAAATGAGCATCATTATTTCGTCGAAGTTTTTAACCTATAATGGTGAGTTTGAAAATACTCGATATACATTCTCTTTCCGTTTTGAGACTGCAAAGTGCTCTGCATTGTGTTGACAATGTAAACACATTGGTATATAATATGTTTACATTGTAGACAGTGAGGAGCTTGATTGAAATGAAAAAGCAGAATATTAGTCTTACTAATGCCGAATGGAATCTCATGGAATGCCTGTGGGATGCATCACCGCGAACCGGCAGAGAGGTAACGGAATATTTGAAGAAACATGTGGGCTGGACCCGGAGCACAACCCTGACGATGCTTAGACGTATGACGGATAAGGGCTTAATCAGATGTGAGGACAATGAAGGAATAAAGATCTACTCTCCTCTCATTAAGCGGGAGGACGCAGTTATCAAGGAAACGGACAACTTCCTTAACCGGGTTTACAAAGGCAGCATCAGCCTTATGATGAGCACCATTACAAAGAAGCTGGATCTCACAAAGGAAGAAATTGAAGAATTGTACGCAATCCTTCGTGAAGCTGAAGTCAAGGAGGGAGAGAAATGACAGAATTTATCATTACTTCCTCCGTTCTTATCCTTGTGGTAATTCTATTGCGGCATTTTTTAAAGGGCAAAATCAGCTTGCACATGCAATACGCCCTTTGGGCACTGGTGCTGATACGTTTGATTGTACCCATTAACTTGTTTGAAAGCCCAATTAGTGTAATGAACACCATTGAACGTTCGGCAGTCTATAAGACGGCTGAACAGACGCTTTTAAGAACTCAGGTATACTCTGATGTAATATTTAACAGTGAAATGACGCCAGATGAGGCGAGTAAAGTCGGAAAAGGTACATTGCATGAAATTCAAGGGTATCCAATAGAAAGCGGTTATGCACACTTGCATACATATATTTTTATGGATTCTCTTGGTACGGTACTGGCCCGGATATTGAGAACAGTATGGCTTGCCGGAGTTGCCATTGTCGGCCTGACCTTGCTTTTTTCGAACCTTAGTTTCAACAAGAAACTGAGAAAAACCAGAATACGCTATCAGACAAACAATTGTAAACGGCCAGTCTATTTAGTTAAGAACTTACCTTCGCCCTGCCTGTACGGATTCTTTAATCCTGTGATCTATATCACTCCGAACGTTGCCGATGATACGTTAAAATTGCGCCATGTGCTGGCCCACGAACAGACCCATTACCGACACGGCGACCACATCTGGGCGGCACTGCGCGGTTTATGCCTCGTCGTACATTGGTACAACCCGCTTGTTTGGCTGGCGGCAACACTTTCCCGCCGGGATTCCGAATTAGCCTGCGATGAGGGAACCATCAAACAACTCGGCGAGGCAAGTCGCCTGGAATACGGACGGACGATCATCGATCTTACTTGCGAGAAACGCAAAACCATGGATTTGCTTTGCTGCGCTACCTCCATGACTGACGAGAAAAAAGGTATCAAGGAACGCGTTACACTTATCGCAAGAAAGCCAAAAGTCCTCGTGCCGGCATTGGTTACAGCCGTACTCGTCGCCACTGTTGCGGTCGGCTGCACCTTCACGGGATCAAAATTCGAAAATGCTGAGATCATTCCGCTGACGGCTGATGAAGTAGAGATATATAATAAAGTTTTTGATCCCATGTTGTATGACGAGCACGGCAACCCCATCGGTATCAATCCGCTCAACCAATTTCTTACCTCTTATTATGACCGACCGGAGGATATTAATCTGGCCGAATTGCTGCGTTATTTTCCGTCTGATGGAGATGTGAAGGATGAAGCTGAATTTGAATCCCTCAAAGCCTCAGAAAGCTGGCCTTTCGGCGCCGATGCAACTCTGGCCAGCATGCCCGTCCCTATCCACAGATTTACCGCAGAAACCATAAACGATACGCTGGAAAAGTATATGGGCATTATGCTGGATGATTTGAGTGGCGTAGGAATGGATGAGCTGATTTATCTTAATGCATATAACGCATATTACAACTTTACCAGCGATGCAGGGTTTGGTTCCTTCGTTTGCTTGAGTGGTGAAAAACAGGGGGATATTATACGACTGTACAGCGAACACGCAATACTCACGCTGAAAAAACAGGGTGACGGCTTTATTATTGTGTCTCATCAGCCCATTGGGGATGGTGCTAATAATAACCGGTAACCCATTGATATCATTTTAGAATACTACTCCACCTCCCGGAGTCTCTCGACGATACTTTGCCTGTCGGTCATGATATATGACAGCAGGGGAATAATCATTCCAATTACAAACAAAAATGGGAGTACGACTAAAAGCGGCCATAGGATAAACCGGTAACGGAAGAACCACAGCAAATTTTCCAGAGGTCTGACAATCAAAAGTGAAAAAATCATACCGAAAACAAACGAAAACATGCAAGTTCCAAGAGCATAGTATACCCCTTCAAGCATCAGCATACTACATAGTTGCTTCCGCGTCATTCCAATACTCTGCAGCATAGCAAATTCCTTTCGGCGGGAAAAGATACTGGTAAGGATAGTGTTGATGAAATTGAGTATACCGATAAGTCCAATCACAAAACTTAGTACGCTGCCAATCATAACAACAGTGTCGCGCATATCGGAAAATTCTTTGAGGATTGTAAACTTCGAGCTGTAATTCATTGCAGGCTCTACAGAATCGGTGTAACCTTGCAAAAATTGCTCCATCTCGGCTTCAAAGTCGTCAGAAACATTGAAGGCATAGCTCATAACTGCAGGATTTGCCACCAAGGTTTTGTAAACATCTGCAGGAAGGTAGAAGGTATAGTCCCATCTTATCCGGTCTGAATTGGAAAAGGTTTTAACGGCCACATGGCCAAGCACTGTAAACTCCTGTGTAGTGTACTCACTTTCCCAATGTTTTTCCGTCATTCCTTTGTAGCTATGAAGCGTGATGGTTTCCCCCACTTTAAAATGAGTGGTTTCAATTTCCGGTATATTATTGTCATTCAGATAAACACCCTCCAGAATATATTTTCCGGAAGACAGCTTTTCAAAATCCAATTCGCCGTCAATAAGTTCCAGCCTCTTAAGCGGCAGCTCCTCTAAGCCATATACTGCAGCTATGAAGTCACCGTTAGGGTCAATATTATATTTCTGTTCTGTGTTTTTTTCGTCCTCCACAGTAATCATTTCCGTTCTGCCGCCATACAGTCGTCCTCCCTCTTCAAATCCCGGCCGGTTTTTTACCGCCTGAATCAAGCTTTCACTGGTCTGATTTTCAGGACCGCGGAAATTATTAAGAAAGTAATCTGCATGGGCAATTAGAAAATCAGTATCCACAAATTGGGCAAGAAATTTATCCAGGTCAATGCTCTGAGACAGAGTAAATACCGTGTTCAGCAGCACAAGGCTCAAAGACAGGCTGATGAACACCAGAGCAGTGCGTTTTTTGTTTCGTCCCAAATTTGCCAAAGCCATGCGATGTATTTTCGCGCCACTGACAGATTTTTTCTGCTTTTTCGTTTGTTTAATATTCCCATCCGTATACCGCACTGCCTCCAGTGGCGATACAGCAGCGGCTATCCTTCCCGGCTTAAAGGTGCTGATAAACACAGTAACTACAGAAAACAGGGCTGCGCCTATGAAAATTACCGGTCTGGGAGATACGGATACCGCACTTCCGGCATACGTGGAGTTCCTCACAATAAGCGGAACAAAAGCTTTACCAGTGAAATAACCTGCAATAAGCCCGAAAGGAACGCCAAACGCCGAAAGAATCAATGCCTGCCTTCGTATAATATGGCGTATCTGTTTTCCCGTTGTTCCGATGGTTTTCATTAGGCCATAAAACCGGATATCCCGGATGACTGAAATCTGAAAAATGTTGTAGATGATAAGATAGCCTGTGAAAATGATGAGCATAAGGCCGGACACCAGCACAATCAGCGTGCTTGCATCCATGCCGAAATTAGTTGAAAGGTATGCCCAGTTCACATTATGCTCCAGATAATCGGGCGAGTTAGGATCCATCGAATAACCGCTGTCGGTTATGACTTTTCCCAGTTTTCCTTCCAAATCAAGGCTGTTTTTAAACATGATACATGCATTTATTGAGCCTGTCATCGAATAATCCTGCCTATAGGTGTTCTTAAGTTCATCAAGATGGGCATCAACATAGGCTCGCGATGCAATTATCCGCCCCACGTTGAAAACGGGATCGCTTTCCCACCAGCCTGCAAGGACAAAATCCCGCTGCACTTTCTCGCCTCTAATATTCAGCACCAGCGTAATGGGAGCACCTACTTCAAGGGGAACACCCAAAAGCTGCAAGGTTTTTGTATCTGCGATGACTTCATTTTCAGCCACAGGCTTGTGTCCGTTTGTGGGTTCGGAAAATCCAAGCTTCATCCCAATATCATCAAAATACCAGAATTCGGTGTGACGCTTTAAAAACGCTTCGTTTTCCACACCGTCACATAATGCCTGGTTATAGGAAATTTCTTTTATCAGCGGATGATCTTTGACATTGTTGAATTGCTCGTCGGTAATATATTTCAGTACTGCATGTCCGTCACCGCCCGACTGACGCATCGCAGCCCTCTGAAGGCTTTCCACTGTGCCCATGCCCATTGTAAAAAGGGTGGTAAACAGCACCGATGTTAAGGCAATTGCAATAATCGCAATGAGATTTCGTGTTCTGTTGGCACGAAAACTTTTGTCCGCCAAATTCCGGATGGCTTTTTTGTTTTTTACCGTAATCATTGCCCGTCACCACCCACAATTTTACCGTCCTCAATGCGGATGATACGTTCTGCCATCTGTGCGATCTCCTCATTGTGCGTTATCATCACAATGGTTTGACTGAACTGCTGGCTTGTCACCTTTAGCAGCCCCATCACATCGAGACTGGTCTTGCTGTCCAGATTCCCCGTAGGTTCATCGGCCAGAATAATAGCAGGTTTTGCAGCCAAAGCTCTGGCAATTGCCACACGCTGCTGCTGACCGCCGGAAAGGTTGTTGGGCAAATTGTTCAACTTGCTTTCAAGCCCCAAAGTTCTGATAATCTTGTCTATATAAGGTTTGTCCGGTTCATTCCCGTCCAACTGAACAGGCAGAACAATGTTTTCGTACACGTTGAGGACAGGAACAAGATTATAGTTCTGAAAAACAAATCCGATTTTTCGTCTTCGAAATATGGTCAGTTCCTCATCTTTAAGCGAGAATATATCCTTGCCGTCCACGATAACCTTACCGCTTGTCGGACGGTCAAGCCCGCCCATCATATGCAGCAGGGTAGACTTGCCACTGCCGGATGTGCCAACAATTGCGACAAACTCTCCGTTCTCTATTGCGAGGTTGATACCGTCAACAGCGCGGACAATGGTCTCTCCGCTGCCGTAATATTTTTTCAATTCCTTTGTTTCAAGTATTGCCATTTCACTCTCTCCCATAAAGTAAACAGTCTGTATTATAGTTTTCTACAATACAGACTATATCACAACAATCTTTCATCGTTCTTTCTGAAATCTAACAGTTTTGTAAGATTTACTTAACCATCGGCAGAAAAACCGAGAAAGTTGAGCCGCTGCCCAAAGTAGACGACACCTTTATGTAACCGCCCTCAGCCGCTAAAATCTCTCTTGCCAGAAAAAGTCCAATACCTACGCCTTCCTGATTGCTTACAGCCGGTGAGCGATAAAAACGGGTAAATATTTTGCTCTGTTCATGTTCAGCAATTCCAATCCCGTCATCGGTTATATCAATTCGGCAAAACATCTCATAAGGTATTACTTTTATTCTGACGCTTCCACCTCTCTCGGTATATTTCACGGCATTGTCAACAATATTATACACTGCCTCCGTCGTCCATTTCAGGTCTAAATACGCATTTACATCCGTATTCTCGATAGTAAGGGAAACACCTTTTGCGTCTGTTTTCGGCATGATTTGTTCCCGCACTTCATCCAGCAGTTTTTGTACCGGTTCTTTTTTAGGTGAAACAGTAATAATGCCTGTTTCAAGCCGAGATAATTTAACTAAAGCACTGATGAGAAAGTTCAGTTTTTCAGCCTGGGAGGACAAAGCCTGCACAAGTTCTGCACAGTCCTTCGTCAGTTCCTGCTCACTGAGAAGTTGTGAATAGAGCAGAATATTAGTAATGGGCGTTTTCGTCTGGTGTGCAATATCGGAAATCAGCCTTTTTATTTTATCCTTTTCTGCCTGTAGATTCTTTGAGGATGACGTAGATATGGAAAGAAACCTGGCCAGCTTTGATTCCACTGATGACAGAGCAGATTCATCAAAGACACTCTCCTCGAATCTGCCGTCTATGGCTTTGTCCAGCATCATGCTGATTTTTTCCACAGTTTTTCTGACTTTTTGCCGATACAGGAGAACTGTAACCGCAGCTGCTACTACCGAGATAACTACAATCCCAATGCAGATATAATTCAATGTGTTCACGTCACTTCACCGCCCATGTGTAGCCGATGCCGTAGACCGTTTTGATATATTGCGGATCGGATGGTGAATCTTCCAGTTTATCACGCAGTCTTTTTACGGTGACCGACAGAGCATTTTCATCAACATACTCCGCCCCGTCTGTCCAGATTTTGTCCACCAATTCTGAGCGTGGAACCGTTTTCCCTCTGTTCTCAACCAGAATCCTCAGCAACTTCTGTTCGGTTTTGCTGAGTTCAATGGGTTTACCGTTTTTCAAAAACTCCATCTTATCAAAAGAAAAGGAGAATTTATCAATCAATATGGTTTTAGGAAGTTGCTTTTTGGCCTTACGCAGCTGGACACCCACTCTTGCCCGCAGGACCATAAGGCTGAAGGGTTTTGTAATATAGTCATCCGCACCAAGCTCAAACCCTGTTACAATATCGGTTTCCATGTCGTTGGCGGTTAGAACAATTACAGGTACGTCTAAAGTTTTACGGATATCCGTTAGCAGCTCAAAACCATTTCCATCCGGCAAATTGATATCCAGTATTATCAAATCGAAAGAATTACTTGTAATGTGTTCTTTTGCGGTTGCAAGATCAAAAGCCTGCTTAAAGGCAAAGTTATCATCTTTTAAAGCATAAACAATGCCGTTGCTAAGTGCGGCATCGTCCTCGATGATCAAGATTTTATTCAAATTACCCACATCCTCCGCATCTTTAATTCCCATACTACTGATACGCTTCGAGCAATTTTAAATCTTCGCTTTATTCAGAATAAAAAGGATAATACTCTTTGTCATATTATAGCATATTGACTAAACCCAGTTTTTATTAAATTTAATAAATAATTCTGAAATTTTTAAATAGCTTTTTATAATAATTTATATCAATCATCATACCCATCTACTTCTTTCTATTCAGCACGGCTTATTGCATACACCTCGATAATTCCATTGTTTTCATCTTCAAAGTCATCAGCCAGATGACATCCTCAAGCTATTGCTGTTTTATATAACGGAATATATTATCATAGTCATACCCCAAACTAAGCAACTCTACTAGAATACTTCAAACTTCAATCTTGGTATTTTTCGTCCTTCCCGCAAAAGTGAATCTACTTCATCTATCACAACAGCACCCATTTTTTCATAAAAACCTTTAGCCTGCGGGCTTGTTACTAAATAAAAAAATTTTATATCCATTCTTTTGCAATAATCTATCAAATGATTCCACATTTCTTTACCGTAACCTTTTCCAATATATTGAGGTTTAATATAAAACAATTCAAGTTCTGGCTTATTATCATGCACTAAAAGAGAGTAAAATCCAATAATACGGTTAGTCTCCAAAAATACAAAAGTCGGATTTGCTATAATATAATCTTCAGTAATCCTATAAATTTCCTCAAATCTTTTCATATATTCCAAGTCATATCCCCAGTAGGCTTCTGATTCATATGCTACTCTATTTAATTCTTCTACATCGTTTTTTTCAGCTGGTCGTATGTAATACATAGTTTTCTCCCCCACTATTATCTTTTCCTTTACTTTCCTCATAGAATTCCTTCAGCATCTTTCGATAATCCGATTTAATTTGTTTTACCTGATTCTCTTACTTTATCCATGGCAAATTCAATTGCTATTGTTCCGATTCCATGACGAAAATAATCGGGATGTAGATAAATGCCATGTAACTCCCAAAAACTGTTGTCTATGCCTATATCATTTTTTATTTCAATTTCTTCATATTGTGGTGGCCCAACCGTCACTATTCCAACTGCTGTGTTATTATTTAAAACAATATAGTGAATGCTGTTTTCTACTGATAGAATACGCCTCCACATTATCGTACGAGCAGCACTCATTTTTTTATATATTCTGCCGGTAAAATATCTTTATATGCAACTTCCCACGAGTGAGAGTGTATATTCGCCATATCCTGTGCATCCGCATAGGTAGCAAGCCTGATTGTAATACTTATAATTCTACCTCACTTACATGATTATTAACATTGCTAAGTAAAATATTATTATATATATGCTTCAGTTTAAATAGCCAAACGTAATTTTCCTTGCTAAATTATCTGCTACATCATACATTTTCGAATTTTCAAGTAGTAATCGCTTTGATTTTTAAATCTTGAAGCTTTAGTCGATGAAGACCAGTAAAACCTCATTGAAGTTCTTTTACGTATGAAAAAACACCCTTTAGCATGACTGTTTACTAAAGGGCGTTTATTTATGTGGCTATAATCTGCGATTTCTGAATCTTTTTGCCTCTGTGGCGGCAAACTTTGCTGGACTTATTTCGTAAAAACAAGGTTTACTTACAGTGTGAACACCGCTAAACTTTAATAAAGTAATAAGAAAAGCTCAACTTACTTAAAAACAGCAGAAAGTAATTTTTGAGCTAAATATTTTTTTATCGAAGTATATAGAATAGAGCAAATAAAAAATAGAAAAAGCGATTTATTATAATCTGACTGATATGGATGTGAATATATTTACAGAAAATGAGGAGATGCATAGATCAAAGCAAGCTCAAACATTGTTGACTTTTAATAAAGATGTTAGTGAAAACAATTAATAAAAATATTGGAGTTAATGCGAATGAATGAAAATGATTATTTAACGCCTGTCAAGCTGATTTTTCAGTTTCCTCTGTGAATGTAAATAAAAATTTGTTTTTTTCCAGAGCAATTTGAAAAATAAAATATGATTATGGAAATAGAGAATTAAAGATTACAAAATTGTTATGATTCTATCAACTCAGTAAAGAACCAAAAATTCAGGTCAGTTACCGGAGTAAAATTAGGACATCAATTCATAAAAAATTAATTAACATCAGACTGTTTTAAAAGAGCTTGCTTAAACCTGTAGCTTTCCTTATTTTGAATCATCAAATTACTGTATGGATAAAAGTAAATCACTCCGCTGCCGAAAAGTTAAGTTCAATTTGTAACATATTAAGAACGGAACAATTATTGCATTAATTTCTAATAGCATAAATTATACAATAATTGCCCACCTCTAAACTGATCAATATTTATAATGGTTTACCGGTTTTAGATCAGCAAGATCAAGCCCTAACTCCAAAACCAAAAAGTTCCGCATATCATAACACAGATCGCATTTTCCTGCATACTCTTCTCTTGGTTTATATCTATATTCCTTTTCGGCAAGTTCTACAAACCCTCTTATGCCCACGGATTCCAGAGTGTTAAATATCCGGTATTTTTCGGAGTCCGCCCCATGCGCCAGTTCCCTTAAGGGGATCGAAAAGCCCGGGCACGACTGGGGAATGAAATTTCCATACAGATCAATGTGAAAGTGATAAATTCCCGATAGCAATTTGCACGGTATTGATTCATTTAGAATTTGCTCAAAAGGCTGCCTTTTCATCATAGGTTTATAAGTCTTAAAAGCACGTCCTTTCAAATTTAGCCCATACTTTTTCAGCAACTGCATCATATAATCATGTCCGAAAAGCTGCTTATACTCGTCAAGAGAATGGGGCTTTTCATCGTCCATAGAATCAATATCATCCCAAAATTCCATCAACCAGGGGAATACCTTCATCCCTGCCTTTGAGCAGGCCTCAATTAAAGCCTTCACCTTCCAAAATGGAATATATTCGTTGTGGAACGGGTCTATGGAAATAAGCAGCGTGTTTACTCCGTAAGCTTTTAACTCTTTAAGTATGGCATTTGATGACGTTTCATCTCTATACCACGAGGAATTTGTTTCAATATATTCAATTTCAATATTGTTTTTCCGGGCAGCATCAAGGACATCCAGAATTTTATCAGGCTTAAGAAGCGGCTCACCGCCACCAATATGTACATGATAGCAGCCTAAACTCCTTAATATGGAAAACACCTCATCTGCCATAGCTGCTGTCATATAATCATCAGACCAATTTGGAGAACTGGAATAGCAGCAGTGTTTGCACACAGAAGTACATTTATAATTTGTGATTATACCTCCCGATACCAGGTAGTCAATCTTTAACATGGTTAACCCCCTTCATAATAAGGTAACACTTTTAATGATTCTTTCACACTCTTTGCCGATACATCAATGCTATACTCTCCACATGGAACGAGCTGATGGAATTGATGTCTGCGGCCTGTTATAGAAACCAGCTGTTCGCGGGAACATTTCAATCAGTTTTTCGGCGATTTTTGAAGAACCGCCGTTCAAGGAAATATGTCAATAATTAAGGTTGCTATTCCTGTATTTCTAGAGAGAATGTGATATATAAACCATATGAAGGACTATTTCATTTTAACCACTTTCTCATAATGAATATATCTTCTGTTTCCCCATGAATAGTAAAGCCGTATTTCTTAAATAAACCGACAGGGCCCATAAAATCTTTGGCTTCATTGATATATCCTTTCAAAGGATATACCTCAATAAAATCAAATCCGTCATTAACCGCATCTTGACAGACACGTTCTAATAATAACTTCGTAATTCCTTTTCTTCTAAACTCTGGAGCCACCAAAAAACAGAATATAGATTTCACGCGAATGCCTGATGCAAGTTCCTCGGTAGGTACATCTCTCATGATTCGCCGCCAACAATAACATTTTAGGCAATCAGCTTTGGTGTTGGTATTGCACCATCCTACAACCTTCCCATTATGGTAAGCAAGGTAACCCTGTATTTTGTTTTCTCTTATTTTTTGGATAGCATAATCTCTTCTTTTTTCTTTTGATAATAAATAATCGATATGATCAACATCTTGATCGTCATTAAACCACCATACACAATAACATTTGCAGTCATCAGAATCAGGTATTTCGGAATGCGGTGTTATATCAAAAAAATGAACATAATCTTCTGCAAGTTCAGGTGACAGTTTTCGTATCTCAATATTATTACCCATATATTACTTCAAATAATATATTAGGAAAATTATAATAACCAAGATTTTTTAAGTCAATTTTATTTATAAATGAGGCTTTGTTATTCTATCTTTGAGAAATATTAAGCTTGCATAGAATGTACATCCATCCTGTCTCCTCAATCTCATGAAAGATGCCCATTATCTAATCTGTCAACTCAACCCTACTAATTTTTGGGCTCAAATATAACCCCAAAATACTCCCTCAATATGTTTCCATGTACGTATTTTCGCTCTTTAGGTTGAGTAGGCAGACTGAATGTAATCCAGCAAATCCAGTAAAATAGTGGAAGCATATCCATGTGTCTTACATCTCTTTATGGTATTTAATCAAGTAGTAAACTTTCGTAGAAATGATAAATAAATAAACTACTACAAGAGTAATTTCAACGTACAACTCTACTCCCATCAGAGCAAAAGCCAACAATATTATGAAATAGGTGTACAGCATTAAATCATAGGCTTTTGCTTTTGCCCTATCGCTAATTGAACGATTACGCTCATCTTTCTCCTCAATTTCAACTTGCTTTGCAATTTCCGGATTTTTAAGTACAAACCAATTTTTAATAGCCGTTCCAAGACTACCACCAAACAAACCCGAACCTAAACCTATGCAAATATATGGCAATGTTTTGAGTATGCCATCTGCATCAGGCAACTGTATAATCAGAAACAATCCTATCCCGAAGATTATAAAACCGATTATAGCAAAGACGATGTAACGCACAATTTTATTCTGTTTCATTTTCCTGACCCTCCTCATAAATAAAAATATCTTCAATGCTCATACCAAAGTATCTTGCAATTTTAAAAGCTAAAATGATAGATGGGTTGTACCGTCCATTTTCTAAAGAGCTAATCGTTTGCCGAGATACTTCTAAATCAGCGGCAAGTTTTTCTTGCCGTATTCCTTTTTGTTTGCGGATCTCTTCCAGTCTGTTTTTCATAGCATCACCTTCTGCAACAAATGGAAAGCATGCTTTACATTTGGAGCATAACATGGATTAAATTAAATGTCAAGTATACTTTCAAAAAAAATAACAGACCCATAATATTTCTTTCCTAATTGTGAAATCTTTTCTTTGCTCCCTTGTAAAGTCTTTCTCGATTAATCTACTATTTGCACTTCCAAAATAATTAATACTGTCAGTTAAATCTTTTCCAATATAAATCTTTCCATTTGGGTAAGTAATTTTATAAATAACTTTCATATATAAGCCTCCAATTTCATATGAGCAATATTTTTATTGGTCACACATTATTAGCTATATCAAAGGCTTTGATGTATAACATTTTTACGCTTTCTATCACTTGTCTCCAAGTCAAATCATCTGCATAACTGTTTTTTTGCTGATACCGGCTCCATAGATCAGCAAGTACCTGTGATCGCTCTATCTTTTCAATGATATCATCACCGGTTTTCAAAAGGTGACTATAACTGCCTCTTTTTTCTGCTGTATTTTTAAATGCTTGGAAAAATATACTCCAGTTGATATTCTGAGTCCTTAGTTTCGTCAGTATATATACATCATAATAGTCACGCATTCTTGTGTTGGCGGTACTTCTTGATAAGATGGTTTCAAGCTTTTCCGCCAGAACTGTTTCGAGGTTGTATGCCAAAATATTTATACTCCTATTTTCAAATAATAGCCTAAAAGAATACTCAACTGCCTGTGGAGTAATCTTATCACCAGCAGTAATATCTACTTTCATGACTTGTCTTGTTTTATCAAGAATTGCTTCAATTGATACTCGGATCCCCGGATATTCTGATTCATCTCGAATATTTTCAAATCCTTTTAGGATCATTTTCACTCCATCATCTACAGGACAAGCTAATATTTCTTTCATCGCTTCCGCCAGCGCCGCTTCGGAGAGTGGAATACCCCTGATAGTAGCATCCATATCCATTGTGGATCGGGTATCAATACCAACCATTGCAGCTATCAGCATGCCCCCTTTCAATATGAATTTATCACGGAAGGAGGACAGAGATATCCTTTCCAATAGCCTCTCAAGCATAAAGTTTCTTAATATAATTTCAGCTTGCACACTTTTTTCCTTTGCTATATTTCGTATCAGTGCCTTCAGTTGAGTTGATGTGTTCATAACAGCACCTCTAAATAATTTCTCAAAACTTTCTCAATTCTTAATATACCGGCATATTTCATTAATCTGTTAAGGTCTTTATCCGATCTTCGTACATATCTTTTGAGTGCATCTGATACTACTACAACATCTTGGTTATTTCTATCCCGAAGAATATCGCAAATAGTGCGTTCCATATTATATGTTTTTATGTCGTTTCCGAAGGTAGTCCGTTTGGTACAGATTCCAAGTTCAAGCAATTCTTTTTTGATGGTATATACAATAAGCCCATCATGCTTTAGCTTACTGGTATTGTATCCTGTTGGAACCGTCACGCAATAAGCAACCGGATCTCTATCAGTTAAATCATGTAAAAATAAAGCGGTTTCATGAGAGTATACCATTTTATTTTTACGCAATTGATAGATCAGCATTTTATCCTCCCATACATCAGGTGTAATATATATACCGTGAGCAATACGTTCAAGCTTACCCTGCCTGACAAATTCACTCAAGTACTCCCTGTGAATATCATGATAAGCTGCCAGTTTTGAAGTGATTACACCTTTACTGTTATTAATTAAAGCCTCCAGTTTTTCTGTTCCAGTCATCATATCATCCTCTTTGACAATCCTGCTTAAATTATAATTTATAAAAGCATAATTGTCAAGATAATATTGGAATCGTTTGTAAAATTCAAAAAACACGAAAACTCCAAGGATAAGAATCAAGTTTATACAACATCTATCCTATCTCTTTAACCTATGCGTTATTTAAGCTGTCAACCCTACCTAATTTTTATGATAAAAATTTACCACAAAATACACCCTCGATTTGTTTCCATGTACGTATTTCGCCTCTTTAGGTTGAGTAGACAACTTGGATGTACTCCCGAAAACCCAGTAAAATCAAGGCTTACAGCCGCGACATCAATGTTACGCACTCAACATGGCTCGAGTTGATGGAATTGATGTCTGTGAGCTATTTTTTATACCATATGTTCGTGGGAACATATCAATGGATTTTTCGGCCCTTTTTGAAAAATCACCGTTCGCGGGAACATATCAATGGCTTTGGGCATTAGCTGCTTTAGAAATTTACCACCAGTAACCTTTATAGCTTAATTTTTTCTTCGATGTTCTTTTCATGCTCACGTTTTCCTAAGAATTCGTCCTCTCTTGCAATCGTAGGATCGTAACAATCAGCTTTAGCCTTCGCCCATTCGATCCATTCAGCTGTTTTCTCATCAGGCTCCCTTGACGCTCCAACAGCGGCGACTATCTCCTAATTTTGCAGGCAATATCGTATTCATTTGTATGATTTGTCAAAGCGAGAGTTCTGTCAACTTCTACATCTTCTACATCAATCTCAATACTTGATTTAATTCTATAGTCAGATTCATTGTTTTCTTGTCTGATGCTCCACAGTATTTACCATGCGACATGATGATAGATTTGCTGTTTTAACTTTCTTTACAAGTGATGGTGTGTATTTTTTTGCGGCTGGCATATCTAATACCCACGCAAAATCATGAATCGCAGCATTTTCAATTAAGTATAAAAACTCATAATACTCTGGTGATATAACACTATATCTATAATGAGTAAAATTACGAATCGGATCATTGGGATTCTTGGTATGTTGAATCATTCGCTCTTTTAGCTGAATAGCCTTTCCGACATAAAAAGAATTAGCATTTTCGTCATATAGCATATACACTCCTGCCTGATTTGCTATTTCGGATTCTTTATCCAATTTATTACGTTCTTTCCAATGAGACATTTGCGATCTATCGTAAAAATCTTTGATACTCTTATCATTCTCCACCGAATACCGACCAATTCCAATTGCTTCCACTGATAGAGAATCAACTGCATTTCTAGCATACTTAAAAAATGGATTATTAATAGGTTCATAAACTTTAATATCAATGATTTCGACAACTTTTTTATCAGTGTCAAATTCAAGAATAAGGCTTTCGCTTTCTGGTATTTCTAAATTTTCACTCTCATACACTAAAGTACTAATAAAAATCTTTTTAATCGTTTTAAGTATATACTTTGTAATTCTGCATTTTATGTACTGTTTATTTCCACTATACCTGTCACTCATATTCTTTGAAATTATAAGTTTGGATTCCGATTCTTCCAAGTCTATCAAAGCACTGCTAATAATTTCATTATGAGCAAATTTATTCGTCACATGAGTCGATACATGTAAAGAGTAGTTTCCTAAATAATCATTTAGTTTTTTATAATCCCAATTCTTACGCTCTTTTGCATCAATGGTAAAATATTGATATTTAAATAAGGTAGGTAACCCTCTATCTTTCATATTATATTCAATCCTAAATTTACTCATAGCAAAATTCCCCCTTAATTTATGTTCACTTGTTCATTTGAAATAAAGTTCTGCTTCCCATCGGTCCACAAAAGGTCGTTTTTCCCAATCCAACCCAGTCCAGCAATCACCGCAGCAAATTATATAAAAATGGAACAACTAATGATTTTTCACTTTCTTGAACCATTTCCCATATTAACTATCCTCCGAAACAAGCATCCAGCATATTTTCGGTTTATACCCATAATTTAACTGTACATATTTTTGCATCTCTTTATAAATAGGCATGCTTACTCTCCCTCAATTTAATGTAGTTTCCTGGCAATGCTTCAAACATGTCCGGGTAATGCCCACACCTTGCCCTAATCTGAGTATACTGTGCTTTCTTACCGTTTTTCTGCAAATACAGCCTACGTTTGTATATTTCATCTGCCAGCTCAGATGCGTGCATAGTTTTGTTTTCAACCTCTGATAACACTATTTTCATAGCTTCCTGAAGTGTATAGTTAGCATGCTTGTCTGCGACATTATCAGCAACTATGTCCTTTTCATCATATTTCAGCACAATATAAGCAGGCTTATTATCTTTAAGAAGAACAACTTTACCGTTCTTTTCTACAACAGAAAAAACATGTTCCAGATCAGTTCGTAATGTATCAAAAGGTATTAAGCTATCTATTTTTACGTCCATTCTTTCCACCTCGACCGACTAGATTCGTTACCATGATTATACATCTAATTAAATTTTTTGTCTATATATTTGTTTATACATTTGTATAAATAATAAAAACCGCCAAATGGGATAACAATCCCTTGATTGGCGGTTAACTCATTATTTTACATCTCTATGTCGAGTTCAACTCCTGACTTAAATTCAACAGTCAATTTTTCGTCAAATACTGTTACCTTTTCAACAAGTCTCCTTACTAACTGCTCATCATATTCCTCCAGTTCATAGGGCTGTTAATTCAAG
>ENA-OWPA01001192-OWPA01001192.1-bioreactor-metagenome-genome-assembly--contig:-NODE-1192-length-19292-cov-5.190060_pt1 | contig 19292 bp, 14 predicted proteins | sample MGYA00238139_ERZ651803 | MGnify/ENA primary metagenome ERZ651803 (study PRJEB26909, sample SAMN07631231) | bioreactor metagenome | isolation source: Switchgrass digestor | place: USA: Dartmouth... | reverse complement strand
GATTAATTTCAATCCACTCTCCCCGTGCGGGGAGAGACCAATAGCATCAATAATGTTGCGGATAGGGTGATATATTTCAATCCACTCTCCCCGTGCGGGGAGAGACACAATGTGAATTTGCCGATTACCCCACGAAGGTATTAATTTCAATCCACTCTCCCCGCGCGGGGAGAGACAGCGGATTGTTACGGATGCAAGCCCGAAGAATTAATTTCAATCCACTCTCCCCGTGCGGGGAGAGACAAAAGAAAAGGTTCTTCCCCCTTAATAAAAGAAAGAAGAAGAAAAAGAAAAAGAACCAAAAAGAAAAAGAAGAAGAAAGAAAATTAATCTCCCTTCTCCTAAAGAAAAAACGGCGTATATATTATATGCGCCGAACGATAAAAAAGCGAGGTGACAAGCGTGGCAAAAGGCAAATATCAAGAGTGGCTGGAGCCGGATAATTTGTTGCGCTTATCAGCGTGGGCGAGAGATGGTTTGACGGATGAGGATATCGCGGATAATATGGACATCAACGTCTCAACATTGTATGAGTGGAAAAAAAAATATCCCAAGATAGCCGAGGCTTTATCAAAAAGCAAAGATGTTGCCGACATCAAGGTCGAAAATGCTCTGTATAAAAAGTGCATAGGCTTTAAAACTACGATACGTAAGGCTTTTAAACTGAAGGATGTCACATATAAAGATGGCAAACGCATCAAAGAGACAGAGCGCATCGATTATGCCGAGGAAGAGATATACATACCGCCTGATACTGCTGCTATTAAGTTTTGGTTGATTAATCGCAAAAACAAAAAGTGGAAGAGCGATCCGGATAAAGATAATAGCAACATAGAGCCTGTAAAAGTGCAGCTTGTTGGAGATATTGACGAGCTTGCAAAATAAAGGAGTATAACATGCGTGACGATTTTGACTTAATAATCCATAAATTTGACAGCAATAACGATATTAAGATTATCGGCATTGCCGATGTACATTTAGGCGCGCGAGAGCATATGCACAAAGAGTGGGAGCGGTTTTGCGAGACAATTTTAAAAGAGCCTAACACATACATTATCCTTGCGGGCGATTTGATTAACAATGGTACCAAAACCAGCATCAGCAATGTATATGACGAGGTAATGCGTCCGCGCGAGCAAAAACAGATAATGGCGCAGATGCTAAAGCCGTTACGCGACCGTATCTTATGCGCCACAGGCGGCAACCACGAGCGCAGGAGCAGCAGAGATGTTGACGACGACCCGATGTATGACATTATGAGCAAACTTGACTTAGAGGAGCTTTACCGCGAAAACGCCTGCTTTGTCAAGATACAAATAGGTAACGTTAAGGGCGACGGCACAAAAAATCCTACATATTGTCTTGCGGTCACTCATGGCAACGGCGGCGGTCAATTGACCGGCTCGGTTGTTAACCGTAACGAGCGCTTTGCTTATGCGATAGAGGGCGTTGACTTATATGTGTTTGCGCACTCTCACAAGCCTGTTGTTACATTGCCAACAAGGATAGTCGTTGATAAGCATAACAACAAAGTGACAAAGCGGACAAGCTCGCTGATTATCTGTAAATCGTGGCTTGATTATGGTGGCTATGCGTTGCAAAAGATGTTGACTCCTGCTGCAACCAATGTGTCACAGTGGGCTATCCTACGCGGTAACCGTAAGGGTATACTGACCGCTATGGAGTGGTAATAATGCCTATACTTAAAATAGACCCGCCCAGCGAGCGACAAAAAGAGTTTTTTTTGGCTAAGACAAAGTATGTTGCCTACGGTGGCGCGCGCGGCGGCGGTAAATCGTGGGCGGCGAGGACTAAAGCGGTATTGCTGGCACTTAATTATCCGGGTATACAGATATTGCTGTTGCGTCGTACGTTCGCTGAGCTGCGCGAGAACCACCTGTTTCCCCTGCTGAAAATGCTAAAAGACATCGCGACCTATGTTTCGACCAATAAGGAGTTCCGTTTTCCGAACGGCTCACGTATAAAGCTCGGTTACTGTGACCGCGAGGATGACGTGTTGCAGTATCAGGGGCAAGCGTACGAGGTTATATTTCTCGAAGAAGCTACGCATTTTACCGAAAAACAGTTTCAAGCACTCACAGAATCAAATCGTATCAGCGGCATGATGACGGATAAATCATTTACGCCGCGAATGTACTTCACCTGCAACCCCGGCGGCGTCGGACACGACTGGGTTAAACGTCTTTTTATCGACCGGAACTACCGTCCCAACGAAAATCCGGAGGATTATACGTTTATTAAGTCTTTGGTATACGACAATCACTTTTTAATGCAACACAACCCGGACTATGTTGAGACACTTGAGCGCCTACCGGAAAAGCGACGCAGAGCGATGCTTTACGGAGATTGGAACGCATTTGAAGGTCAATTCTTTGAGGAGTTCGTTATTACACTGCCTGCTGAAATAGCTCAAAAACTTGGTGTTACACCGGAGGTGCTAAGACAGAATCATCTATATACGCACGTCATAGAGCCGTTTGAGGTGCCGCCCGAGTGGAAAATATATCGCTCGTTTGACTGGGGCTACTCAAAGCCGTTTTCCTGTGGCTGGTGGGCGGTTGATTATGACGGTGTTGCTTACCGCATACTTGAGCTATACGGATGCACAGATAACGCAAATGAGGGATTAAAGTGGACTGCAGACAGGGTATTTGCCGAGATACATCGCATAGAAACAGAGCATAGATGGCTCAAAGGTAAATCGATTATCGGCGTTGCCGACCCGTCTATATGGATTGAGGACGGCGGTGACCCGATTATTAATTTTGCGGATAAGCACAAGGTGTATTTCAATAAAGCTGACAACTCGCGCTTGCCCGGATGGCAACAGGTACGGTATAGACTTGCTTTTGACGACAACGGCAAAGCGATGATGTATATATTTAACACATGTAAAGCGTTTATTAGGACAATCCCGACGCTTGTATATGACGATAACAAGGTTGAGGATTTAGACACCGACGGCGAGGACCACATCGCCGACGAAACGCGGTATTTTTGCATGGCGCATCCGATTAAACCGCGTATGCAAAAAGTTGACAAGCCGATATGGTTTGACCCGCTAAATCAGGATAATACAAGAGCGCGCGGCAAAAATCCGTACGCTTTTTAATTGAGGTGACTATATGGCATTGATGCAAAATATAAAAGACGCCGTCGGCGTGCTGTTAGGCAAAAATCAGGTTATGCGCGACGAGTCGGTGCCTGCCGATAAAGCTACAAAGGATATGCCTGCAGGGATGGCTGGTAAAATCGACAAATACCAAATAATAAAAGCGTCGGAGATACTCCGTAAATATAAACAATACAAAACCAATGCCGAGAGACGCATCAGAGATAATGCATTGTATATCAATGCACGTCAGTGGCGGTCGGAAACATACAAAAAGATATATCCAAACGAACCAGACCCGACAAGCTCGTGGCTGTTTAATGGTGTTGCCAATAAACACGCCGATTTTATGGACAATTTCCCCGAAATCTCGGTATTACCGAGAGAACCTGACGACCAAGAAAAAGCTGAATTGCTGTCGTCAATCCTGCCTGTGGTACTCGAAAATGCCAAATTTGAAAAAGCGTACGACCAAGTCGGATGGGATGTGCAGACCGGAATTGGAATATTCGGCGTATTTTGGAATCCCACGCTCTATAACGGTTTAGGCGATATCGAGATAAAGGCAATCGACGTTATGTCCCTATTTTGGGAGCCTGGAGTAACAGACATACAGGACAGCCGTCATGTATTTAGGGTTGAGTTAGTAGACAACGAGATACTCGAAGCTCGCTATCCTCAAGTCAAAGGGCATTTAGGCAGCGATCCGTCGATAATCGAACAATACCTCACCGAAGATGAGATACCAAACGAGGGAAAATCTCTCGTATATCACTGGTATTACAAGGTACAGAAAGGCACAAAAACGGTTTTGCACTATTGCCAATTTGTCAATGACATCGTGCTTTTCTCGTCCGAAAACGCTGTTAATGAGGACGGAACGCCGGCATACCCTGACGGGTATTACTGGCATGGTAAGTATCCGTTTGTTACGGTACACATGTATCCCGCAAAAGGCTCGTTAATCGGTTATGGCACAGTCGATATCGGGCGCAATGTGCAACGTGATATTGACCTGCTTAATAAAGCTATGATACAAAATGCCCGTCTTGCAAGTATACCGAGATTCGCATACAAAAAAGACGCAGGCGTTAATATGGACGAGTTCTTTGACTTCACAAAGCCAGGCATTCAATTCGAGGGTTCCGGCACTATTGCTGACGCAGTAATGCCGGTTAACGTTCAGCCACTTGAAGGCACAACATTATCGTATCACACAAACCGCATACAAGAGCTTAAAGAGGTTATCGGCAATAGAGATTTTTCGCAAGGTGGCACTGCAGGAGGAGTTACAGCCGCAAGCGCAATCGTCGCATTAATAGAGACTGGCAGCAAGTTGTCGAGAGCAACACTGCAAAGACTCTATTCCGCTGTCAAAGAGGTGGGAGAGCTTTGTATAGAGAATATCCGACAATTTTATACTGTTCCTCGTCAATTTCGCATTATTGGCAGTGACGGTTCGTACAAATTCATGCAATTCAGCGCGCAAGACCTGCAAGCGGTAACATACAACGAATTAGGCACCGACCCGACGGTTCGCGTGCCTATTTTTGATGTTAAGGTGCGCGTTCATAAAGGCAGCCCGTACAACAAGTATGCGCATAACCAAGAGATGATGCAGTTGTATCAGCTCGGATTCTTTAACCCGCAGTTTGCGCCGCAGGCTTTGGCGTGCTTAAAAGGTATGGATATCGAGGGTAAGGAAGAACTGATAAAAACCATTAGCGAAAACGGCTCGCTGTATCAGCAATTACAGGCAGTTATAGCTGAAAACATTCAGTTAAAACAACTCGCCGCCAAGTTAACCGGCGATAACCGGTTTATTACCTCACAAGGAGCGCAAAATGACAATAGTAACGCTTGAAAAAGAGGGTAATACATATACCCTTACAGCAAAAGGACACGCAAATACAGACGGTTCAAGAGACGGCGGAGCGGTTTGTAACGCCGTTTCTATTTTATTGCAATCGTTAATACAGTGCCTTAATGATGCTGGATTCAAGCAGCAGGAAGCCAAAGCTGGCGACGTTGTTATCCAATCGCCGGACAATAACGAAACAAATCATTACCTATGTTTCGCATTGACCGGATTAATGCTGCTTGAACATAAATACCCGCAATACATCAAGGTATCAACCCCTTTTGGGTGATATAAAGACACGCCGGAAAGACGGTAGAAAATTCACAAAGGAGATTTGTATGCGAAAAATTAAATCATGGCTCAATCTTGACTTGTTTTTGTTTGACGGTAGCGCCGCAACGACAGCGACTGCCGCAGGCGAAGCAAGCAGTACAACCGAAGGCGTAACAGCGCAGGACGCCGCTGCGCAGAAATCGGGAGAAAATCAGGCTACGCAGACCCCCGCTGCGGAAATTCAGGAACAGCCAGAGAGCAGAGAACAGTTAGAAGCAGAGTTTGAGAAGCTCATAAACGGCAAGTATAGGGATTTTTACAAAGAACGTACGTCTAAAATCGTTCAAGAACGGCTCAAAGACTACAAAGAAAAATCGGCTAAACTTGACAGTTATCAGCCGATTATAGAAGCCGCTTTGAAGCGGTTTGGAGCAAAAGACCTCGACGAACTGCAAAAAGCTATGTATATCGACAACGGCAAGCTCGAAGAAGAAGCTCTCGAAAAAGGTATTAGCGTAGACCAGCTCAAGAGAATTAAAGAGCAGGAATACGAAAATATGCGCAAAGACCAAGAGCTTCAAAGGTTGAAAGCTGAAAAAGAGCGTATCGAAGCCGAAAAACGAGCCGAAGCTGAACGCCAAAAGATGTATGAAAGCTGGCAAAAGGACGAATCGGCAATCCAGAAAGAACTTGACCCGAATTTCAGCCTTTTGAACGCTATACAAAACCCTGAATTTGCCGACCTTTTAAATCGCGGTGTAAGCGTAATGAGAGCTTATAAAGCTGTTTATTACGACGACCACATTGCAAAAATCGCCAAATACGCTCGTGAAAAAGGTATGAAAGACGCGGCGGATACCATAAAGGCAAACGGTCAGCGTCCTTCAGAAAACATCTCTTCATCTTCTGCTCCTGTGGCTGTGATTCAAGACCCACGCAAATACACAGACGACTATTGGGAGCAAATTGACCGCGAAGTAAGGAGCGGTAAAGTGATAAAAATTAGGTAGTTTCAGGTAGTTCGTCTGTGTAAATTTAAAACTTACACAGAAAGGAACGATGTATATGAACACAATCTTTAAATCTGGCATTATTCCCTTTAACATTTACCTTTTTGACGAAGTAATTAATAATTTAAGTTCGCCCGGACTTGCCGCCGAAGTGGATAAGGTTTGGTGGGATACCAAACTCATTCACATGGCGAAGAAAAAGCTGTATTACACGCAGTTCGGCGACCCGTATCCTATCCCGCCCAACAACGGCAGAACCGTTGAAATGCGTATTATGCGCCCGTCGGCACCCGCTCTTACACCTTTAACTGATGGTGTTATTCCTGATGGTGAGCTTATCGATGTTGATAAGATTACAGCAACCGTAAAACAATACGGTACATACAAAAAGATTACCGACATGGTCGAGTGGACCTCGTGCGACAGACTGACATCGGCCATTCACGAAGAGAACGCAAGGCAGGCTTTCCTTACTCTTGACATTCTTGCACGCGAAGAGCTTATGGGCGGCACAAACGTATATTACGCGCCGAAAGTATCAAACGGTACTGTAACCGAAATCACTTCCAGAGCCGACCTTACAAAAGAATGCAAACTCACGCCTGATTTGCTGTTTACAGTACAGGCTATCCTTCGTGCCAACGACGCAGAGCCTTTAGATGGTGATGCATACGTTGGCATTATTCATCCGCAGGTAGCCGTCGATATCAAAAAGGATAAGGATTACTTTATCGATGTCGTCAAGTACGCAGCTGGCGAACGCATCTTTGCAGGCGAAATCGGTAAGTACGCCGGAATCCGCTTTGTCGAGTCATCTAACGCAAAGATATTCTACCCGAACGACATCGTAAAAGGTAAATGCCGCTTCACCGTTAAAACAGCCGCAAACGCAGGAGCAACCGAAATCACAGTTAAAGAAGCCATTTCGTCAGCCGAAGCCGCAACATTCCCGGCAGGTGGCGTAGATGTATACATCAATGGCGTTGCCGGCAAGGTAACCGGCGTAACCGCGGGCGCAGCAGGCTCGGCAAAATTGACCGTTACTGCTCTTACCGCCAATGTTCCGGCAGACGCGGTTGTTTGCGGTCAAGGGGCAGGTAAAGACGGCTCGGCTGTATACGGCACACTGATTCTCGGTCGACATGCATACGGTATGATTGAGCTTGAAAACGGCGGTCTGGAATTTATCACTAAGTCGAGAAAAGAAGTTGGCGGACCGCTTGAGCAATTCTCGACCGCAGGCTGGAAAGCAACCGCCGCCACCGTACGTTTGCAGGAGGACTACATGATTCGTATTGAATCCGCCAATGAGTTCTCTGCATCGCTCGTATCACCGTACTAATATTTCAGGGGAGGACAACCTCCCCTGTTAATAACAGGAGGAAATAATAATGAAGAAAGTATTTATACCTTACGAAGAAGGTAAAAGCAATTACGTAAAAGTCACTATTAATGGCAAAGCAACGATAATTCCAAAAGGCGTATCATTTGAGGTAGAAGACAATGTTGCGGAAGTGCTTGCAAACTCAGAGCTTTCTGCAAAAAACAAAATGCTTATACAGCGCATCTATGAAGGTGGAGACCACGACATAGATGAAGCGTCAAAGGCATTTAAAGAATTAAAAACAAAACAGAAACTATAAACATTCGGGCGGCTATTATGCCGCCCTTTTGCTACAGGAGGACAGCACAATGACAAGAATCGAAGCTATTAACCAGTTCAAAGAATTACGAAAAGGGCAGCCTTTTGATGAAAAAACGCTTGTCAGATGGCTGTCCGATTTTGAAGGTCAAGTCTACAGTGAGGTTATTTTGACGCACAAAGACAGCGAAGGCATTATATATAAGCCTTTCAGTCGCCTTGATAAATCCTATGAATCTGACAAAAATCTGCCGTTGCTGATACCGGAGCCGTACAGCAAGGTTTATATATATTATCTTCTCTCCCAAGCGGATTTCCATTTAAACGAAAGGGAACGTTATGTCTATAGCCACGGAGAGTTTGAAAAGGCTTATGACAAATTCAAGAAGTATTACCACTCACGACACGCTCCGGCAGTGCATTACAAGTTAAAGGTGTGATTATATGGCTAACAACAAAACAGTCGAAATGATATCCGAATTTAAAGGATATAACCGCAGATATGTTATCGGCGACAACGAATTTGCGGATATGCAAAACTGCGTGAGCGACTATTATCCGGTATTCTCGTCTGGATGTTCGTGGGGTGCGATGGGGCTTGGTTATGGTTCGGTTACGAATGACAAATATACCAAGCTTTTTGCTGACAAAACAAACAATAAACTTATGGCGATATGCCAATCAGAAACCGGAAATAAGATTATATATAACGGTTCAGTAAAAGGAACAATCACAGGCGCTATAAACTCAATTGTTATGATAGGCTCGAAAATATGTATGTTCCCTGCTGCCGTTGAGTATGATACGTTAAATGATACGTTAACAGATTACAATTTGTCGTGGAACAACACAGACGGAATCGGTAAAGCGTGGGTAGGGAATTTCACATTATGCGACAAAGACGGCAACGATATAACGCCATATGTATCACCTGATCGTCCTCCAGAAGTTCAATATTGGCTGGATACATCTTCAAAACCATACAAGTTAAAGAAATTTAACTATGACACATACTCCTATTCAGAAGTATCACCCACATACGTTAAATATACAAAACACCCCAATTCGCCGAATATACCCGCATATAAAATCGGAGACGCAATTAGCATTAGCGGCTGTGTAATTGAAGAATTAAATAAAAACGCAAACATTATAACAGCGATATCCGATGACTATTTTGTTGTCGAAGGAATGATAGGTGAAAACACAGAGCAAAACGGATGGATGTTTATTTCGCGCGCTATCCCGAAAATGGATATCGTAATAGAGAAAGGCAACCGTTTATGGGGATGTTCAAGAGATGGCAGAGAAATATATGCCTGCAAACTCGGTGACCCGTCGGTATGGTACGATTATTCCGGCTTATCAACAGACAGTTATGCCGCGACAATCGGCAGCGGAGGTCCGTTCACAGGCGCGGTTGTGTTCAATGGATATATATGGTTCTTTAAACGGGACAGGGTGTATAAAATATACGACAGTAATTTCCCTGCCGTTCAGATAATCGAAATGCCGATTGAAGGCGTTGCGGAAGGCAATCAAAATTCGCTCGTAGTAATAGACGGTGTGCTTTATTACAAGTCAGAAACTGCAATAATGGCGTTCACAGGCGATAATGTGTATCGTATATCGGATGCTTTCGGCGACGAATTTAAGAAGTATAACTATGGCGAAGCGGGCGAGCTTGACGGTAAATATTATATAAATCTTAAAGATACTACTATATCAGACCCGTTAAATGCATACACGACGTTTGTATATGATACACGTCGTAAGATGTGGCACAAAGAAGATATCGGCATAGAAAGCGCGGAAGGGTGATTCTATGGGGCGAAGAATGAAATCGTTTGCGCGTGTTGGTGATAAATTGTATTTCATCAAAGAATACGACACGCCGGCTACGTTTCATACCATTCAATACATCGAACAAGGTACTACAGCAATTAATGAGCATCAAAAGAACGACAAATTTGCTTCCGGTTGCGTATGGTATGCCGAAACGGGCGACTGGGGTATGTATATTCCGGAAAATAAATACTTGAACCGTTTAGCTGTCAAACTTATGACTGACGATACAGTGAAAATTGAGGTTATGTACGACGGCTCAGGTACGTGGGAAAAAGTAAAAGAAGTATTTGCCGCTCCCAAAAAGACACAGGTTATTTCTATCGTCCCGCGTCGGTGTGACTATTTCCGGTTAAGGTTTTCCGGAAACGGCAATACAAAGATATTCAACATTACTCGCACAATCGAAATCGGGAGCGATATGAAATGATGGACGAATATTTAATCAGACAAATGCTTGAAAACCTGCGCAACGACATAAAATACGACTTACAATCGTTAAACATAAATAATTTTGAGCCGAAAACAAGAAAATCGCTGGAATTGCTTTTAAACAATGTTGATATCCTTTTAGAATCTATCAAAAACATTCCAACAGTACCGAAAATTATCAACACGCTGTTCCCTGTAAACAGCGTATATATAAAATTCTGGAAGAGCGGAGAGAAATCCCCGCCTTTTTCTTTTGGAACGTGGAGTATCATTCAAGAAACCGCCGTTGACGGCGGTTCTCTTATTTTCTGGTGTAGAACAGCATAAAAGGAGCATGATTTTATGGCATATACAGACGATGAAAAGAAGAAAGAATTAGTATCCGATTACATGAATAATTACGCTAACGTCAACGTTAATACACAAAAACTGATTGACACATATTTGCAAAAAGCCAATCAGCAATATAACTGGGACCCGAATGCGTCCAAACTGTATCAAGATGCTGTAAAAAGATATTCCGAAATGGGTCAACGGGCAATGCAAGACACTATGGGCAAAGCGGCGGCGCTGACTGGCGGTTACGGTTCGTCTTATGCTACCGTTGCCGGACAGCAGGCGTACAACCAGTATATGCAACAGCTTCCAGAGGTTGAACGCCAGATAAGAGCGCAGGACTACGCAGAGTGGCAAAATAACCTGAATAATGCTTTGAACGCCGCCAATCTTGCGTTAAACATTGATAATCTGAACTATACTCGCGGGTTCAATGAGCGGCAGTTCCAGTTCCAGAAAGACCAAGCTGACCGCTCTCAAAGTAACTGGGAGAAACAGTTTGAATACCAAAATCTGCTTGACGACCGCGCTCAGAGTAATTGGCAACTGCAGTTTGATTACAACAAGTCGCAGGATGCCGCTGATAGAGCCTATCGGCAACAGTTATTCGAATATCAGAAACAGCAAGATGCGCTTGCACAAAGTAATTGGGAAAAACAGTTTGAGCAAAATAAGCTGGCGCAGGAGTACAGCAAGTGGCTGAATGAGCAGAAGCTGCAGCAAGAAGCGGCAGCGCAAAATGATTCTTTTGTAAACAAAGCCTATGAATATGCAAGAGAAACCATTATAAACGAGATAAATGGCGACGTTTCAAAGGGTATATTGCCGAAATACGACCTTTCGACGCAAGAAGGCAAAGAAAAACTGCGTGATCGGATAGCGGCATACTATGGCATATTAGGAGCCGAAGGAATCAGCAGATTATTTATAGATTTAGGCATTAATCCGCTTGATATTGCAAGCGAGGAATACTGGGACAATTTATCCAGAAAGCATAGCGGAAACATCGCAGGAGGAAGCACCGGCGGCGTTCGCCGTTATACGAGTCAATAAAGACAGGAGAAAAATATATGGCAGGAATCCTTGAAACATATAACAAGATGAATCAAAGTAAAACAGTTGCGCCGTCAAACAACGATTTTTTGTCGGTATATTATAGAATGGCGTCCGGCACATCAAACGATTTAAGCATATCTGCCGCATATCGCAGATTAACCGGAAACGAAATCGTCGATGACCTTCGATATGGTTCATTTTTCGATAGGCTAAATACACTCGGTAAATTACTCAATCAATCACTCGATAAGTACAATACCTTTGAATCATCTTTTGACGAAAGTAAGTATTATAATCCTGCTGACTTCGATGCCGACAATACAAAAAAGCTTGCAGAATACGCAAATAAATTTCTGCTGGAGCTTGAAAACAATAAATATAATTACGACACGCCTACATATGAAGCGTTAAAGAATTATCTGAAAGGCGCTGCTTCGGCTGCCGCTGGTATTAGCGACACTATATCAAAAATAAAAGATTATTATTCGCAGTTCAAAGACGAAAGCGAGTATAACATCTTCCAGAAATATCAGAAAACCGCGAAAGAATACGGCTTTAACAATATCAACGAAATGGTTGACCGTATTAACACGCTTCGCAGTAACATCCAACAGATTATTGATGCCGCTCCGAAAAAAAAATCGACGTTGCCCGGTCAAGAAACTCACCCGGAATTGCAAAACAACGAGGAGTTAAAGAAGCTAACCGACGAATACAAACGGTTAATGCAAGCATACAACCAAGTCGAACATGGAGCGGAGTTCAGAGCGAACCCGAATCCGGAAGAATTTGATGCGTCTTTCGACCCGAAACAATGGCGTGAGTTCGTATACGACCAAGTTTACCAGTACAGCCCCGAAAAAATGTTGAAGGATGCTAAGGCGATACAAGCGGAAAAATACGCCTATTCTATTGACCGAAAAGAGGTCAATCGCCGTTTAGCACAAATACAAAACGCTGTTCAAGCTGGAAATCCTCAAGCGAGAGAAGAATATAAAAAATTGCGCGACGACCTTTATCAATCACTTGCATATACGGTCAATAAAGTCAAAGACGATCAGCATTTTAACATCAAAGCGGCGGCTGGATTGTCTAAATTACAGAATGTTTTGACAGACGACCAGAAAAAAGAGTACGACACATACACACAAGAAGAGAAATACATTCTTGGCTATTTATATGAAACCGAAGGAATGGCATCTGCCGAAGAATTTATGCGCATGATGGCAGAAGCGGCAAGATATCGTGAAGGTTTAGAAAAAGCTAAAAATGTTGATACATGGTGGGAAAAAACATTATTGAGCATCGGCGCTGGATTAGACCAGTTCATATCCGGCGCGGAAGGGTTTTATTATCTCGTTACCGGAAACGATAAAATCCCTACCACACATACGATTCAATATACTTCGCAAGCTGTCAGAGAACAGATGGAACGGCAAGGCGACAATACTATTCTATACGATTTAGGAACGACCACTTTCAATATGGTTCCTTCTGTAATGGCTGGCGTTGTGACTTCCGCTTTGACAAATAATCCCGCCGCAGGAACCTATGTATCGTCCGCTTTAATGGGTGCAAGCGCCGCTGGAAACGCATATCAGCAAGCAATCAGAGAAGGCTACACCGTCCAACAAGCGCAGACATACGGTTTGTTGATAGGCGTATCAGAAACCTGTTTGCAGTCCATTCTCGGCGGTGCTGGAAGCGTAAGCGGTACTGCCGTTAAGAAAGCAATATCGTCAATAAACAGTAAATTGGGCGAAAAAGCCTTTAATACCATTGCAAAAGTAATGGCAAAGGCAAGCGTTCAATTCGGCGTGAGAGCATTAGGCGAATTTACCGAAGAATATTTGCAGGATGTTCTCGAGCCGGTATTCCGCAACATCTGTTTCGACGAAAACAACGAATTTAAACCGTTCTCTGAAGAAGCATTATATAGCGGAATATTAGGTGCGCTTTCGTCTATAGTGTTCTCCGGCGCTGGTACGGTTGTCAATAACACCGCTAAAATAAAAAGCGCTGTTTCGAATACCGTTGAATCCGTAGCCGAAAAAGCTAAATCGTTGTTGCCGAGTGAAAGAGCAGCGGCGAATTTTGAGTCTATTTTGACAGATGTTATCACAAAGAACCAAATCACAGAATCAGATGCGCAATCCATTCTGTCAGACGGCAATAGAGCCGCATTGTTCACAGAAGCAACCGGAATACAGATAAATGAAAATACTACAGCACAAGATATAGTATCTGCGGTTAAGAACTTATCGATACCAACACGAAATATAGAGTCTGCATACGAAAAAGCAGAGCAAACATCACCTACAAAAGAATCTGCGCCGCAGGTTGAATTTTCGGAGCCTACCCCTACCGAATATACCGCCGAAACAAAAGACGGCGTACAGGTCAAATTTGACGCTCTAAAAGGCATACAGGCAAAATTCAAAGAAAGCGATACCGTTATTACCATAAACGGAATTGAAAGCGTCAAGGATAAAACCGTTTATGTTAAAACCGCCGACGGCGGCATTGCTTCGGTTAAGGATTTAACGTTTGACAATCCGGTTATCGAAAAATTGTACGAAGAAGCGGCAGAGTACGATACCAGAGCCGCCAGAACTTTTGTCGGGTTCTATAACGGCGAAAACGTCAACGAGTATTCGAGAATGTTCTACAATATGTATGTTGACGGCAAACTCGGAATAAAATACGAGGATGCTGTCAAGGCAAATAGTTATTATGCAAAACTGTTCAGCGGTTCACAGATGCGGGCGGCATATTATGCCGGGCAGAATGCTGTACGCGCTGAACAAAGCAGAGTCGCTTTTAGAAAGAGAGTGCCTGTCAAAACAAATGCAAAAGGCATATATATTGACAGCACCGAAAAAGGTGTTTCTGAACTTGCCAAAGAGCTTTATATATTACTTGCTCATAAAACAGGCGCAGATGTTGAAACTGTCGATAATCTTCCAAACGACGCAAAAGCGGCATATGTTCATAACCTTGCAAAATTTATGTTCTCGCAGGATTCCGATACTAAAACAGCCGACATTATTCATGAAATGTCGGAGTTTTGGAAGGAATATGACAACGACTCTTATGAAGCTGTTAAAAACAGAGTTCTTGAATGGTTTGCACAAAAGAACAGCAAATCGCTTGACGAACTGATAAAGAAGTACCAGAGCACATACAAAACAGTCGATAAAACAACAACATATCGTGACGCATCCGGCGAATTGGCTCGTGATGCTTTTGCGGCGGCTTTTGCTTCTGAAGAAGGCATAACCGATTTTATAAATTGGTTGCACGAAACCGATACCATGTCAATGACAGAGAAAAAGTCATTTATCGAGAAAATAAAGAATTTCATCGATAAAATCATTCAGTCTTTGAAAAACTTCATATCCGGTCATGAGATGAGCAAAGCGGCGCGAGAGCTTTTGGATGCGAATATCGACTATCTTACACAGCTTCGAGATGATATTCTCGATGGTTGGAACAGGGCGATTGAGAATTATAAGAGCATTAACGCAGAAAGCGATATATCTTCTTATAGTATCGAAGTTGATTCGCTAAGCGAATCCCGCTCGATTCCAGACGATATCATCTCCGACGCTGAAGCTCCGAAGGTGTTCGAGCTTGCAAAGCAATCCGCTCTCGGAGCAAACGCTCAACAGGTTTACGAAGCAAGGCTGAAAATCAATACATTCGCTCTAAAAGATAATGCCGCAGAGGTTCTCGGCATTACTCGTGAAGAACTGAACAGGCATTTAAGAACGTGGCAGTATTACAAATCCAGCACAGACCAGCAGGACGTCATAAAGGGTATGAAGATTCTGCAACGGAACAAGTATATTGCAGAAGGCAACCGCAGAGAAATGCGAGAAACCCGGCAGAAGATTCAGAAGATTGCCAAAGAATTTTCTGATAAACTCCTAAAGCCGACCGATACAAAGCATATACCAGAAGATTTTAAAGGACCGATACTGCAGGTACTTCAAGCGCTGGATTTTACGACTGACAAAATGTCACCCAATAAAGGTATAGGTGCCGCGTTTACCGCACTACAGGCAAAATACGAACGCGTCAGAAGCGAAACGCAGGATTATACCAGTGACGGCGTTATTATTTACGACGGCGATATTGCGGCTATGATTGACAGCCTAACCCATATCACCGACGGCAAACGAATTGTTGATTTGACGCAGTCAGAACTGGATACTGTATACAACGTTCTGAAAGCGTTCCGCAAAATGATTAGCAATTCCAATAAGATGTTTTCGGAGCTTCTGAAACATACTGTCAGAGAAGCAGGAGAAAATACGATAACGGAATTGAAAAAACAGAAACCTCGTTTTGCGGTTGGGCTAGGCAATAACCCGATAGTTACATTCGCACAAGGCGATATGGCGCTGCCGATTTACTTCTTTGAGCAGTTCGAAGATACGCCTTTATACAATGTAGCTATGCGGTTGTTTGACGGAGAAACGAAATACGCCGATCTACAGAAACGTTCTGAAGAGTTTGCCCGCAATACAATGGCTAAATACCATTATTTTGACTGGGACACAAAGAAGAAAATTCAGTTAACAACTGCGAACGGCGACGAAATAGAGTTGTCGCTCGGCGAAGCGCTTTCGTTGTACGCAACATTCAAGCGTGAAAAGCAAATAGATACAAACCATCTGGAAACAGGTGGTTTTGTTCTTGAGAGCGATAAAAGCGTTCAAGACATACTTTCGCAATTGCGTAAAATCAGAGAAGAAAGAAAAAATCCCGAACAAAGACTTTCCGCTCCGGCACTGAAAAATGTTCGGTTTACTGATTATGACTTTGCGCAATTACAAAGCAAGCTGTCAGACGAGCAAATCGCCTTTGTAGATGAAATGGTTCGTTACTTGTCACAAGATATGGCACATGAAGGGAACCAAGTATCTTTGGCGATGTACGACTATTTGAAGTTTACAGAAAAATACTATTTTCCTCTCAAAGTGGTAGACGATGTACTAAAGACAGAACCCGGAAGTACATTGGATATCCGAATCAAAAATCAGTCGTTCACGAAAAACATAACCCGTAAATCGAATGCGCCTATATTGATAGGCGATTTTATCGATGTATGGGCGGCGCACGTTGACGGAATGGCTTCTTATGCGGCATATACACTTCCGATAGAAGATTTAATGAAGGTGTGGAATTATAAAAGCCGAGAAGCTGAAAGACTGGGCGATTCCGTTAAAGCTGTAATAAAGAATACTTTCGGTGATGTCGCCAATGATTACATCAAGAACCTTTTGACCGATTTAAACAGAGGTTCAAGAAAGCCTACAGGCGAAGCGCTTGCGGACAGATTGATTGCATCGTATAAATCGGCGGCAGTAGCGGCTAATCTTCGTGTTGTTGTTCAGCAGCCAATGACGATATTCAGAGCTATGTCCGAAATTGAGCCGAAATACTTCGTTGGTTTAGCCAATGGCTGGTCCGAATACAAGGAAGCGGAAATGTATGCGCCGATAACCTATATCAAAAACATAGGTTATTTTGACACGAATATGGCGTATTCGTTCGCCGAAAGGCTGAAAGCTCCTAAATACGAAGGTATAAAGAAAATAGCTGAATTAAAGGATAAGCGGAACCGCCGAAAAGCATATTCATTCCTCGCGCAAAAAATGGATGAGCTGGCGTGGGGTCAAATTTGGGCGGCATCCAAGAAGAAAGTACAAACTGAACACCCGGATTTAACACCCGGGAGTCAAGAGTATTTCGAAAAGGTCAGCGATATATTCACAAACGCCATCCGAAAGACACAGGTATATGATAGCGTTTTGAGCCGCTCACAAGGAATGCGTTCCAGAGGTGCGTTTGCAAAATCGACATTCGCGTTTATGGGCGAACCTACAAAAATCCTTAATATGCTTGTCAGCGCTGGCAGAGATATTTCAAAAGGCAGATATGGCAAGGCGATGATGAAAATATCTTCTGTCATTGTCAGCGGCATATTTACCGTTGCGTCGGCTTCGTTGATATCAGCTATGCGCGATGATGACGACGAAAAGCAATTCGTTGATAAGTACATCGATGCCGTTATAGATGACGCGCCGGGACAAGTTTTAGGACTGGTTCCATATATCCGCGACATTGCCGAAATGTTTGACGGTTACAGACCGCAGAACACAGCGTTAACACCTGTTTATAATGTTGTTAAAGCGCTTAATGAATTGATGAAAGAGGACCGCAAAAAATCAGATGCAGAAGCGCTGTCCGATTTTGCACTCGCGCTGTCATCGTTATTCGGTGCGCCTTTTGCCAACATCAAGCGCGATTTAATGATGTTATATAACACCGCAAAGGATTTGCTGACGGACGAATTAGAAAAGAAATCTGCCGTTTATGATGAAGATTTGCCGCTTGAAACCAGATTTGAAGCGGCAAAGAACAATTATAACATCGCGTTAAAAGATGCCGACGGCTCGTACAATTCAAAAGTCAGCAGTGTATATTATGATTTGTATTTTGAAGCCGTTCAAGCCGGAAATAAAGCATTGGCAAACGAAATAAGGAAATATTTGATTCAAAACGGCAGAACGCCGCAGAGCATCCAGTCGGCGTATAACAAGCGATTGCAAACCGTTTCTCCGTACAGCGTCGACGACCTTGTTGACATTATAGACAGCGGCGGCGACGCGCAGGAAATCCTGAAAGAAATGCGAAAATACGGCTATGACAACGAAACCGTACGGACGCAGCTAACAAAGCATTATAAATCGCTGTATCAGCAGGCAATAACGGATAAGAACGACGAGGAAGCCTTGAGAATCCGAAAGTCGTTGTATTATCTCGGTGTTGGGTTTACAGTCAACACATTCCTGGAATGGGCAAATGAAACAAAGAAATAAAAGGGGGCGGTTATTCGCTCCCTTTTCAATTGTCAAACGAGGTGATTTGATATGAGTGAAATCCGCGTTATAGTAAGAGATACCTATTTAGACGCATATGCGAATAATGTTGTTTCCGGCGCTGTCGGCACAGTTCCTTGCATTTTCGATTTTGACGAATCTTGGGACGGATACGCAAAGACGGTTGTTTTCTATAAAGGCAGTGAAAATCAAATTAAATTAAGTAAAACCGTTTCTTTACTGTCAGACGAAACAAGCTGCGACACTCCGTTTGAGGTTTTGTTAAGCGCAGAGCCGTTATATATCGGTTTATATGGAACGAAAGATAATAAAGTTAAGCCTACAAATTGGAGTATTGTCAACCTACCAGAGGGAACATATTCAGCTAACACATTACCCCCTCCCGCGTCGCCGGATGTATACATTCAGCTTTTAAACAAAATTGAACAATACAAACAGGATAATTCTGAAAGCGCGGCGGCGGCGGCGGCATCAGCGGCAGAAGCAGAATCATACGCGCAAGCTGCACAAGCAAGCGCAGAGAGAGCGGCTACATACGCGCAAGATGCACAAGCAAGCGCAGAGAGAGCGGCTATTAGTGAGCAAAACATTCAGAACGCAGAAGCGGATGTTTTAGCTCTTAAAAACTCAATTGAAACAGCAGAACCAGCAAGGGTAGCAGCAGAATCAGCGCGAGTTGCGGCAGAGCAAGACAGAGTAAACGCTGAAACAGCCAGAAAAAATGCCGAAAATGCGCGCAAGAATGCTGAAACAGTAAGAGTCAATGCAGAATCAGAAAGGCAAAGCGCTGAAC
>ENA-OWPA01001191-OWPA01001191.1-bioreactor-metagenome-genome-assembly--contig:-NODE-1191-length-19367-cov-24.510886_pt1 | contig 19367 bp, 19 predicted proteins | sample MGYA00238139_ERZ651803 | MGnify/ENA primary metagenome ERZ651803 (study PRJEB26909, sample SAMN07631231) | bioreactor metagenome | isolation source: Switchgrass digestor | place: USA: Dartmouth... | reverse complement strand
CCCTACTACAAGGGCCGTGATTTCATCGGCAGCGGCGTGTCTGACGGCATTTTTGAAAACGGCGTCTGCCTGCCGTCCGATACAAAGATGACAGATGAGGATTTGGATAGAGTGTGCGGCATAATCAAGGGACTGTGGAAATAATGTTTTAGACAGTGGTAATGAATTCAGTTGTTTTGATCAGGGGGAAATGCGATAGAAATGCAGACAGGAATGCAGGAACAAGTTCAGACAGAACTGCAGGAAGAAGCTCGGACGGAAATGGAAGCAGAAGCCCATGTGGAATTGCTGCAAGAACCACAGGTAAAGGCCCACGTGGGGTTACTGGAAGAATCGCTTGCAGAAGCCCAGGCTGAATTAGCAGAAGGATTCGGACAGAATTCGGAACCGACCGTGCAGGCGGCACAAAAAGGCTGTTTTTATAAGAGATTTGTAAAGCGGCCATTGGATTTCATCCTTGCACTTATGGCACTCATCATATTGAGCCCTTTCATGCTGATCATCGCGCTGCTTGTCAGGATCAAGCTGGGCAGCCTGGTGATTTTCAAGCAGCAGAGACCCGGCCTGAACGAGAAGATATTTACACTTTACAAGTTCAGAACGATGACCGACGAGCGGGATGAGAACGGGGAACTGCTGCCTGACAGCGTAAGGCTGACTAAGTTTGGAAAGTTTTTAAGATCGACGTCACTGGATGAACTGCCCGAGTTATGGAATATATTGAAGGGCGATATGAGCATAGTCGGGCCGAGGCCGCAATTGGTCCGTGATATGGTTTTCATGACAGAGGAACAGCGCAGGCGGCACAGTGTAATGCCTGGCTTGACGGGGTGGGCGCAGGTCAATGGCCGGAATGCCGTTACATGGAAAGAGAAGCTGAACTTTGATCTCGAATACATTAATAATATTACTTTTATAAATGATTTAAAAATCATCCTTTTGACAGTGAAAAACGTGCTTAAAAGAGAAGGCATCAATGCTGAAGGTATGGATACGGCAGAAGACCTGGGTGATTACTTACTAAGAAATGGTATGATTTCTGCTGAGAAATATTCAGAAAAAATCGATGAGAGCAGAAAATTACTGATGTTAAAATAATTACTACATAAAGGTGAGACTAGAGGGGAATTTTCACCAAATGGCTTACAGTGTATTGCTTACAGTTTATAAAAATGACAACCCGGAATATTTGCGCTTAAGCATCGAAAGTATGTTGAATCAGACCATTCCTTCGAATGACATAGTTGTGGTAAAGGATGGCCCTGTGACAGATGAAATTCAGGCTGTCCTTGATGAACTTTCAAACAAGAATCCTATTATTCAACAGATACAGCTTGAAAAAAATGTTGGCCTTGGACTTGCCCTTAATGAAGGGCTCAAAGCGTGTAAAAACGAACTGGTTGCCCGAATGGATGCTGATGATATTTCATTGCCGGATAGATGCGAAAAACAACTGGCTATGTTCGAGGCTGATCCTGAATTGGATATTGTCGGCTGCCAAATTATCGAGTTCTCAGGAATAACAGACAATATCGTCGGAAAACGGGAAGTTCCTTTAGACAATGAATCCATTCGCAAATATTGTCGCAGAAGAGACCCGTTCAATCATCCGACTGTTATGTACAAGAAAAGCAAAGTATTGAAATATGGACCATACGGTAATTACAGAAGGAACCAGGATTCGGATCTTTGGGTCAAGCTTCTGTCAAATGGATGTAAGTGTGCTAACTTGCCTGAGGCTCTTCTTTTATTCAGGTTTGATGAGAATGCATACAAGAAAAGAAAGAGTTGGCTCAATACAAAATCATTGATTGAAATCAGGAAGAATGCATGGAAGACAGGGTTTTGCTCTTTTGGCGATTTTTTGTTTGTAGCATGTGTCCAATTGGGAATTTTTCTATTACCTGAGTTTATTCAAAAATTTATATACAGGAAATTTTTAAGGAGAACATGAATGAAAGTTTCCGTAATTGTACCTGTATTCAATTCAGAAAAATACATTGCAAAATGTATTGAAAGTATCCTTGCACAAACTTATGCCGATTGGGAGTTGATACTGGTAGATGACGGTTCAACTGATAATAGTTTGCGCATTATAAGAGAATATGAGTCAAAAGACAATAGGATAAGAGTGTTTTGCCAAAATCATGCGGGAGCCGGCATGGCCAGAAACCTCGGCATTAAGAATGCTACCGGGGAATATATAGTTTTTGTTGATTCGGACGATACAATCGAGAGCAACTATTTTATGCTGTTATCTCATTCAGAGACAGATTTAGTTTTTATTGATGCAAACCAAGTAGATGGATCGCATAGGCTAATTAAAAGTGAAAAAATCTCTAATTATAGGAATAGAACTAAAGATGTGATATTGCGCTCTCAAATGACTGGGAAAATACCTTGGGGAGGATGGCGTAAAGCTGTTAAGAAAGAATTGATTGAAAAGAATAATATTTTCTTTACCAGTCATACTGTTGGAGAGGAAGCTATTTATAGTTTCCTGGCACTGTGGTTCGCTAATGATTATTCTTTTATAGATACACCTGTTTATAACTATGTACAGCGTAACGATAGTTTATCACGCATTTTACTTGATGATCCATGGGGCGATGTTGCTATTGCATTAAAGAAAAAGCTGACAGAGCTTAAAATATATGAAGAATTTGCATCTACAATAAATGCTTTTATAGTAACTGCTGCAGCTGTTTCGATAGATCGAATGGCATTTAAATATCCGAGAAATGTTTATTACCATAAAGCAATATCTAGGATTGATCGTATGAAGAAAGATTTAGATTGCAATTACAGAATAGATTACAGAAACATGATGTCTAAGGCAATGATGCTTTCACCATTTCTGTTACATGGCTGTGTTGAATTACTTTATTGTATAAGTCGTTTATGGACGATACGTAGAAAAAAAGCAACATAGTGTTGTGCTAACTAGCCACATCATGTGCAAAAGCTTCTAATGTGTCAGGCCAATCTAAGCAAATAAAAGGTTAGGGGAAAACATGAATAACATGATGGAGAAAACGAACGATATAAAACTATCAATTGCTTTTATAACTCACAATCGTGCTAAAGAATTGATACGTGCAATTGAATCATGTATCAAATACATGGTAGACAAAACTGAAATTATCATTTGGGATAATCATTCCAATAAAGAAAATAAAGAAGCCATACAAAAATATATCTCAGAAATTAGTCTAGACTTAAAGTATTATTACTCAGAAAGTAATTTAGGAGTTGCTGGAGGAAGAAATGCTGTTTGGAAGCTCTCTAAAGGTGAATATGTGTTTTTCCTCGATGATGATGCAGTAATAGCAACGGAGAATTTTTTCTCTAAGATTTGCTCATTTATGGATAACCATGAAGACATTGCCGTAGCAACTGTAAATATATGGGAACCAGAAACAGGAGTTTCACATAATTGTAAACACAAACGAAAGGATAATGATTTAGTCCTTGTCCTTTCATTTGTTGGCGCAGCTCATATCATTCGTAGAACTGTATTTCCTAAGGAGTACTTATATCCTTCGAAGTTATTTTTTGGTTCAGAAGAATTATTTGCTTCGTATATTTTATATGGACAAGGGTACAAAATATGTGAATTATCCGATTTAACAGTATTACATTTTCCAAGTAACATTAATCGTTGCTTTGGTAAAGATAGAGATATCAACATAATAATAAATCAATATATTATCAAAAAGCTTACTTACCCACGAATATTATTTCCGGTTATTTCTATTATGTTTAAATTACGTATATTAAAGAATGGATTAATAAGAGAAGATTACAAAAAACTACTAAGTGAGAGATATGATCCAAGTGAAAGATGTGGTATTAGCATAAAAGTTTTGCTTAAACTTTTTAAACAATTTGGTTTAATACCGTTACTATAAAAGCAATACCGGAGACTAAAAAATGATCTGAGAGGTAGGTTATAATGCAGCAACAATTGTTAAAGAATAATAGTTTCACTTCTTTGTGTTGCAAATATTTCATTATTTTCATGCTATTATTTCGACCTGTGAATTATTTAGTAGTTTCCTTTGAAACTTATAATAAAGCATTTTACTATATTGCTTATTTACTTTTTATAATAAATTATATTTCAATACCATTTGTAATATATGCAATTATAGACAGCAAATCACTTAAAATAGATAGTGTATTTTTTGTAATATTTCTAATTCTTAGTATATCATGTACCGTTTTATTCTTTCCGCAAAATAGTATATTTTTAGAACAGTTAATATTTAGTTTCATTTATATAATCCTTGCTTACTGTGTTGTAAGGAATGATCTCATCGATTTAAAGGAATTAGAAAATAAAATTATAAAAGTTGCGAGAATACTCTTTTTTGCTTTATTTATAGTATTAGCTTCTGTCTTAAAATTTAACGTGAATGAAGAATATATGAATTATTCTGATGCAAATTCTATTGTAAGTGCGATTCTTTTATATAGTGCTATAGTTAAAGGCAATAAACATGATTACATTACTGGGTTTGCTTCTTTTTTATTAATATTGCTTTATGGTTCACGAGGATCATTTTTATCTTTATGTTTACTAATTTTACTATTTCTATTATTTAAAAAAAATAGTATAAGAAAGCAAATATTATTATATGTATTATTTCTTATCATCCTAGTGTTGATTTTGTTTTGGAATGATATTTTATACTATATGCGTGGAGTTCTTGATAAGTTTGATATTAATAGTCGAACAATTGCTTCAATGTTTTCTGATAGTTTTTTTAGTAGTTTATCTAGAAAAGCAATATATCAGTATTTATTTGAACTAATAAAGGAAAATGCTCTTTTGGGGATAGGGTTATGTGGTGATAGGTATTATATGCCTTTTGTCTTTAGAAGTAATAATATTGAATATGCTCACAATTTATTTATAGAAATTGTTCTAGATTATGGCTTGATTTTAGGATCAATAATTATTATTTATATTCTAAAACAAATTTTTAGTGGTTTCTTCTTCAATAAAAAAATTGATTATGAAGACAAGTGCTTTATTGCAATACTTTTCGCAATATCATTTGTGCAATTATTGGTATCAAGATCATATTTAAGTGAGATATCATTTTTTATTCTTTTGGCATATTCGACTAGTTTCAGAGAAGGTAATCAAAAGAAACTAGATGATAAATATATGAACCTTAGATATTCAAATTAGTTATTTATGAAGCATGTGTAGAGGTGTGAGATATGAAAATGCCGTTAGTTAGTGTTATAATCCCAACCTACAAAAGCGATTCAACACTTTCAAGAGCGATTGATTCAGTTCTCAATCAGACTTATAAAAACTTTGAAATTATTGTAGTTGATGACAATGATCCTGAAACAGAGTATAGGAAAAACACCGAGAAACTAATGCAAAAATACATTGGTGATGAGCGTATTAAGTATATTAAGCATGAAAAGAATAAAAATGGATCTGCTGCTCGAAATACTGGCTTTAAAAATTCTTCTGGCGAATATATTTGCTTTTTAGATGATGATGATTATTTTCTTCCTGATAAAATAGAAAAGCAAGTTGAACATATGGAAAACAATAAACAATATGGGGCAAATTATACTTGGCGTATTGAGAATATTTTAGGAAAACCAACTGTAATAAAGTCAGATTACAAAGGCGATTTATCTAGGCAAATTCTTACGTTAGAATTTACTCCATTTACTTCTTCCCTTATGATAAGAAGAGAATGCATTATAAAATTAAACGGGTTTGATGAAAGCTTTTACAGACATCAGGACTTTGAGTTTTTACTACGTTTTTTTGATTTTTTTGAAATAGATGTAGTAAAAGAACCTTTAGTTATAAGAGATACTGATAGAGTTAGTAATCGGCCTAAAGGTAAAAAACTAGATGAAATAAGAGTAAAATTTCTATCCGAATTTGACGGAAAAATAAATCAACTTGATAAAAAAGAACCAGGAATAAAGAAAAAAATTATTGCATCTCATTATGTAGAATTGACGAAAACACATATAAGGAACCGAAATATACTTCTTGCTTTAAAAGCCATGTTAATAATGACAATACATAACTGCAGTAGTTATTGGAGTTTGTTTGTAAATGATATTATAAGTGCAATAAAAAGGCGAATGGGGTATTTGGATGAAAAGTTTTGACATTATTTACATTAGATATTTAGCAAATAATAAGAAGGAAGTAACTAAAGGTGGTGTACAAACTTATATAACAGATTTATGTGATGTTATTGTTAAGATTGGTGGCAAAGTTCGTGTTGTTCAATTTTCTGATGAAGACTTTCAATATAATATAACTGACAAAATAAATGTAGTGGGTTTTAATATAAAAAGCAGATCGGACTCAAAACGGGTTCAAAAACTTTATGATGCAGCAGTACGTACGCGCAAAGAGAAGAATGTGATTACGATTTTTGCTTCAGATATAATGATCCCTAGCAAAGTCTATGGTACTTGTATAGCAATTCAACATGGCGTTAGTTGGGATGCACCTAAAGATACAAATCATTCGTTGGTTCGTCAGGTTGCTGCAAAAGCGTTTTCTGCATATAAAATGGTTAAAAAATTCAGGAATGTAAGTTTGTTAGTTTGTGTCGATTACAATTTTTTAAATTGGTATAGAACGCAGGTAAAAAAAGTATTAGGAAATGTTCTGGTTATACCTAATTACTCGCGAGTTGCACCAATATATGAAAAACCATGTAATGGTGTTAATGTTATTTTTGCACGAAGACTTTTTGATTACAGAGGGACACGTGTTTTTACTACTGCAGTTAAAAGATTATTGGATGAGAGAGATAATGTAACTGTTACTATTTCCGGAAGTGGTCCTGATGAAAATTGGATGAAAGAACAGCTAAAATCGTATTCCAATGTTTCATTTATTAGATACGAGAGTTCTGAGAGCCTTGAAATTCATAAGGATAAGCATATTGCTGTCGTGCCTACTGTTGGTTCTGAGGGGACAAGTCTTTCATTGCTTGAAGCGATGTCTGCGCAGTGTGCAGTCATTTGCTCAAATGTTGGAGGATTAACGAATATTGTAATCAATGGTTACAATGGCTTAATGGTTAATTCTGGTGATACAGACGAGCTATATGAAGCCCTCAAAAAGCTTGTTGATGATCGAGAATTCAGAGAAACTATTGCAAAGAATGGTTATGAAACAGTAAAATGCAGTTTTTCTTATGAAAGATGGGCTGAAGAGTGGAAAAAAATCCTATTAGGGTTGAAGAATGGGTAAAGAAAACAGTATAATCAGCAACTTATTTTGGAAATTTGCTGAAAGTATATCTGCTCAACTTGTTACAACAATTGTATCAATAATACTTGCTAGACTTTTAGAGCCGTCTGATTACGGTCTAATATCTATGGTTATAGTGTTTATCACTTTAGCTAATGTTTTTGTAAGCGACGGTCTTGCAAGTGGGCTAATTCAGAAAAAAGATGCAGATATTTTAGATTTCTCTTCTTTTTTATATTTTAATATTGCCATATCAGTAGTGTTGTATATTATACTCTTTTTTACAGCACCTTTGATTGCCGATTTTTATGGGGAGGGTTACGAGTTAATTGTACCTATACTAAGGGTACTTAGTTTACAAGTAATCCTTACCTCTATCAGTTCAGTGCAAAATGCATATATATCTAAAAAGATGATTTTTAATAAGCTTTTTAAGTCAACTTTTGCAGGAACTATCGTTTCAGCAATTGTCGGAATTTCAATGGCGTACAAGGGATTTGGTGTATGGTCGCTCGTTGCACAATACATAGCAAGCACATTAGTTAGCACATTTGTGCTTAGTATTGTAATAAGAAAATTACCAGCTCTGAAATTTTCATATAAACGTGTAAGAAACTTATTGAGATATAGCGTTAGGATACTTGGATCTGGGTTGCTTATAACAGGATTTCAGGAATTACGTGCATTGATAATAGGTAGAATATATTCGTCTGAAGATTTGGCGTTTTATGACAAAGGAAGGCAATTCCCTAATTTGATTATAACGAACATCCATACGACTATAAGTACTGTGCTATTTCCTAAATTATCAAATGAGCAGGATCAAATATTAAGAGTTAAAAACACCACTCGCAATGCAATAAGGTTTAGCAGCTTTTTACTTTGTCCAATGATGCTTGGCTTAGCGGCTGTATCTAGACAGGTCGTCATTTTGTTGCTGACTGAAAAATGGTTAGATTGTGTCCCTCTGATGCAATTATTCTGTGTTATTAATCTTACCTTACCTATACACTCAGCAAATATGCAGGCTATAAAAGCAATGGGTAAAAGTGATACGTATTTCAGGCTAGAACTAATAAAGAAAATTGTCGAGTTAGTTGTATTGTTAATTACTATGCGAATCAGTGTGAAAGCAATAGTAGCAGGTGTAGCTATTTTATCAACATTATTTATATTTGTGAATGCTTATCCCAATATTAGGTTAATAAACTATTCACTTGAGGAACAGTTGAGGGACCTATTCCCTTCTGTTATTAGTTCTTTAATAATGGCAGTAATTGTAATGTTTATTGGTATGTTACCAATGGAGGAATTCCCAATGCTTGTTATTCAGATTGTAGTTGGTATTACAGTATATATTCTGATAGGTATTATAACAAAAAATAAAGAATTGAAATATATATACAGTCTTACAAAAGATTGGCTTTCAAAATTAACTCAGGAGGGTTGAAAGAGAGTATATTAAGGAATTCCCTGATTTGGAAGGGAAGATGCACCAGGCAGTTTTATTGCACGGCTTTACCAACGGTCGCCGGTTTATGCCTTGAAGTCGAGAATGATATCGGCGATATTGAGAGTTATGAGCAACTAAGCAAAAAATACCGGGGTGTTATAGTATGAGTAATCTAAATGGCAAGAAAATACTTGTTACCGGTGCTGCAGGTTTTATTGGCTATTTCCTGTCTCAACGTCTGCTTGATATAGGATGTAGTGTTATCGGCATAGACAACCTTAATGACTACTATGATGTAAACCTGAAACATGCAAGGCTTGATCTTCTTAAGCCTTATGACGGTTTCATGTTTCATAAAGTTGACATTTCAGATAAATCAGAAATTGATAAACTTTTTTCAGAAGAGAGATTTGACATTGTAGTTAATCTTGCAGCTCAGGCGGGAGTGAGATACTCGATAACCAATCCTGATGCATATATAAACAGTAATATCATAGGTTTTTACAATATTCTCGAGGCCTGTAGGCACAACCCGGTCGAGCATCTCGTTTATGCATCGAGTTCTTCCGTTTACGGTACGAACAAGAAAGTGCCGTATTCGATTGAGGATAAAGTGGACAATCCGGTTTCCCTTTACGCAGCTACCAAAAAGTCAAATGAACTTATGGCGCATGCATATTCAAAACTCTACAAAATACCTGCAACAGGGCTTCGTTTCTTTACTGTTTACGGACCTATGGGAAGGCCTGATATGGCTTATTTCGGATTTACGAATAAGATTGTAAAAGGTAATAAAATACAAATATTCAACTACGGAGATATGAAGCGTGATTTCACATATATAGATGACATCATAACCGGTGTCATAAATGTTATGGGCAAAGTCCCAGATGAAACGGAAGACGGTGCACCATATAAGGTTTATAATATCGGAAATAACAAGCCGGAAAATCTTTTATATTTTGTTGAAACGCTTGAAAAATGCCTTATGAGAGAAGGAATAATAGATAAACCTGCAGAAAAAGAGTTTCTTCCTATGCAACCGGGTGATGTATATCAGACATATGCTGATGTGGACGAACTTATCAGAGACTTTAATTTTAAGCCAAATACAAGTCTGGAGGAAGGTCTTTCACGTTTTGCCAGATGGTATAAGGAATATTATGGATTGTAATCAGGAGGTATTAGTATGAAAATTGCAGTAGCAGGAACAGGTTATGTGGGATTATCAATTGCAGTGCTATTAGCACAGTATAACACAGTAACTGCGGTCGATATAATACACGAAAAAGCTGAAATGATAAATAACCGCAAGTCTCCCATAGTTGATAAGGAAATTGAAGAATATCTTTCCGAAAAAGAACTTGACTTGACTGCGACAACTGATGGTGATTCAGCGTATAAAGACGCAGACTATGTTATTATCTGTACTCCTACAAACTATGACCCTGAAAAAAACTATTTTGACACATCATCTGTTGAAAGTGTGATCCAACAGGTAATAAAGATAAACCCGGATGCGGTCATGATAATAAAATCAACGCTGCCGGTTGGGTTTACTGAGCAAGCGAGAGATAAATACTGCTGTGACAATATCCTGTTCAGTCCTGAATTTTTGCGGGAAGGTCATGCACTCTATGATAATCTTTATCCGAGCCGCATTATTGTTGGTGTTCCCGTGAAAAATGCCCGCTTAATGAAAGCTGCAGAAAAGTTTGTAGACCTGCTCAAGCAGGGAGCAATAAAAAAAGACATTCCAACATTGTTCATGAACCCGACAGAGGCTGAAGCTGTAAAACTTTTTGCAAATACATATCTTGCACTGAGGATTGCATACTTCAACGAATTAGACACATATGCCGAGATGCGTGGACTTGATACTAAATCCATTATTGAAGGCGTATGTCTTGATCCAAGGATAGGAAATTATTATAATAACCCGTCATTTGGTTACGGCGGATATTGTCTACCGAAAGACACAAAACAGCTTCGGGCTAACTATATGGATGTGCCCCAGAACCTTATAAGTGCTATCGTTGAAGCAAACAGCACAAGAAAAGATTTTATTGCTGATCAGATAGTATCTAAAAAACCTAATATTGTCGGTATCTACCGTCTGACTATGAAGACGAATTCAGATAACTTCCGGTTCAGCTCAGTTCAGGGAGTAATGAAACGCATTAAAGCAAAAGGGATCGAAGTTGTAGTATATGAGCCTGCATTGAAAGATGAAAGGTTCTTCAACAGTCGTGTGATTCGTGATTTGGATGAATTTAAGTCTGTTTCAGATGTTATTATCGCAAACAGATACAATGAAGAGATTGAAGACGTATTGCATAAGGTTTATACAAGGGATCTTTATTTCAGAGATTAGTTCAGATGTAATATGATAAGTTATTTTTTTAATGTTAAATACAAATATTGACTATAGAATGATATTGGAATAAAATATATTATCAGCTGAATTTGGAAAAAAAAGAAAGAGATTGATAATGGATTTTCTCAACATAAATCAGAAAGCATTGATTGAAATATTGTTGGCCGGTCTAAGAAACCGAAAAACCAACCTTTTGTATGATGATATTATGGATTGGCAGGTTGTTGTCAAAGAAGCTGACAGGCACAGAATAATACCGCTTGTGTATTACTCTATAATGAAAAGTCCAGATATCAAGGTGCCTGATTATATTAAGGAGATGTTAAAAAATAAATGTCTCTTTGAGATCACAGAGCAGGAAAGAAATAATCAGGCATTTGGGGAAATACTCAGGAAGATGACTGACTTCGGCATTTCTGTAGTTATTCTGAAGGGTTTGTTTTTACGTGATATCTATCCTGAACCGTGGCTTAGGTCCATGTGTGACTATGATGTTCTGGTTAGATCTGAAGAACTTGAAAAAATTGCTGCTATAATGAAAACAGCCGGTTATAAAAAGACTAACAAGGAAGAAAAACATGTTGAATATATTCACGCACAATATTTAGCAATAGAATTTCACAAATCCTTGATTTCTGCTGACCGATTTGAAAATTCTTCTGAATTTGAGCAAAAGGTCTGGATGAATGTAATACCTGCCAAAGTTTTCGGAACTGACGTACTTACGCTTAACCCTACTGACCACGCAATCCATCTTATTTTACATATGGCATCTCATATCAGGGAAGCGGGGTTTGGACTGAGACAGCTTTGTGACTGGATTTTATTCATTGAAGCATATAATCAAAAAATTGACTGGGATACATTCACCAGGTATATAAGGTCAATGAATTTGGAGATTTTTACTCGAGTACTGTTTAAGGCATGTCAAAAGTTTTTGTATCTGGAAATACCGTATAGGTGGGAATGTAATGATGAAAGTATGGACGAGGTTGCAGAAAAACTTATACTCGATATATTTGACAGTGGTGTATTTGGTAATGATAGCAATGACAGGATAACAGCCAATAGAATAATCCACTACACCGATGGTGCTGAAACCTCGAAGACACTTAGGCAAAAGATACGAACATGTATATTATTGATTTTTCCAATATCAGAGAAGTTAGATACCAGATATAAATATGCTAAGAAATGCAGGGTTCTCCTGCCTGCTGCGTGGATACATCGCTTCGTCTATAACATGATCCGTAGGGACATTACCGTATCAGAAAAGCTGGCTGTATTTAGACCTAAAAAGACATCTGAAATATTCTCAAGTCGAAGAATGCTGTTATATCAGCTTGGACTTATCAAGTAGAGACTAAATGTAGAAAATTTTTACTTTTTTATAGTATGATATGCAGAAATAAGGTATAATGTGAACAGGTACAAAATTATTATATAGTTTACATAAAAGGGGTATTTTATGGAGATTAAAAGGTATATCCAAATAATACTTAAAAAACTATGGTTTATTATACTTGTACCAACTCTTGCAGGTGTTATAGCCGGCTATCTGAACTTTTTCGTGTATGAGCCCGTATATCAGGCAGAAACCACACTTCTTATCACAGGATTGTCAAGCAGTGGAGAGCAGGATTCAAATTCATTGCGGCTAGAAGATATTGCAGCCGGACAGGTGCTGATTTATGAGTATTCTGCTATTATTTCAAGCAATCGCGTAACTAGCGCAGTGCTTAATGAACTGAATGATCCATATATTACGCAGGATGATCTTAGAAGTATGATGTCCATCAGAGCAGTGAATGATACCAGGATAATAGCTATAACTGTAACACATAATGATCCTGAAAAAACAGCACTTATTGCTGATATTTTAGCAGAAAAGTTTGCTGATGCTGTAGTTGGTTTATACAGGATAGAAAACATTGATATCATAGACAAAGCACAAGTGCCGACTTCTCCTGTCGGGCCGGCAAGAATGAAGAATACCGTTATGGCCGCATTTGCAGCAGGTATACTTGCAGTAGGCTTTGTTATACTCCTGGACTTCCTCAATACAAAAATTAAAACCTCTGAGGATGTTGAAAATTATCTGGGTCTTAGTGTAATAGGAAGTATTCCTGTAAATGCATTGGCTAAGGAGAGAGGTAAATGAGAGAGAAAGTAAATCTGACAAGTAAGGTAAGTGAGCCTGTGGCAGAGGCTATAAGGTCGCTGAGAACAAATATACAGTTTTGCAATACTGACAAGATAGTAAAGACTATCTGTGTGACCAGCTGTGTACCAAATGAAGGGAAGTCGACAACTACGATCAATCTTGCGATATCTATGGCTGAAGCAGGCAGGAAAGTGCTACATATCGACGCAGATATGAGAAAACCCAAGCTTTACAAAGATGTGGCAGCTAAACATAATGTAGGACTATCCAACTATCTCTCAGGCATGGTAGATTTGAAGGATGCCATAAATGAGACTAATTATGAGAACCTTCATGTTATCCTCTGCGGGCCTAAGCCTCCAAATCCTGCAGAATTGCTCGATACTGAAAGGTTCAGGTTAATGCTTACAGCTCTCAAAGATGAATATGATTACATTATTATAGATACACCTCCACTGGGGAGCATGATCGATGCAGCCATCGTTGCTGCACATACTGATGGTACCATTATGCTGGTTGAATACAATACTGTTGATTATAAAAAAGCACAAATGGTAAAGGAGCAGTTGGAGAAGGCCAATGCCAGGATTCTTGGTGTAATCGTGAACAAAATTCCTCGAAGAGAATACAAGCAGTATTACTATCATGATTATGATTATTACTACAGAAAAAATGCCCGTAAGACTGGAGAAGTACAGAGTACTGCGATGTAGAGTGGGGGTCTGTGATGATAGATATTCATTGTCATATCCTTCCCGGTGTGGATGATGGTCCGATGACAATGGAGGAGACACAGCAGATTTTATCTGAAGCCCAAAAAGCCGGAGTTAAGACCATAATAGCCACCCCGCATTATTCAAAGAGATTGTATGATAATGGTATGGCTGTCCAGGTCTTCGACCGTGTGAAAACTGAGGCAAAGAATTACGGCATAAAGCTTTACAGGGGATATGAAATAAAGATAGATCAATATCCTGCAAGGATGCCTGTTGAATATGGAGATCTTGATCTGAACGGTTCGAAATACATTTTGCTGGAGCTGCCCTTCGACAGGGTTCCTTCATATACATTCGATCTCATATATAAGCTGCAGCTCGAAGGTTTTTCGATTATTATTGCTCATCCGGAGAGATGCAGGAAGCTGTCGGAAGAAAAAAAGATATTTGAGCAGATGTATGATATAGGTTGTCTGATGCAGATAGATGCAGCAAGTATAATAGGTGCACATGGATGGAGGGCTAAGAGGTTTGCCAGGAAAGTAATCAAATCCGGCAAAGCTGCTTTTGTCGCATCTGATGCTCATGACCCCGAAGGTTACTCAAGGTATTATGTTGGTGCATATAAAAAGGTACAGAAATGGGCAGGCAAGCAGACTGCCGATGAGCTTTTTGATATAAATGCACGCAGGATTATCGAATGCATAGCTGTCGACGACAAAAGTATGCCGGCAGCTCTCTAATGTGTCACTAATATATCAGACTTTTAACTTTTCAAATATTCTTCCGTTTTCTATTTCTAATACCTTGTCACAGAAATCCAACGCGGCCTTGCGGTGAGTTATGATGACACACGTAGGCCGAGGATCGATGGATGCCAGCGATTTAAGGACATCGAGTTCTGTGGCAGAGTCCAGGGCGGAAGTGGCTTCATCCAGTATCAATACAGGCTTCTCACTAAGCAGAGCACGAGCTAATGCAATACGCTGTGCCTGCCCCTCTGAAAGACCGTATCCGTTTTCGCCTATCTTTGTTTCTGCCTTATCAGGCAAGGTTTCTATGAAATCCCATATGCATGCTTTTTTCAAGGCTTCAGTTAATTCTTCCTGTGAAGCATGATTGTTTCCCAGCAGGACATTTTCGGCAATCGTTCCGGAGAATAAAGTATTGCCCTGAGGAACATATGATATCAGCGAACGGGTAGAAGTTCCCGATGGAACGCTTTCGCCGGTTATGGGGTTATAGAATGTCAAATCCCCGCTTTCAGGCTCCAGCAGTGACAGCAGCAAGCGGGTGATTGTGGTTTTGCCCTCGCCGGATGCCCCAACTATTGCAGTGAATTGTCCCGGTTCTATATTGAAGCTTGCTTTATAGAATACTACAGTGTCCTCATCGTATCTGAAACTGAGGTCTTTGGCAATGATTCCCGCAGAAGTCCATTTAAGCGGTACTGATGATGAGGATTCTTCACCGATATCAAACAGACTGATAAGCCGTCCGGCAGATGCATACATCATGATGATCTGCGGAACCATGAATGCCATCCCGACAAAGGGTTCCTGTATTTTTCCCACCAACTGCAGATAAACTGTAATTGTCCCAAAAGTGGCATCGCCTCTGGAAAGCTGTATCGAGCCCCATAATATCGCCAACAGAAAGCCGAGCCAGTAAGACAGTGCCAGAAGAGCAGACGAGACGGCAGTGACCTTGCTTCTCTTTATTATCCAGCCCAGCTTTTTATCCAGAAGAGAAGACAGGATAGAGTTGCTTACGTCCTCCAGTCTGAATGCCCTTATGACCTGCATGTTTTTGAGACGTTCCTGTATAAAGCTTCTGGACTCACTTTCTGTTTCCTGCAGCCGGAGGTGGTAATCAGACATCTTTCTGCCGAAAAGTCTGGTAAGGATTATTGACAGTGGCCCTAGTATGAATGCGGTAAGAGCCAGATATGGGTCGAATATGATCAGGACTACAGCTGAAGCACAGAGACTGAAGAACAGACCGATTACCGAAGGAACAGCCGATGTTATGCTTGTGACCACTGTTTCGATATCATTAGTCATCCTCGTAAGCAGATCACCTGTATGGTATTTGGTGAATTCGGTCCATTTTGCTTTTGTAAGCTTGTCAAAGAGTTCTTTTCTGAGCTTGTTCGACAATGTTACTGAAACTTTCGTGGAGAATACTTTAATATAAGATTCCACAAGAGTTTGCAGTATTACTATGCCTATGATCGTCAGAGCTGTTATCATCAGAGTGTTGATTTGGGCAAACTGTGCCGAGTCGAACAGCTTCTTTGTTTCCAGTGCTATGATGACCGATGTAAGGGATGATACTACTCCGGCGGCCACCAACAGCAGCAGGGAAAGAAATGACGATTTAGAGCTGTTTATTATCCATTTTGTGTATTTTGCCAACTTTTTGAGTATGCCTTTACTTTTTTCTGACATGTCCGTATACCTTCTTCAGAAGTCTGTATGGTTTTCTCAACAGATGGAACACCGGCAGCCTCAGCCACCAGATGAAAGACAGCGTCTGCCAGAGGAAATTGGAGGGCGAGATCTGCCTGTCCTTTCTCCAGATTGCAGTGACAACTGCTATCAGCTGGTCTGGATATAAAGGCCCTTCGACCCAGCGGTGAGCGTCACCGGCCATATAAAAGCAATCGCTTTTTTTATAGATAACCCTGTGAAGGATGTATTGTCCGCTTAATCTTTTGATCAGAACGATTTGCCCAAAACGAAGGCTGCTGAAATCTGCAGCCGATAACTCGACGCTATCTGTATTTTCTCTGAGGAACGGCATCATACTGTCGCCTGTTACTGTGATGCGCACTTTTTTATCATTTTTAAGAAGTTCTGTTATGGCGGGGAAGAGGTCTTCCGACCTGACCGTCTTTAAAATATGCATTGATGTACCAGCTCCGTTGCCTCGCGGTCTGCTCTGCATTTCAGATGATATATGGGCATCGACCTGAATATCTTATCTGCATTTTCGAGGGCTCTGTCCATGAGGACAGGATTGTAATATGGCAAAAACAGCCGAGGAATAAGCAATGGGATTGCTTCTCCGGCTGAAAGCTCTCGTATATGGTTCTGCTTTGATTGCTCCAATATTACCACAGCGGTCAATGGCGCATGCAAGTTATAGGATTTCTTCCTGGAGCCGTTCCAGGGAGTACCATATATGACTGTATCGCCGTTATAGTGACGTAAAGCAGGACAATCATCATTTACGATCGATGCATGGTGATACTTGACCCACAACGATGCATGGGTAGACTTTCCGGTGCCTGAAGGGGCAGTGAAAGCGATACCTTTTCCGTTATATGCGACAGATGATGCATGCATGATAATACCGTCCGAAAGTATGATCCTGTTGCTTATGATAAAATTGCCCAGGTATGCACAAAAGGCAACCTGAGCTTCCTTATCATCTTCACGGTGTATGATGGTGACATGTGACCAGTCACTGTCAGCTTCAATTATGTACTCCAACTGATTTGATTCCTTCATATATATATATACGACTGTCTTGCCGCAATTGTATTCGGTTTCAAGCAGAACACTGTCCGGGCTGTCTTTGGAGTAATTGCATTTACGCACAGGAAAATTGCCGGATGAGCGAAACTCGACTTCAATATCCGATCCATCGCTGCAGACAGATTCAAAAGGCTTCATCCTCTTAAATCTGCTGTCATGTCCGTTCTTTATTATCCATTTGAGCCCTGCTATTTCATATTGCAGCATTTATCTCTTGTACCTCCGAAAAGTAAGGGACATCTGTTATCAGCACCATTTGTTCAGTGGCATCCTGAACATACCGCATAAAATCCATACAGGCACAGGTACCCAGCAGGACAGAAGCCAGTAGTAACCCTTGTTTCCGCCGCCTGTTCCGCAGCATCCGCTGTTGCCGGGGCCGGAAGTACATGCCAGGCGCTCTTCAGGCCTCAGTTCGACAAATTCTATTGTAGGCTTTGTGTATGCTTTCATTTTCTACCTCCTCACAAAGTTTTTTGACCTTTATGCAAAGTTATTTTGTGTCTCGTCATCAAATCTTTCTTTGGTCAGCCTGGCCAGCTCGCACATATACGGAGCAGGCTTATCGTAATGACCTGTTTCTGTTTTGAGTTTGGCGGGGCATACGTCACATACATTTCTGATGCTGCAACCTTCACATTCGCTGCAAACAGGTATATCAAGGCATCCTCTGTACAGCCTTTCCCAAGCTTCTTTAAAGCCGGTTTCCAACGGTTTGACTGCAGGTTCCTTCATCATTCCGCATGGAACCATTGTTCCATCCCAGGTGATCCAGAAGCTGCTGCTGCCCGCCTTGCAGGTAAATGCGCTTTCTCTTTTGGAGCTCCCGTCTTTAAGCTGCTCCATATCTCTGATGATTCTTTCAGCACGTTCAATTGTTTGCTTTGGCAGCTCGCCGACTGAATAATCCTGCCTTAGTCTGCTGATGATGGAATAGTATCTGCTGAGGAAACCTACCATATCATCAGGATTGAGTCTGCAGCTGTCAGCAGCTTCGCATGCCATCTGCGGGTACAGGTAATCGACCAGGCCCAGAGGAAGTCCCCGCTTATACGAGAACTCAGCAAGCTGTTCCATGTCGTTCATGTTATCATATGTAACCGTCATCTTAAGCTCGAGATTTATACCCTCGGCCAGCAGCATATCGACTGCTTTCATAGTGCGTTCGTAACCGGATGCATTTCCGCAAAGTTTTTCATATGTATCAGCCGAGGCCCCGTATAGAGTGATTTCCATTGATGTAGGAGGGATCCTGCCGAGCCATTTTGCTTTTGTTTCGTCTATCAGTGATCCGTTTGTGTAAAGAGTGATTTTGAATCCCATTCGGGACATGCTTTCGTATATTTTTACAATATCGCTGCGTAAAAATATTTCTCCGCCTGTCAACACAAGATTGAGCATACCTGCATCACGGGCATCCGATGCCAGCCTGATCCATTGATCTGCTGTAAGCTCTCTGTCAATAATGCTTTTGTCCATGCTCTGATGGTGTATATAGCACATTTTGCAGTTGAAATTGCATCTGGAGGTAAGTTCAAAGGCTCCGTTCAGAGGGATTTTGTGTATTCCGGCCTGCATTGACAGTTTCTCTATAAGGAGATCGTATGCTGTATTCATTCCTGAAGCAGTCCTTTCTCCCTCAGTTGACCGACAAATTCCATAATATCGGTTCTGGCTGTAAGTTCGTCTATCTCATACTCAGACACCATTGCCTGAACCAGATCTTCCAATTCTGCTCCTTCGGTCAGTTTTTTCCACAGAAATGCTCCTGTCTCATTCAAATTCATAAGGCCGTTGAACTCTACGACCATCTCTGCAACAGGGACAGATCGGAAGAGCACACGTCTGAACTCC
>ENA-OWPA01001189-OWPA01001189.1-bioreactor-metagenome-genome-assembly--contig:-NODE-1189-length-19378-cov-12.181441_pt1 | contig 19378 bp, 9 predicted proteins | sample MGYA00238139_ERZ651803 | MGnify/ENA primary metagenome ERZ651803 (study PRJEB26909, sample SAMN07631231) | bioreactor metagenome | isolation source: Switchgrass digestor | place: USA: Dartmouth... | reverse complement strand
AAGTCGTCAGCTTCCCATTTGCTGCCCGTTTTAAAATAAATGTACCGGTAAACATCATCAAAATACTTGTCATAAAGTTGTAGAAAACTTATTCTCATTGGTAAACTCCTTATCGCTATTTGTATTGGACCAAATTTTTTATATTCATTTTTATCCAGCATGCTGTATCTACTAATATAGACGCATCTATAACAAAAAAGTAACAGCTTTTTTAAGATTGCTTTAAAAATTATCAAGCATCCAGGTATAAATCCTCCAAATAAAGCAAATGTAAAATAATTACACTTTTCTAAAACCAATATCGATATCTCTCAATGTTAATATCAAAACCGTCTGACATTTTTAAATTATTTCCCGGATTCTGCTCAACCAAAAAATGCTGTCAAGTCAAAAATTGACTCAACAGCATTATGATATAAAAGCTTAGTAAAAATACTTCAATTTATGTACACAGTTACTTTTTAATCTTCTTAACCACAAAAATATGGCTGCTTAAAGATTGGATCCTCCTTACTCAACAGGATCCATGTGAATAACCATATCAATCCCAAGTTCTTCCTTTACCTTAGCCTCAATTCTGTCAATTTCGGAATGTATATCTACAATATTTACATTATCAACAACTTCAGCATGAATCGATGCTGTTATTCTTCCCGGGCCATAATCATGTATCTTCAAATCATGGATGCCTTTAATGTTCTCGCCGCTAAGAACCAATTCATTAATTCTCTGTATAATCTCCGGATCGGGTAATGCTCCCAAAAGTAAGTTTACCGAATCTTTCGCAGTTTTAAACCCAGTATACATAATCAAAACCGAAATAACCAGTCCCATTATTCCGTCAACCGGAAATGCTGTAAAATTTCCTACAACCATCCCCAGTATTATTCCGGTAGTTGCATAAACATCATTGAGACTATCCAATGCAGCAGCTCTGTTAACGCTTGAGTTTATTACCTTGCCTATGTACCTGTTATAAGAAAACATCCATACTTTCACCAACACCGAAATCAATAAAATCAATACAGATACCGTATTTAACAATACTTTTTGAGGATTTAGAATTTTACTAAAGGAAGTACTCAAAAGCCTAAACCCAACAGCAAAAATAATAAAGGAAACTACTAAAGAAGCGATATACTCGTATCGTCCATGTCCATGCGGATGTTCTTTGTCAGGAGGCCTGCTGCTAAGTTTTGCCCCAAAAATTGTAATTACAGACGTTCCCATATCGCTAAGATTGTTAAAAGCATCGGAAATTACTGCGATACTGTTTATAAAAAGCCCTAAAACCAGCTTAACTATAAAAAGAAACACATTGCATATTATCCCCAGTATACCGGATAATACACCATAGGATTCCCTTACATTTTTATCATTTACCTTTTCGCTATCTTTGATAAATTTCTTAATTAAAAATTTAATCAAAATATGTCCTCCCATCGCTTGCTTTGTTTTTTACGAATTTACTCAGAACCGAAATAAATTCTTTAATTTTACTTTATTAAGATTCACATTATAGTAAAAAAGTAAATGTTAGGTTTATGAAGTTTTGGAGTATTTTTAATCCTTTAAACATTAATTTTATATTTTTTATATTCATTTCACACTAACAAGGATATTATTCTCGGATTTATTTTCATCAAATTATAAATCCAATATAATTAAAACAGACTTTCCCGTAATTTCATTGCTCTAATCCTTAATTTATTACTCATATTTACTTCGTGCATTTAATATAATTATATGATATAATTGAAATAAAAGATATAATAAAAATGCAGTAAATTAAATTATTTAAATAATTTTACCGTATAAATCGTTATAATAGTTCTCTCATCCGTTTACAACCTACAGACTATTAAATTCTACAATTATTCACAGAACAGAATTAAATAATTTCGAGGTTATGTATTTTGCAATAAATTGTTAAAATTTACTGCATAAAGCTTATACAAATTATTTGCAATATTTTTAAAATTCACGATAAAAAATTTACAATACATTCGAATATCTATAGAGCGGGGAGTATATTCTTTTTTTATTTAATTCATAATTGCTATTATTCTTATAGAAAGGATGATGTGTGGGGGATATTCAGAAGTTTATAAGTGCCTACCTGTTTTTTATTACAAAAATTTATCAAAACAAAAAGTATGCTTACATCAAAATCAAAAATTTGAGAAAGGAGAGCGAAAAATGACAAAAAAGCTAAAGGCGTTTTTATCAACCCTTTTATGTTGTTCCTTCTTGTTCACTTTGCTTCCGGCAAATGTACAAGGAGCAATAACACTTTACAACAACGCTACCGGAAATATCGATGGTTATGACTATGAATACTGGAAAGATACCGGTAATGGAACAATGACTCTGAATGGAGGAGGAACTTTTTCTTGTTCCTGGAGCAACATAAACAACATTCTGTTCCGTACCGGTAAAAAACTCGGTTCCACAAAATCATATCAGGAATACGGAAATATATACATAGAATATGCTTGTGACTACAGACCAAACGGTAACTCATATCTTTCCGTTTATGGATGGACTCAGAATCCTCTTGTAGAGTATTACATTATTGAGAGCTATGGTACCTGGAAGCCACCAGGAAGCAATCAGGTAAAAGGTTATGTTAACGCTGACGGCGGTACATACGAAATTTATCAAACAACCAGATACAATGCTCCATCCATTGAAGGAGACAAAACTTTCGATCAGTATTGGAGTGTTCGTACACAGAAACGTACAAGCGGAACCATATCTGTTCACGAGCACTTTAAGCAATGGGAAGCCAGAGGCATGAGAATGGGTAGGCTTTATGAAGTTTCCATGGTTGTTGAAGGATATCAGAGTAGCGGTCAAGCTAACATGACAAAAATGGACCTTATTATTGGCGGACAACCATCTACAACTTCAGCGCCAGCAACTTCTAAACCAGTAACTGAAAAAAATGCTTTCCAAAAAATTGAAGCAGAAGACTATGATGAGTTGGTTGGTTCTGAAGCAAGATCCATTGGTATGGGTATAGGATATATAAACAATGGTGACTATGCTGCATATAAGAGTGTGAATTTTGGAAACGGTGCAAGTTCTTTCAAAGCATATGTTGCAAACGGTAATAATAGCAACACAACTATTCAATTAAGATTAGGTGGTCCAAACGGAACTCTTATCGGTTCATTGTCCGTACCGTATACTGGCGGTTGGGATACATACGAAGAAATGACTGCTAATGTTAGCGGTGCTTCGGGTACCAAAGACTTGTATCTCTGCTTCAGCGGACCGGTAAACGTTGACTGGTTCTCATTTGGCACCGGCAGCCCTGTTCCTACTAATTCTGGAAATCCTGGTTCAAGGAAATATGGTGATTTAGACCTTGATGGACAAGTTACTGCTATAGACCTTGCAACATTTAAATCACATTTACTCGGTATGTCAACTCTTACTGGTGAAGCATTGGCAAATGCTGATGTTAGCGGAGACGGTGATGTAAACTCAATAGATATGGCAATTATTAAGCAATATTTGTTGGGTATGATATCAAAATTCCCTGCAGAAAATAATACACCTCCTTCAACACCAACTCCTGTTAAGACTCCACCTCCATCACCGCAAGGTACAGCATTGTATCAATTAGCTGCAGCAAAAGGTAAATATTTTGGTGCATGTATAAACAGTCCTTGGTTTAACAACCAAACTAATAGCACATACAATAACATTCTCAGAACAGAGTTCGGTATGGTTGTTGCTGAAAACGAAATGAAGTTCGATGCTTTAGAGCCATCTCAGAATAACTTCAACTGGTCAAAAGCTGATAAAATGATGGATTTTGCTAGAAGCAACAATATGAAAGTACGTGGACATACACTTGTATGGCATAGCCAGAACCCAGGTTGGGTTACAAGCGGAAGATGGAACCGTGATTCATTGATTTCAGTTATGAACAACCATATTAATAAAGTTTTGGGACGTTATAAAGGACAAATCTTAGAATGGGACGTTGTTAATGAGGTTATAGACGATGGAAACGGTTGGGGACTCAGAAACAACAGTGTTTGGAAGAGCAATATCGGTAACGATTTCGTAGAAATAGCATTCAGAACTGCAAGACAGGCTGACCCAGATGCACTTCTCTATTATAACGATTATAATATTGAAGACTTGGGTGGAAAAGCTAACGCTGCTTACAATTTGGTTAAGAGCTTGAAAGAAAAAGGAGTACCTATCGATGGTATAGGATTCCAGAGCCACTTTATCAGCGGAATGAGCGACCAAACATTTAGAGACATAGACACAAATGTTAAGAGATATGCAGCTTTAGGAGTAAAGGTATCCTTTACTGAAATAGATATAAGAATACCTGATAATGCAAATCAATATCAGGCATTCCAGACACAGGCAAACGAATATAGGAAGTTAATGGAAATTTGCCTCAATAATGACAACGTTACTACATTCGTATTGTGGGGATTCACTGACCAGCATACTTGGGTTCCACAAGTATTCCCTGGTTACGGAAGACCATTGATTTATGACAACAACTACAATCCAAAACCAGCTTACAACGCATTGAAAGAAATATTAATGCAGTAATTAATACTTCTGTTCTTCTTAAGACAGGCAGCATATTTATATGCTGCCGTCTTTAGAAGAACGTTATTTTGTTTAATAAAGTAAATTTATGTAATGTGTAGTTATTACTAAAGTATAAGATAAGAGCAATTTTCATATGTAAAACACTTTATTATTGCAGTTTATGCTGCTTATTTTTCTTATTGGTTGAAATAAAAAGGTATGCGGTTTGTTATAAAAGGTAATTTTTTAGGAATTATGATAATAAATAATATAAGAAATATAATAATAACAGGACTATTATATATTTAATATAAAAATATAATAACGGAAAGTGGTTATATATGGAGAAGATAAGACAATTTATTTCAGAAGGAAATGCAATTCTTGGAATTGAATTTGGTTCAACTCGTATTAAGGCTGTTCTATTAGGTGAAAATAATGAACCCATCGCAGTGGGAAGTCATGTTTGGGAAAATGAATACGTTGATAAAATATGGACTTACAGTATTGAAAGTATCTGGACAGGGCTGCAGGATTGTTATAGGAAACTGGCGGATAATGTAAAAGATTCTTATGGGGTTGAATTAACGAAACTTGCTGCCATTGGTATTAGTGCGATGATGCATGGGTATATGCCCTTTGATGAAAAGGGAGAATTGCTGGTTCCTTTCAGAACTTGGCGAAATACCATGACAGAAGAAGCTTGCAGCAAACTGACGGAATTGTTTAATTTCAATATACCGCAAAGATGGAGTATAGCTCATTTGTATCAGGCAATTTTGAACAAGGAAGAGCATGTCGGACGAATAAATTTCATCACAACACTTGCCGGGTATGTACACTGGAAATTAACCGGAGAAAAGGTGCTTGGAATATGTGACGCGTCTGGAATGTTCCCGATTGATATTTCGACTAAGGACTACAATAAACAAATGCTTAAACAATTTGATGAACTGATAGCAGAAAAAAATTATCCTTGGAAGATATCCGAGATTTTACCTAAAGTTTTGGTGGCAGGTGAAGAAGCAGGAACCCTTACAGAGGCTGGCGCAAAGCTTCTTGATACTTCCGGTAAGCTACAGGCCGGTATTCCTTTATGCCCTCCTGAAGGCGATGCGGGAACAGGAATGGTGGCTACCAATTCAGTAGCAAAGCGAACTGGAAATATTTCTGCAGGTACATCAATTTTTGCAATGATTGTATTGGAAAAGGAATTGGAAAAAGTTCATACGGAAATAGATATTGTTACAACGCCTGTCGGGGACCAGGTAGCGATGGTACATTGTAATAACTGTACCTCTGACATCAATGCCTGGGTAAATATATTCAAGGAGTTTTCGGAGGCTATTGGTGTAAAGGTTGAAACGGATGTCCTTTACAAAACATTGTTTATGAAAGCCTTGGAAGGAGATGCTGACTGTGGCGGATTGCTTTCTTATAATTATTTTTCGGGAGAGCATCTGACAGGATTTGAAGAAGGCAGACCCTTATTTGTACGTACACCGGAAAGCAAGTTTAACCTTGGAAATTTCATGCGGCTTCATATAAGTTCCTCGCTGGCTTCATTAAAAATAGGTTTGGATATTTTGCTTAATGAAGAAAAGGTAAAAATAGATGAAATTTTTGCCCATGGCGGTCTATTTATGACCAAAGATGTGGCACAGAGTATTTTGGCTGGTGCTATTAATGTACCGGTTTCGGTTATGTCCACAGTTGGAGAAGGCGGTGCCTGGGGTATTGCCTTGCTTGCAGCGTACATGAAGAGAAGAGATGAAGAACAAACTTTGGAGGATTATCTTTCAGAAAAGGTATTTCAAGGAGAGTCGGTAAGTAAAGCAGAGCCAAATTCCAAAGATAGGGAAGGCTTTGAAGTATTTATGCGACGTTATTCCAAAGGATTAGCAATTGAAAGAGCTGCAGTTGAATATTTAGATTAATTAGACAGGAGAAGGTATATGCTGGAGAGTTTAAAACAGAGTGTTTTAGAAGCTAATTTGGATTTGCCCAAATACAATCTGGTTACTTTTACATGGGGAAATGTAAGTGCTATTGACAGAAATCAGGGACTTATAGTTATTAAACCTAGCGGAGTACCCTATGAAAAACTATCCCTGGAAAGTATGGTTGTTGTCGATTTAGAGGGAAAGGTGGTTGAAGGTAGATATTCACCTTCTTCAGATACACCGACCCATATTGAACTTTATAAAGCATTTCCTGAAATTGGAGGAATTGTCCATACCCATTCTTCACATGCAACTGCTTGGGCTCAAGCATGCAGAGATATTCCAATTTACGGTACGACCCATGCTGATTACTTTTTAGGTGAAGTTCCTTGCACCAGAAGTCTTACAGAGGAGGAAATTGAATCGGGGTATGAGAAAAACACGGGGCTTGTTATAGTGGAAACCTTTAAAACAAAGAACAAGAACCCTGTATATACCCCCGGAGTTATATGCGCTAACCATGGACCTTTTGCATGGGGTAAGGATGCCCATGAAGCCGTTCATAATTCAGTTGTATTGGAAGAAGTTGCAAAAATGGCTTATATGACAGAGTGTATTAATAAAAATGCAAAAGAGGCGCCTGTTTACCTTCAAAATAAGCATTTTTACCGAAAACACGGAGCTAATGCCTATTATGGGCAAAAAGAATTGCTTTAGTTTAACGGAAACTGCTTTTCATAAAGTCGGAAAATAAAGAACAAGAGGGGTAAAATTATTTTAGAGGTGGAGTATATGTACAATTTTAAATTAAAAGTAAAAAAAATACTGTTTTCGGCATTTTTGATCGGCGCCATAGTTGGAAACATGTTTACAGCAGTGCCGGCTCAATCGGCACCAATAAAAATAATGCCTGTAGGTGATTCTTGTACCGAAGGTATGGGAGACCCATATATGGGAGGCTATCGTACAGAATTATACAATCTGTATAAAAATGCAGGCCTCAATTTTGATTTTGTCGGGTCAAACCAGCAGGGTCCAAGTTCTTTGCCCGATAGGGATAATGAAGGACATTCCGGTTGGACCATTCCTCAAATTGCGAGCAATATCGACAACTGGTTAAATACGTACAATCCCGATGTAGTTCTTTTGTGGATTGGCGGAAATGATATATTGCAGACAGGTAGGATGAACACTACCGGTCTTAGCAATTTGATAGACCAAATTTTCAGAAATAAACCCAATATAAAATTATTTGTAGCCAACTATTACCCATGGCCTGATGTTGTAAAGCCATATAATGAGGCTATTCCGGGAATAGTACAGCAGAAAGCCAGTGAAGGTAAAAGCGTATATTTTGTTAAGCTTAGTGATGTGCAATTTTCACCATCCGTTGATTTGTCTTCCGACGGTTTACATTTAAACCCTGGTGGCTATAGTAAAATTGCTAAAATATGGTTTGAAAGTACCATTTCTGTTCTAAGGGAAATGTCAAATGGTCCTGTTCCCACACCAACCCCATCCTTCAATGTAAAAAAGGGGGATGTAAATGGTGATGGAGATGTGAATTCCATAGATTTTGCGTACTTAAAGAGATATCTGCTTGGTATGGATTCATCGTTCCCATCTCCTTACGGTAGTATTGCAGCTGATCTCAATAACGACGGTAGGATTGATTCTATCGATTATGCACATTTGAAACTTATATTGCTTGGAATGTACTATGAAAATTAGCCTGAAAATATAGTTTTATTGATTTTAAATATATTGCTATTAATATAAATTTATGATACTATGAAAGAAAATGGATAATAAGTTGTCAAATAATATCGGAATTTGGAACTAAACCTTTCTATGTACTATTCTTTGGACTGTTCATGTAATTATAGTATTTATATCGCATACATCCAATTAATCAACCTATACATGTATTTTAGAAAAAGAAAAGTAAAATCTGTTTTACTAAAAAAATACTGACTTTTGACTGTGCAGAAGATATTAACGTGCCTGTTTCTAAGGTGCGATAAAAATTTTGAACAAATTTGTATAGGAGGTAGTGATCTTATGATTAAAAGACATTATAAGGCTTGGGCTATTATCCTTACTATCGGTTTATTGACGGTGCTTATGCCGCAAAAGAGTTTTGCAGATTATCCTATATTCTCCCAACGTTATACTGCAGACCCAACTGCAATAGAGTATAATGGAAGACTTTATATTTATTGCTCTCATGACGTAGACGTAACACCAGGCCAGAATACTTACAACATACCGGATATTACTTGTATATCAACTGACGATTTGAAAAACTGGACAGACCACGGAGAAGTTTTCAATGCTTCTAAGGATTCCAGCTGGGCTAATAAGACTTGGGCACCTTCAGTTGTTTACCGCAACAATAAATTCTATTTGTACTACGGTAATGGAGGAAATGGTATCGGTGTAGCAGTAAGTGACAGTCCGACCGGACCATTTAAAGATCCGCTTAGAGGTCCTTTGGTAAGTACAAATACTCCCGGAGTTTTGCCAGCAAACAATATGTGGTTGTTTGACCCTGGAGTATTTATTGACGATGATGGACAAGCATATATGTATTTTGGAGGAAATGGAGCATCAAACATAAGAGTTATTAAATTGGGAAATGATATGATAAGTACTGTGGGATCGGCCATGACTATGACTGCACCGCGCTTTTTTGAAGCTGCCTATATGCATAAATATAACGGAAATTATTATTTTTCATATGCCAGCGACTACAGCCAGGGTGCATCTAAGATTGAATATATGATGAGCAATAATCCTATTTCAGGCTTTACATATAAAGGGGTTATATTGCCGCAGCCACCCGATAATTTCAATAATAATAACCACCATTCTATCGTACAGTTTAAAGATAACTGGTACTGTGTATATCACAACAGAACTGTAAGTAAATCAAGAGGTGTGGATACCAATTACCAAAGGAATGTTTGTATTGACCAGTTGTTCTATAACGCAGACGGCACCATTAAGCAAGTAGTTCCTACAGTGGACGGATTGCCTCAACTGAAATATGTAAATCCTTACATAGAAAATTTGGCTGTAACCATGCACAAAGAGAATGGTATAGAGACTGAAGAATGCAGTGAAGGCGGACGTAATGTAGGTTTTATAGAGAATGGAGACTGGATTCAGGTTAAAGGAGTAGATTTTGGCAGCAGCGGAGCTAAAGGTTTTGAAGCTAGAGTTGCCAGCGATACAAATGGCGGTAAAATTGAAATTAGATTGGACAGCGTAACAGGAAAGTTGATTGGAACTTTAAATGTACCGTCAACTGGTGGTTGGCAGAAATGGGTAACTGAGAAGTGCGATGTTTCTGGTGTAACTGGTGTTCATGATGTATTCTTCAGGTTTACCGGAGGAAGCGGCTATCTGCTTAATTTCAGCAAATGGAAGTTTATTCCGGTTTCTGAAGCAACACCAACTCCAACACCGGCTCCTATAGTAACACCAACTCCTACAACTGTTAAAACTAAACTGGGAGATATAAATGGTGATGGAGATATTAATTCTTTGGATTTTGCAGAATTTAAAATGTATTTGCTTGGTATGACCGATAAAATATCCAATGCCGATCTTAATGGAGACAATGATGTAAATTCGATAGATTATGCTCTTTTAAAACAATATTTGTTGGGAATGATATCTGTTTTCCCGGCTGAAGCTTAAGGGTTTTAATTTAAGAAGAATAGAGTTTTTCTAAATTAATTGAAATTTTATAGCTATTGTATCTTTATGATTATAAAGATACAGTAGCTGTTTTTATTTGAAAAATAAAAAAATTATGCATACATATAGAAACTAAAATTTAAATTATCCTTAAATCTTAATTAATTGTTTTATTCTGTTTGAATATTAAAGAATTGATGAACGTTTTTTTCTGTAAAAGAGAAAATGATGCGACTCTGAATGGTTAAAAAAGTTTAATTTAAATTAGGTCTTTTTTATAAATTACAATGTTGAAAAGCTTCTAAAAATAGATTTAATTAGATATTGCTTTTATAATGAAAATTATGTTAGTATTTTGACAAAAGGTATAGTTGTGTTAGAATCTTTTAAAATCCAATAATTGTAAAAACTTATAATATGTTGTAATTTTTGTAGTGTTTATTTAATGATATTTTACAAAAATTGATAAATGTTTTTGGAAAGAATCATTCAAAACAGTTCAATTGATGAGGAGATTGTTATGAAAATTACAATAGCTGATATTGCAAGAATGGCCAATGTATCTAAAGCTACTGTTTCAAGGGTTATAAATAATAAACCTGAAGGAGTAAGCAAAGAAACCAGAGAAAATATTCTAAGAATAATTAAAGAATCCGGTTTTCAACCAAGTATGGTAGCTCGGGGGCTGGTAACGAAAAAAACGAAATCAATAGGATTAATAATTACTGATATTGCTAACTCATTTTATCCGCTCCTTGTGAGAGGTGTGGAAGATTATGCAAACAAATATGGCTACAGTCTTTTCCTTTGCAATTCAGACAATAATCCTGAGAAGGAAAAGGGGTACATTAATGCTTTTATAGAAAAAAGTGTTGATGGTGTTATTTTGTCTTCGAGCATGAATGAGACAAGTTTTCATTATAATATTTTAAAAAGCAAAAACATACCTCTTGTTGTTTTGGATAGATGTGTTGAGGGAGATCAATACGATGCCAGTGTGTTTTTTGACAATACTAAAGGGGCATATATTGCAGCTAATTACTTAGTTAATAGAGGGCATAAAAAAATAGTTTTTATATCGGGACCAAAATCACTTATTATATCAAGACACAGATTGGATGGCTATTGCATGGCTTTAGAAGAGAAGAATATAGAAATTGACGAAGATATCATTGTTGAAGGAGATTTTCAGTTTGATAGCGGTTATAATAGGATAATAGAGCTATTGGATAAGGGAAAAGAGTTTACTGCAATTTTTGCCTGTAATGACCTTATGGCTATCGGTGCAATTATGGCTTTAAAGAGTAGAAATATTGAAGTACCCAAGCAGGTTGAGATTATTGGTTTTGATAATGTTGACATTTCAAGGTATATTGAACCTCAGCTTTCGACAGTAGGACAGCCAGCTTATGAAATGGGAGTTGAGGGAGCAAAACAGTTGATAAAACTTATTGAAGGTAAAAAAATAAGTAATAAAGATATTATCTTAAAGCCCAATTTAGTTTTAAGAGAAACTACAATATAGAGTTTTTAACCCACAGGATTTCATAACCCAGTGCTCAAAATATCATGAGAGTTCTGTAAGGAATATTCTTTCTTTATTGATGAACTGACAGAAAAATTGATTAAATTTAAGAATAGAGAAATCTAAGAGTTTTTCGCTCTTTCCCATTAAAACTGATATTCTGGACTTGGAATATCTTTGTTTTTTGGATTTTCACTTTTATCTATAACACAATTACTTCATTTTTCCGCAGTTCTTTTGATAATGGGTCTCTTACAGTATGTTATATAGTAAAGAAAATAACTATTATTACTTTACAACCAAAAATTTTTTTGAACTAAAAATGTAATAAGCATTTATCTATTTGTTATGCTGTAAATTAACGTCATAAAATGAAAAAACAATGTAAAAAAAGCAGGAAATTATGAATAAATTCTAATAATGTGTTGAAGAACTTTGATTGAATAATTATGGAATATATGTTAGCATAATGTTATAAATGCAGTAAATTTTCACATTGTTAAATGAGTAGATTTACTGCATTTATATTGTTATCTTGCACCACGAGACTATAATAGAAAAGGAGAGACAACTTATGAAGAAAAGTAGGATCTTTAGGCAAGTCATTGCAATGTTGGTTGTCGGTTTCATGGTAGTTTCAAGTCTGGGGGGGTCAGGAATTCAGGCGGCTAGTGCAGCAAAAGCAAGCGAAGACCCTGTCTTTAAAGAAACAAGTTTCAGAACGATTTTGGTTGGGGGAACTTATGATTTCGATATCGTAAATAAACCGCCAAAATCAACGTGTCTATGGGAAAGCAGCAACAAGAAAGTTGCAACAGTCAATAATGAAGGTGTTGTAAAAGCGCGTGAAGCAGGAAGTACAACAATTACCTGCAAAATTATTTCCGGAAAAAGCGTTAAAACTCTCGAAGCAAAAGTAGTTGTACAAAAACCTTCCAAAAAGCCTGCTGATAAGGTTACAATAAATAATAAGATTCAATCCATGGTAGTTGGTGAAACCTATGATTTAAATTATACTTTTACACCCAAAGATGCTTCTGATTCTGTAAACTGGACATCAAGCGATACTACAGTTGCCAAGGTTGATGAAAAAGGTGTTGTAACTGCATTAAAAAGCGGTAAGGTAACAATTAAAGCTACCACAGTTAATAAATCTCGTACCGATAAAGTGGAAATTAAGATATCAACGGAAGTTGAGGTCTCTTCTCAAAAAGAACTCGAAAATGCTTTAAAATCAAGTAAATCAAGTACAATTCTTATCAATTCCAAGAAAGATGTAAAATTAACAATTCCAAAGGGTGACTACTCAGAAAAAGAATTGGTTGTCGATGCACCTAAAGCATCAATACATAATTACGGAGTCTTTAAAAAAGTTACAATTCGTGCTTTAAAAGATCATAACTGGCATGAATTTGCTAAAGGAAATAAAATAACCGTCTATGATTCAGCTAAAATCACAGTTGAAAAAAATGCAGATTGTGAGATTATTGTTGATAAAAGCAAAGATAAATTACCTAAACCTAAGATTAAATTGGATCTAACCTTAAATGGAAATGCAAAAATTGACGTATTAAGTCCGTGTGACATAAATCTCAATGGAACTACGAAAGACCTTCCTAATTTAAATGTAAATTCTCCTGACGTTAAAGTTAATACAAAAATTGCACTTCATATGAATGCTTCTCATAAAGCAGTACTTAAATTAGAAACAGAGGCTGCTTCAAAATCAAAGATCTCTGTAAAAGATATGAAATCAATTCCAAAAGTTGAGGGACGTTTTAAGGTTTATGTAGAAGTGGATGGCAAAATTTATATCGTTGGCAAAGATTCAATTGCAACCCCAACAGTTAAACCTACTGCAGTTCCAACCCCAACAGCAACAAGTACTATTTCTCCTGTAGATACCGAAGTGGATGATAAGGGCTTTACAGCCGAGGGAAGAATTGTTGCTTACTATGGTACACCGAAGATAGATGGAGAAATTGATGATGTATGGAATAAAGCAATAGAGATTCAGCCTCCAAATATAAACAATCCGGCAGTACAAGCAACTGCAACCTTTAAGGTGTTATGGGATGACTATGCACTTTACTTCCTTGCACAGGTAAAAGATCCCAACATGTCGGTTGCAGCCTGGAATGCTTGGGAACAAGATTCTGTCGAAGTTTTCCTGGATGAGAATAATGATAAGACTACATCTTACGGTCCTGATGACTTGCATTTCAGAGTAAATTACAATAATGTTCAGTCAATTGACAACGGTGACGGCGATCGATTCTATACAGCTACAAAGATAGGTGATAATGAATATCTTGTGGAAGGAAGAATTGAGTTACTGAATACTGCAAAGAATAATACCATTTACGGTATTGAATTGCAGGTAAATGATTGTATCGGAACAAGCAGAGCAGGAACAATCACTGTATTTGATAAGACCGATGGTGCATGGAATAATACGTCCTTATTTGGAGAAATTGTGCTTACCGGTAAAAGAGATGGAGATGTTCCGGGACCAAATCCTTACAAATTAATCAAGTTAATTGATTCTGCCGAGAAGATGGATATTGAAGCTTTAGCATTTAAGGCACAGTTAAAGAAAGCAAAAGATGTAATCGCAAAGAATTCATCAAATCAGAAGGATATAGATAAAGCTTATGAAGATTTAAATAGTGTAATTACATTTGCAAATGCAGTTTCAAAAGCAGCAAAGATGGATTTATCCTTATATCAGACTGAGGGTGCAAATGCTGTTAGAAAAGCAGTGGAAGAGGCAGAAAAACTTCTGGCAAAGGAAGTCATACCACCCGATAGGATAGAAAAAGCAATTAATGCACTGGACAAAGCAATTGCGGAGTTAAAGATTAAAGGTTTGGACGCTAACGGCAACATGGTTGCAAAGTACGGTTCACCGGTGATTGACGGTGAAATCGATGAAGTATGGGATAAAGCTGATTTTGTTCCGGCAACTCCATCCGGTACCGGATCAACAGATACAACAGCTAAATTTAAAGTATTATGGGATGACAGGGCAATCTATGTTTTGGCAGATGTTACTGATAATGCCTTAGATGTATCATCCGGAACAGTTTATAACAGAGACTGTGTTGAAATCTTCTTGGATGAGGGCAATAATGCCGTAGAGAATATCTTTGACCTTGATGACAGACATTACAGAATTAGCTGTGAAAACAGTCTTTCTTCCGACCGTGGAAGCTTAGACCTGTTATATACTGCAACATCTAAAAAGAAAGATGCTGAAGGTAATGTAACCGGATATATTGTTGAAGCAAGGCTTGCACTGCAAAATCCTGCACAGAGCAACAATATCTATGGTTTTGAGTTGCAGGTAAATGATGCTAAAGGTGGAAACAGAACCGGTACTTTGAATGTATTCGATAAAACAAGCACTACATATTTAAGCCCAACAAAATTCGGTAAACTTGTTCTCAGTAAAAAAAGTGCTGACGATGTAATGGGCTTCAACAAATATGATTTATTAAAGATGGTTAGTATTGCAAACGACATTGAATTGGTTCGCTACACTGACGAGACTGCAGCTAAAGTGAAAGAATTGGTAGCTCAAGCCGATGCAACAATCGCTACAGGTGACCAAGCCAAAGTTGATGAACTCTGTGCTTCTATCTATCAGGCTATAAAAGAACTAGTTCATAAAGATATTAAAGACCTAGATCCGGAAATAGCAAAAATAAAAGAGTTCAGAAGAATTCCTGCAGAGTATCTCACCGGAGCGGATTATGACGATAGTGCAAAGGGAACAGTTGTTAGAGAATACTATGATACATATGAGTATAGCGATGACGGAACACGCGGTGAAGCAGTTAAAAAAGATTTGCTTGTATATCTTCCTGCAGGCTATAATCCGGAGGATAAAGACACAAAATATAATGTGTTATATTTGATTCACGGTACATCAGAGAACCAAAACACAGTATTTGGCGATCCTAGCGTAACCACTGTTATGAAGAAAGTACTTGACATGATGATTGCCAATGGCGAACTTGATCCGATGATTGTTGTTACTCCCGGTTATAGAGGTATGGAATCGGGAAGATTGCAGTATGAAATGATCAACGAGATTCTACCGTTTATCGAAACAAAATATAATACATATTCTGCATCAGGTTCTCAGGAAGATCTGAAAGCTGCAAGAAATCATCGTGCGGTTGGCGGATTCTCTCAAGGAGCAGGATGTACATTTACTCTCATGAGGAACCGTTTTGATTACTTCAAGTATTATATACCGCTATGCGGTGGCCCGGGAAATGCTGATTTTACAAATGTCGTAAAGGGTTATTCCTTAACTGATTACTATGTATTTGCAGCTACCGGTACTGATGATATTGCGTATGGCGGAATGGTAAATGCAATTCCAGCTTTGGCTAATCAAAAAGATAGCGAAGGCAACCCAATCTTTATTTACAATGCGGATTTATCAAAAGGTAACTTATACTTCTTATTGCTCGAAGGCGGAACACATACATGGCAATGCGTAAATCAGTATCTATATAACATCTTGCCGGATTTATTCTTTGCTGAGAAAGAAATTGAAAGTCCGGATATAGTAACTGATGATAATGGATTTACAGCAGACGGAAGAATCGTTGCAAAATATGGTACACCAAAGATAGATGGTGTAATTGATGAGGTTTGGAATAAGGCAATTGAGATTCAGCCTCCACATATAAACGGTGCAGCAGTAGAAGCAAGGGCAACATTTAAGTTATTATGGGATGACAATGCACTTTATTTCCTTGCACAGGTAAAGGATCCCAATATGTCGGTTGCACCTTTCAATGCCTGGGAACAGGACTCTGTTGAAATCTTCCTGGATGAGAACAATAATAAGTCTGTATCCTATGGCTATGATGACGTACATTACAGAGTAAATTACAATAATGTCAGGTCCTATGATGTAGGTGATGCCAGCCGTTTCTATACAGCTACAAAAGTCGGGGATAATGAGTATATTGTGGAAGGAAGAATTGAGTTACTTGAGCCTGCAAAGAATAATACTATTTATGGTATTGAATTGCAGGTAAATGATTGTATCGGTTCGGGTAGAGCCGGAACAATCACCATATTTGATACCACTGATAGTGCATGGAACAACACATCCTTATTTGGTGAAGTTGTGCTTACCGGTAAAAGAGATGGGGATGTTCCCGGAATAAATCCGTATAAGTTAATGTCGTTAGTTGAATCTGCCCAGAAGGTTGACGTATCTGCATTTTCAAAAGGCGTTGCAGCTTTCACCGCGAGATTGGAAAATGCGAAAGAGGCAATTGATAATGCAACAACTCAGGCTCAAATAGATACAGCATATAACGAATTGAACGATATAATAAAGTTCATGAGTGTTGTTAAGAGATATGCAAATTTGGATTTAAGCTCCTTGCCAAATGGAAAAGAAGTGAATAAAGCAGCAGCTAAAGCAGAAGATATTATTGCTAAAGCTGACGCAACTTCCGATGAAATAGAACAAGCGATTGAGGCATTAGATGCAGCAATAGCGGCATTGGGAAGTTATAGCTTAAAAGAGGTATACGGTGATAAATTCTATATAGGTGCAGCCGTTCATTTGAACGGATTAAATGACGAAAGGTATACAAAGAATTTATTGACACACTACAACAGTATCACTGCTGAAAATGATATGAAGCCGGAAGCGTTATTGGATAAGGCCGCATCCCAAGCAGCAGGAGAGGTTGTATGTAATTTTGAAAAAATGGATCAATATTGTGATTTTGCAGTAGCTAACGGTTTGAAGCTTAGAGGACACACCTTAGTATGGCATAGCCAGACTCCAGCTTGGTTCTTCAAAGAAGGATTTGACGATAACGGTGCTTATGTAGATCCGGCTACAATGGATAAACGTCTTGAACAATTTATAAATCAAGTATTTGGACATATCAAAGAAAAATATCCGGATCTGTTCTATGCTTACGATGTATGTAACGAAGTTGTTTCATCTTATACAATGCCGTATAACAACTGGAAGACTGTTTATGGGGATTACTCCTATGTTACAAAGGCCTTTGAATATGCAAGAAAAGCTTCAGAAGGCACAGGCATTAAGTTATACTACAATGATTACAATGAGTATGATGAAGGAAAAGCAGAACAGATCATTGAATTATTGGCAGAGGCAAAAGCAGCCGGTAATATTGACGGTATCGGTATGCAAAGCCATGTAAATATTGAGTACCCTCCAATGGACCAATACAGAGAAACAATTGAAAAATTCGTTGCAGCAGGTTACGATGTTCAGATTACAGAGCTTGATATCGCGACAGCTATTGATGGCAATGGCCCGCCACCGGATTCAGCTATGGCAGCAAAACAGGCACAGATTTATAAAGAATTGTTCCAGATCTATATTGATTACAAAGATTATATCTCCTCGGTAACACTATGGGGTATCAATGATCAGCATTCATGGCGTGGATCTCAAGACCCGTTGATCTTTGACAGAGAATACAAAGAAAAAGATTCTTTCTGGAATATTATTTCTGTCGGTTTAGAGGGAAACGAGCAATAAATGTAACTGATTCTTTATAAAGATGGCTATTTGCCAATAGTGATGTGCACCTCAAATGTTTGATAACAATCAAATGTTTGGAGGTGCATTTCTTTTTTCCTGCAGCAAATTGATACAATCCATTGCTTAACATCTATATCACAAGTTTATAAAATATGATATAATTACTGTATATACTTATATTATTTATAGTCAAATTCAAAAATTAAATTAAGTTATAAAGTCATGGTTTTCCAGAAAAAATTTTAAAGTATTCAGGAATATCGCTTGATTATCTGGTAAATTATATGCATACTCTGAATTGCTCCTTTATGAACAGTTCAAAAATAGTGCATTTGGTTCAGAATAAGATAAAACAATTGAATACGCTGGAGGGTTCTGAAACTTGAAAATTATTAGCCGAATTTTTGAAGGAATATGTTTGTTTGCATTACTTGTATTTTTGTTTGTTGGTTTTATTTTCCCTTATCAGAATACTGGTGTTCAATTTGAAGAATTGATTTCTATGAATGAAGGCTGGGACTATAGAGTTAATGATAAGCTGGTTAAAAATGTTAAATTACCTTATACAAATTATGAAACAAAGGCTGGGGATACTTTTTCTATCTCCCGAATACTTCCTGAAACATTTAAAGATTCACAGGCATTGTGTATTTTTACAGCATATGATTCGGTTCGAGTTACATTAGATGGCAAAGAAATTTATTCCTATGGCTATAATAATTCTCAATATCCTCTATTTAAAGACAATAAAGGTTTTTTAAATAATGTCATAACTATTCCTTCGAGGAGTAATGGGAAAAAACTTGTTATAGAAATGGTTTCAGTTAATGATAAGTATGCAGGAGTAGTAAAGAAGGTATCTTATGCCAATCAAAATTCTGTTTATGCCGCACTTATTTAAAAAAAGTTCCCTGGAATCATGATATGTACATTTATTATTATGGCAGGTGTTTTATCGCTTATTATTTATTTCTCGTTGCGTATTAAAACCGGGCATTGGGATGATAATTTTAAATTAATCGGTATTTGTGCACTTTGCAGTGGTTTATGGAGCATAAACCAGTATGATTT
>ENA-OWPA01001187-OWPA01001187.1-bioreactor-metagenome-genome-assembly--contig:-NODE-1187-length-19460-cov-7.849043_pt1 | contig 19460 bp, 20 predicted proteins | sample MGYA00238139_ERZ651803 | MGnify/ENA primary metagenome ERZ651803 (study PRJEB26909, sample SAMN07631231) | bioreactor metagenome | isolation source: Switchgrass digestor | place: USA: Dartmouth... | reverse complement strand
ATCAGGGATTTTATATCCTTATTGATTGGTATAATATTCCTGATAGTAAAATCGAATTAACTAGCACAAGAGGTTAACTTAGAAATAATCAATAATTTATCTTTCAAAACTTCCATTTTTCCTACTCATTCCCACAAAGATAGACGTTGTCTAATCCCCAATGCCTTCATGCATCCATATAAACTCAATCCATACCAAAAAAATACCCTCGATTTGCTTTTATAAACACATATCGAGGGTATTTTTTCTCATGAAACTTATAACAATAACTCCAATAAAAACTTTGATGATTGGTTTGCTTGTGCAAGCATAGCTTGTTCTAACTGCACTGCAGTTTGTTGCTACACATGCTACCTTATACCTTTTACCATATTCATAGCCTTTATTCTACTTTGCATGCTGTTTTACTCGGTGCCTGGCACTCATAATTTATTTGCAATACCTATCTTTTCTCCCATTTTCACAATGGTTTCAATGCCCAAAGCTGAATTCTTCAAGATATCTTCATCAATGATTACTTTATCTTTTTCAATACAAACGATAATGGTTGATCCTCCAAATTCAAATTTGCCCTTTTCTTCACCTCGTTTAACAAATTTTTCTTCATGATAGTTAACAATTTTTCCAACAAGCAAAGCGCCAACTTCCATAATCAACAAAGAACCAAAGTTTTCACTATGAAGAATTGCAAATTCTCTGGTATTCTCTTTATAGATCTTGACTTTATCGTTTACTATAGGATTTACCGTATGTAATACACCTTTGATACGGTAGTTCTTTGTTTTATACCCATTATCAATATAGCAGTATCTATGATAATCGCCTACTGTCAATCTAAAGACAAGTAAAACTCCTCCTTTATACCTGTCAGCAAGATTCTTATCTCTCAACAAACTCTCCAGCGTATATGAAGTGTTCTTTATTATAAAATTACTAGATTCATCTATGCAGTATACGCTTAATCTGCTGTCACAAGGAGATATAAAATGCTTTGGATTAAAATCAATTTTTCGTTTTTCTGGCTTGATTTCTCTAGTAAAGAAATCATTGAATGATTTGTATTTACACTTTTTATATTCTGTCATATCAATTTTATTGATAAGGATAAATGGCCAAATCATTACTTTCGAAATACTATGATTTAGCAGACGTCCCATGAAAATGGAATATTTAGGTTTGACAACCTGAAGAAGCAGCATCATACCTAGCTTTCTTCTATATAAAAATGAAAGAAATCTGTCTTGTCCACCATGCTTTTCAATTATAGTCCCATTTCGGTGGGCATATTTCATCCAAACCCTCCTTATTCAATTACTTCTTCTATTGCTTTAATCAACGGCTTTTCATAATCTATAGTGTGCCTAATACGATACTCAGAAAAGAGCATGTTTACCAACACTGCACAGGCTACAATAAGAACCAATATTGTAAGCTGTCTGTTTGTTGGCTTCATAAACTTAAATTTGACAATAAATAGAATTCCCACTACAAGAAGATTGCCCATTAGAACATACTCAAGCATCCCTGGCGGCAAAACAAAGTTAAGAAGAAATACTAAAGGAAGAATTACCGATATTGACGTTACCGGAAGACCATAATAATACTTGTTAGCTCCATCTTCCTCTTGTTGCCTTCTTGTTTCAAGAACATTAAAGAATCCCAATCTTATCACAGCAGCGATACAATAAAATGTGATAATAAGTCCTCCAACAACACCTCTTACACCCAGCATATAACTGATCATAGCCGGAAATATACCAAAGCAAATAACATCACTTAATGAGTCAATTTGTATTCCAAATAATTTTTCTTCAGCAGTACGATCTTTTTTCGTTCTGGCAATTTTCCCGTCAAACATATCACAAAGCCCCGATAATGCCAGGCAGCATATGGCCGTTCTAAACCTGCCATTGATCAATTGTGTTATTCCAAACACAGAACTTGCCAATCCAATATAAGTAATTATAACCGTATAATTATAAAAACCTATCATCTATAGCTATCCTTTCTATTATATTTCTAATAACAAAATATGCAATATTTTTCAATAAAGAACCAGCAGCTTGTCCATTACAGCAGAACTCCCATTCTTTGAATCAATAATTGTCATCTAAAATGAGTAATTTTCATACAACAAACACAATACCACAAATTATCACGAAAATCCAGCAAAACAATGCTTAATATAAGGTTCAATTGCATTTGCTCATACAAATAATAATTGCAATTATCTAGATTATGCCAGTTCTCCCTGGGGTATTTGATTTTCTATTGAATCTTTATAGTGCAGTAAAAAAGCGTTCCTGACATTAATATTCTCAACAATATTACCGCAAAAAATGCAATATAAGGAAACCCTTTATTTATGAATGTTTTTAATACCTCCATTTCTCAACCCTTGACATCAATGTCAAGCACTCAACATGAATTGATGCCATTTAAAAAGTTCTGTTCTCGGAAACATTTCCGCCTCAACTCTGCAGTTATCGGTAAACATAATCATATCAATGTTTTTTATTCAAAAGTATATCGTTATCTCACTTTATCTATCTTTTGAAAACCAATATCAGAAAACATTTTAATGCTTTGTTTATTAAAGTCGTAGATTTCTACATCCACTTGTTTTAACCCAATTTTGGCAGCACGTGATAAAATGGCAACTACTGCCTTTCTCCCAATATACCTATTTTGAAATTCTTTACATACAACAATTGAAATCATCCCCTCACACAAGAGTATATCCCCAACTAAATGGAACCTGCAATTTTCTTTATATTTGATATAGTAGCACTATCCTTTTGTCGAAAGATATCTATACATTCTGCTGAGGCGTTTCTTATCATATGGATAATCAATGTTATCCACTTGCTTACATAATGTCTGGTCCTGGTACCACTCAAATGTGCGCTTATAGTAAGGATAGTATTTGACTAGAGATAGCTTTTCATCAATGATTATTTTTTTTGGTTGAATAACTCCTTCTATCCTATATTGCTCTCCACAAGTAACCTGTTTTTGCATTTTCAAACTCTTTAAGTACAGCCTTTATGGCTGTCTTCATATAATCAACTAGTTCAGCCACTTCAGTCTTCATTTCTTTCCACGTATCAACAGGCTCTCCCGAATAAGCCTTTATTGTTTGTCAAGTAAAGCAGCATGCCTATAAGAACAACATTGATATTATTTCCATTAAAATATCGTAACAGATATGATCTATCATATACTATATTGTATTTAATTACTCTAAAAAAGACAACTTATTGTTTTTCTTGGAAAAACATATATGCTATAATATCTATTGATTTCAATGACAAATTAAAATTAACTATTTGCAGAAATTTATGTAGACTACTTGTAAAGGCATGATATTATGAAATTGCAGAGACTACTTTCATATACGCGTAAAGCAATTGATGATTATAAAATGATTGACGATGGAGATAAAATTGCTATAGGAATTTCAGGTGGAAAGGACAGCTTAACACTGCTGTATTCTTTATCCCATTTAAGGCGTTTCTATCCAAAACAGTTTGATATAGAAGCGATCACTGTCAGCATGGGCTTTAAAGATATGGATTTTTCACCTGTGAAGCAACTTTGCACAGAACTTGGTGTTAGCTATACAATAGTGGAAACTGAAATATCTAACATCATTTTTTCACACCGAAAGGAAGCAAACCCATGTTCACTTTGTGCCAAAATGCGCAAGGGCGCATTTAATGCCAAAGCAAAGGAGCTTGGTTGCAATAAGGAGGCATATGCCCATCATTATGATGACGTAATAGAAACCATGATGATGTCCTTAATTTACGAGGGAAGATTTCACTGCTTTTCTCCTGTCACATATCTTGAAAAATCAGATATCACCCTTATCAGACCGCTTATATTCGTACGAGAGGCAGATATAAAGGGCTTCCGCAATGCATATAACCTACCAGTGGTTAAAAATATGTACCCTGTTGATGGTTATACCAAACGCCAATATACAAAAGAGTTAATAAAAAGACTACAATCTGAAAACCCTGGACTTAAGGAACGGCTTTTTCATGCTATTCAAACAGGCAATGTTCCAGGTTGGAATAATTCATATTTATTACCAAAATGACATGAAAAACACCTCTATGATGTTTATTCCATTAGAGGTGTTTTGGTGTTAGTATCCCTTGATTCCAAGTTACTAATATGTAGAACTTTGAATTTGTGTTAGCTTCCCACTAACCCGCTCACCAGAATTGTCACTCAAAATTGCCAATAATCATTAACTATAAGAAGACCATTACGGAAAGTTTATATTAATGTGGAGTTATAGTTTCCTATGGCATATAAAAAAGTTTCTTTTGCATTACTCAATTAAATAACAACTCATATTTTATTAGATTGATGTCCTTGTATTCAGGAGCATTAAACAAGTCCTGCTCCAAGCTCATAGGCTTCTTTTAATTTTATGAGAAACACCTCTTCATGGCGAGTTTTTTTCTCAACCGGATCAAAAATAGTCCAGTCGTATTTGCTATAATCATTTACCTGCAAGGTATTTCCATAGATCATTATTTTTGTTGGTCCTACAAACCTTTCCAATCTCTGTTTATAACCTTCTAACATAGCTGTATAACCTATTTTATCATAAAGACTTTCATCGCAATTACTAGTATGAATGAGGAGGACGGGAATCATATGGTCATTGCAGTTGGGCCGTTCTTTATTATAGGTTAAAGATTGGAAAACCAATCGTTCATAAAGAGCCCTAAACCCTGCTGTCAAATCTCCCAGATAATTCGGTGAGCCAAGTATAAGGCCGTCTGACTTACGGATTTTATCCAACACCTTTGTTATACCATCTTTAACGACACATTTCCCGAAGGTCTTTGGAAGTTTACAACCAAAACAAGAAATACAACCGCTAAAAGGCTCCAGCTTATAAAGATGAATGATTTCAGCGGTGGTCCCAGCTTCTTTGGCTCCTTTGGCAGCAGCCTCTACCAATTGGGCTGTGTTCCAATTAATACGTGGACTGGCATTAATAGCAACAATATGTTTCATCTTTTTACCTCCCAACTCAATTTATGTTGATCCGGTTGCAGCTTTACCATTGTTCACCAAATATACATAGGTATATTTTACTTTACCGCACTTTGAATAAACCAGAACTTTCATCTTATTAAAGAATAATCATAGCATGGTTATGGAAATATTGATAACTGCCTATACAATAACCGAATTTCCTTGATACCACCCATTGATACTTTTGGAACGATATCAATTGAGAAAGAGCTCAATACTTCCATTAAGATGGTACCTGAACTCTTTAATATACTTCTTATAAATCATTAAACATTCGTTTCTATGAAATTCCTCCAATATAAATTATGGGTGCTATCTTTATCATCTTAACTCTTTTATTTTTGCAACTCTCAGACTATCGGCAGATACAACTCCTATGGTTGTTCCAAAGCACATTATAAGAGCAAATAATTAAGATAATCATACTTTCTAGCAATATTGCATATTTTCTGCTAGTATCCCTCCATATCATAAGGCAATATATTATTTTTGAGTTATTACTTAAGTTGCGGGCTTTAAATAAGAAAATAACAAAGTATATTAAAGAACAAAACTGAGAAATTGCTAGTTTGAAATAACACACTTTATGTTGACATTGTTAATACCAAATACTAAGCCAACCTTTTGCTTATATTTGACAATAAGTATATCATAAATTTTTCAAAAAACTTTTTCTGCATGAAATGTGTTCTTTTTTGACATGAATCATTAATCTGGATTTACTTTTACATCCCTCCTATCTACCAACTCTATAAATTTATATATTTGGGCAACTCAGTCCTACCTGATTTACGGCTCATATTTTGCATAAAAATATCCCTTCGATATGTTTTTTGAAACACACATCGAAAGGATAAATCTGGTTGAGGGAATTGCCTTCATTTTATGAAACCAAGCATTTTCAACACTCCATGAGTTTTACTTAATAAACATATACACTACGCACTCATCAGTATATTTAATCTTATCAGACTTAGCATTGCTCGTCTTCTTGAGAAAGCCTTGTATATACCGTACATCTACTTCTTCAGTCACTTATCTTCTTCGCAAGCAAAGTTACGATCTTCGCATGTCTTGAGATAACAAAAAATATGTCACCCGTATAAGGGATCAAATCAACCTCATAAAAAACGGGATTGAGTGATTTGCTTTACTCCAGCAAACTGGAATCTTATTTACTCAATTTGATAATTGAACTTACCATCAAAACAATACCAATGGTAAAAAGTATAATTCCATAGGCTTTATTTAGTTCTTTTGCAAAAAAACCTATCATGCAACTTCCTACAGCACATGTAATTGCATATAATACTTTTTCCTTCTTCATATTTTGTATTCCTCCAATAAAATTCTGATTTATTCATTCTGTTTTTGACATCAAAACTACCGTCTCCACGTGGGCCGAATTGATGGAATTTATGTCTGTAGGACATTTTGGGAACCATCTGTACCCATGAACATTTCAATCAATTTTGGGTTGTGTTTTCGTAAAGAGTCCGTTCACGGAAACATATCAATATATTTCAAGGTGATAATACATAATAGGTGGTATTCAGCCAACTTAATCAACGCTCCCGCGCTATAACCTATGGCCATGCCTTTATGCTCAGATATAGTTTTGATTGGGTAGCCCCAAAAATATAAAATATCAGCAGGCAAAATTTCCCCTTTTGTGATCATCTTGCTATCGCAAAAATAACTGAGAAATTCAGTATTATTTTCGTTAATACCGTATCATTCCAACTATCTTATTATAAGATTAACACTCTTCTCTTCCATAAAGAGCTTCTCAATCCGCTAATGTAGATACTCTACTATCTATGAATGAAAAGCAATAACAGCAACCTTATAATTTGGTTTCATGTAATTTTTAATCCATTATAAAACAGCTATTTGCCCGCCAAAATTGTACACATATAGCCAAGAGTTTGTCTTCGATTAATGGATTTCATACCATTTATGCTAAAACGTTGAAATACAATACTTTTCACTTATTCTATTATCCTTGAAGTCAATACTAATACTCCACTTGGTTCGATACCTAATGGTGTTAGATTAATTCCCCTTTTTCGTTATAGAATTCAGGGCAGTACCGAATATTTCCGCTTATCCCTTTAAGCCCGTTTTCAACCAGCTCCAAAGCCGATAGATACTTACAGTTAAAATCCCCATCTAATCCTATATGCCACTTAGAGGCAGGTCCGAAACCAAATCTTGAGTAATACTTGTAATCTCCTAAAACTATAATTGATTGATAACCCAATTTTTTCGCAGCCAGTATGCCTTCATTTACTAATCGGGTTCCTACCCCCTGGTTTTGAAAATCCTTCTTCACTGAAACCGGCCCTAAAGCCAGTGAGTCAAAGGTATTTATTCCATCATTAATCGTTAAAGGTGTAAACATTATATGGCCTACAATTCTGCCATTAATCTCGGCCACCAAAGATAGTTCGTTTATGTATGAATCACTATTCCTGACTGCGTGAACTACTCCCCATTCATTAAACTTATCTCCCGGTTTTAAACGTTTTGAAAATGCAGACTGAATTACTTCCCTTACATTTTCATAATCACTTTTCGTTTCTTTGCGTATTATCATATTATCTCTCCTCAAATAAATAACTTTTTACTCATTACAATCCATTGTAGATCCATACTAATAATTCTATTGTTATACTCATTAGCTTGGATGTAATTCCCCGATAACAGTTTAATTTTTCATTGTTATTTTAACGTTATTAAAACCCAAATTTAATCTTTTTGTCATAAAGCAAAATTTATATGTTGCAACATATGGAGTTTCAATTAAAATACTTCAAGCGTTAAAATGTCCTCGTTAAATGCGGAATAGCAAACATGATTTTGATCAAGACGACGCACTCCATATGGCACGAGTTGTCTGTACGTGTGAAGATGTTTCATATTCATCTTTTATTATACCAGCTATTCCCAGTATCCATCAAACCAGGTAACTTTTCTTGCATTTTTCTCTTACTCATAATCTGAATTGATTTCAATCAATCCATTACTATTAACGCAATAGAAACATATAAACACTAGAATGATTCCAACTGTTTCGTATATAGCATCCATTATATCTATAGCATTAATAATGCTCAGTAATGTCTCGCAAATTAAATTAGCCACAATCATAAATGCACCCAAAACAGCTGCAAAGTGAAAATTCACTCCAGATGTCATCCACAAAGAACCTGTTCCAAGATAAGCTAAGAGACTCAATGAAAAAACTGCTATATGAGATGTTATTTAAGTATTTATTTCTAAGAACTACTGTTGAAAACGTTCAACCATCTTATGAGAGTCAATATAAAACAGACTAATAGTAATTGTGCAATCATATATGGCTTTTTCATTTTATACATATATACTACACCTCAAAAAATAATCAGCTAGAAAATATTGCATTCACTCAATGGATTCAATATCCATATTGACAGCATTCCCCATATTTTTGACCATAACCTTTCCTGTTGCATTTTTACCTGTGATTCGTATGGCATATTTATCTGTTTCAGATACTGTTACAGTGAATAAACCTGACTTAAGGTTATTTCCCGTATAGGGTTCACTGCCGTTTTTGCCGCTGACCATAAGAGCAATTTCTCCGTCTTCACGGAGAACCTCAATATGCAACACATCACCCTTGCTTAGGGATAGTTCACACTTGCTTTTTGAACCCCACTTTTTGAAATCCATTGTGAATCCTGTTCCATTTGGATTCTCAAGAATCATAATGCTACCCTTTGGCACTGAGCAAGCCGAGATCGCTATAATAATGGCAATCAAAAGCGGCAGAAAAATAATCGGATGGATGTTCTGAATCCTCCTTATTCTTCCATTTTGATTTCTGAAAAACATGACAATACCTCCTTTACAAACTTTACTGACTCGTTGATCCATGGACTATGGCCGGAATGCTCAAACCATACAATTTTTTTATCGGGTGCATCCAGAACCTGCATATAATCTTCGACCAGCACTGTGGGCGCATTGACATCGTATCGACCCAGGAAGAAATAGACAGGCACATCAAGTTTAGTGTAATCCGTTCTCATATCGATGGTATAAAGCTGTTGGTACACATGATTATATGTATTGATTATGCCACGGAAAAAGTTGATTTTATCAAGCAGCCCATATTCAGATGAACCTATGTCCCGGAAGGTGTTGTAGCCTGGATTGTGAATTTTGGGATTATTCGCCATATAAGCACTGAGATAGTTCAGGTACACTGCGCTTTTCCATGTTACATCATTTCCGTAATAGGGTGGTTCACCATTGGCTATAAGCCGTTTTATGAGAGCAATATCGCCTTTGGATTGCGCAATTTCCATGGCCTTTGCATAATCCATCCGCTCGGTTTCAGCGAAGTCTATCATTTGCCCTGTACCGATAAATGCGTGATAGGATTCCGGGTATTTATGAGCAAGGAAAATCCCCAAAGCACTGCCCCATGATTCACCCACCAGATAGATTTTTTTCTGTGAAAAGCGCTCCTTTAAATACTCCGTCAGAGCGTGACCATCCTGAATATAGGTTTGAGATGTAATGCTTTTCGTTTTCTCTGCATAATAAGACTTTCCGGAACCGGGCTGATCCCAGTTGACAACGACAAAATGCTTCTCAAGCTCCGCAAGTTCATGACGAACTGCTGCCATCTGCGTACCGCCGGGACCGCCCGCCAGAAAGAGCAGAACGGGCGCGTTTTTGTTCCAACCTCTCAGGCTGATCCACTGCTTCCTTCCATTCAGCTCAAGTTCTATAAGCTCCGCAATGCTGTTTTTGGGTGTGTTTCCATTTTCATCAACAATACGTGGAGTGGAAGCAGTAAGCTGAGAAAGGGTAATAAGTGCCGCGTTCAATATTATGGTCACCGCGAAGAATATCATTGTTTTTTTCAGGCGAATAAGATGTTTGGTTGGAATCTTTTTCACCCTGCCGATAATGGCACAATAAGCTGCCAGGATCAAGAGTACGACAAACGTAAAGACTGCCAAAACAGTTAATATAAAAAATAGTATTGTATGGATCATAGTACACCTCCATTATTGTTTAATATATACGCATTCCAGGGCATTCCCCATCATCGGGATATCGGTGATGCGGCTATCTTTAGGGAGTAGCCTGTTTTGCTCTGCAAGGCGTTTGATAAGGCTTATTTTTTTCGTTTCATTAAACGGTTCGCGGAAAACGAATACACCACCGGGTCTAAGAGACCTAGCCAGTTCAGGGATTACTCTTTCCAATTCACTTTCTGATATATCGTGTAATACAAAGTGGCAGTACACTACATCAAAGCTTTCACTTGTAAGCTGCGGACATTCCCATAACAGAAAACTGATATTCCTATAGCCGCGAAGAGTTTTGCAGCAGGCATTCAACCATCGCTTTGAAATATCCAGACAGGTCAAATGCCCGTGGGGCAGCTTTTTTGCGGCGTAGTAAGCAACCGTTCCCATGCCGCACCCGAAATCAAGAACCTGCTCTCCTCCCTCAAGGGGCAGCCGGTCCGCGAATGCCTGGTAGACATACTTGCCATAAAGGAGAAAAGCAAGTCTTGTTAAAAATATTTCTAAACGGGTCGGTTCATACTTCATTACTCATCACCTCAATATATCCAACCATGACTCTTGTTTTTACATTTTACATAAAGACAAAACCTGCAACTTCCCATATTTGCCTGAGAAAATATAATCATAGAAATAGGTGTCATAATAATCCTCCTTATAATAAAATCAGCTGTATTCCAGGCTCATTACTATCATAGCAATCGAACCTGTCATACAGCTGATATGAATCTTAAATCTACCTTAAATCGCAGGAATCGTAATCCGGAAGGTGCTTCCCTTATTCTTATTGGGAAGTAAAGTCAGATCTCCTCCGTGAGCTTCCGCTATTCCTTTCGCTATGGAAAGCCCCAATCCGCTGCCACCGGTTTTTGAGTTGCGGGAATTATCTACTCGGACAAAAGGCTTAAATATGTTGCTTGCAAAATGATCCGGTATACCGATGCCATCATCACTGAAATCAATCAACACCTGATTGTTTTGTACAGTAAGACTTACAGTAACCAGTGTTCCCCCAGGATTGTACCGCATCGCATTGTTTGCCAGGTTTTGAATAATCCGGTTAAATCGGTCGGTATCCATCAGTACAAAAACGCTATCTTCAGGAATATTGAACTCATATTTGAAACCTTCGCGCTCCAACTGCGGCACAAGCTCGCCACATATTTGCCGGATGTACTCGCAGATATCTGTTTCTAGCAGCTTTAATGAAAACTCAGGGCTGTCCAATTGTGAAAGCTCAAACAGCTCGGTAAGAAGCCGGTTAGCCCTTTTGCTGTTATTAAGTATGATTTTAAGGTGTTCATCACATTCTTGCTCGGTCATACCTTTCTTCATAAGCAGCTCTGCATAGCCCTGTATGCTTGACATAGGATTTTTTAGGTCATGGGAGATGTCGAGAATCAACCGTCGCCTATCTTCCTCTGACTTTTTGCGCAGGGATATTTCATGCTCAATCCGCGCTGCCATGTCGTTAAAGGTATTCTGAAGCTCAGCAAACTCATTTTTCAGACGTAAATCCACCCGTACAGAATAATCACCTTCCCGCAAAAGCCTAGTGCCGTCACAGAGCTTTTGCAGAGGTATGGTTATACTGGCGGCTGTAATCCTTGAATAGATAAAAGCGAAAAGTGCAAGTATCAGAAGATAAATCAGCAACACGAAGGCAATCACCAAACCCGCTCGCATAAAATCACCTGCGGCGGCCTCTTTATTATACACCAGGGAAAAATCCAAACGAATGGACGTTGGGAAGGTAACAATCAGCCAGAACTCACCTTTTGGATGATAAAGAATATCATAATGATAAGGCTTGCTTTTACTTTCTGTTAAAAATGCTGTAAACTCCTCAATAGTCAATTTATCCTTTCCGATGGTGTCAAGACCCCTCGAATAAACAACACGGTATTCCTTATCCACAACCTGTACACCGCCACCACTTTGCACAACAGCGGATGCGTCAATCTGATTATAATCCTCTTTGATAATCGCACTGGCGGGATACTGGTTTTTTGCCAGAGAACCTGCAATCAATCCACTGGCATAAGACAAAAACACAAATGCTAGTACTGTATCCAGTATCGTCAGTAAGAATATCACCAGAAAATTTGTGAAAAATTGATTGGACAGTTTTCTCTTCATGGCATTTCACCGGTATAATGGAGCTTGTACCCGATGCCACGTATGGTTTTCAGATACTTTGGTTTTTGCGGGTCGTCCTCAATCCTGTTCCTGATTCGGCTGATATGCACCATTACGGTGTTATCGTCAAAATAGTAATCCTCATCCCATACTGCATGATAAAGCTGCCTTTTTGTAAAAACCTTCTCCGGGTGTTCCATAAAATGAAGTAGCAGCTTGTATTCCTTTGCACCAAGCTCAATCGGCTCTCCGTCCTTAAAAACGCAGCATTTTTCTTTGTCTATAGATAAATTTCCGTATGTAATGATTACGTTGGATTTTTCTTTCGGTGAGAGATACTCATTGCTCCGTCTCAGTTGTGCACCTACGCGAGCCACTAACTCGGCAATGGAAAAAGGTTTGGCAAGATAATCGTCCGCACCCAGCCCGAGCCCCAGCACCTTGTCCATATCATCTGCCCTTGCGGTCAGATATATAACGGGGATTGTGCTGTATTCCCGTATTTTACGGAGAAGGTTGAATCCATCCATCACCGGCATCATCACATCAAGGATTGCCAGATGGACGTCCTGTGTTGTAAGGATATCCCATGCTTCCTTGCCGTTTTGGGCCGTTAAGACAGTATATCCGTTTTCCTCGAGACTAATTTTTATCAAGTTTCGGATGTCATTCTCATCGTCCGCGATTAGTATAACCATATGGTTTTTACACCTCCCGCCTATAATACTCGGCAATTTATCATGCTATATATCATCTTAATATTCGCCAAAAAAAACAAGACTCCTTTGATTTATGAATTTCAAAGTCTCGTATCCAAATTTCTGCACCCTTCAGCGAACAGCACGCATAAAATCGGCGATGCTTTACCTAAATCTGTCGATGTATAATGGTTGCTGCCTTCGATATAATAGTAGCACCTATTCCTTCACATGGCTCGAGCTCTTTATATTAAATGAGTTTTATTGCTAAATATTAAATAACCGCATCTTTTATTTCATTTTTTCCCTTGCATTTTTAATAGCTGTTCTGATGCCTTAAAAACTTTAATGGATAAGGTTCTTTTAAAACTATATAATCACAGTGAATACCAATATATTCAACATAATCATCTGCGTTAAATACTCTTTTACTATAGAATTCTACGCGATAAAAATCAGTGAAATCATAATTAACCAAGTTGTTATAATTAAGTTTTTGCGTATATAAAGTTTATGAGTGAAAATATTCTGTATATTTTATGGTTTCATTACCTCCTTCAAATTAGTTTCTATTATTCAAAGAAATAGCCTAAGAAATATGATTAGTAGTTCCTTAAATTATTACAATAAAAATAAGGTTTTTCCAATATTATTTTCTTCAAAAAAGTTCTATGAAGAAACTAATGTTGGAAAAACCTTTATTTAACAGCCTCTTAGTATAAAGTTGCCTACGATTTCCACAGTATTTGCTATTTACACGTCATAAGCAGACAAAGCAATAGGTAAAGCACTAACCACACAGTTGCCGACTGCAGGAAGACCAACTAGTATTGCGCTAATAATTTCTTCTCTCGTTGCTCCATAAACTTTAGCCATTTTTGTATGAAATGGTATTCCACTTTCAAGACGTATGGCAGCCAGTACTGCCAAATACGCAAGTTCTTTAGTTTTTTTATCCAGTTTACTAACTGCATCTAATTTTTGTACATTTTCCATCCAGATGCTGTGATATTCAGGCGCTTCCGAAGCAAATGCTTCAAATGATTTGCTAACTTTCATTTCTGTTCCTCCTTATAATTCTTATAAAATTACTTTAGTTCACGCTTTGCACTTCCCAGTAATAAAATGTATTTAATACCATCTATTGCTCCCTACAGACCGTATATCATATGCAGGCAAGCATTTTGATGAATCATTCTTATGCAAATAAATGTTCCCTTGATGCCCATTTCTATTAGTTGTTCTTCAGAAAAATTCCGATTCCATTAAGATTTTCTCCAAAAGCTTACCTACACTAGGTAGTTTAGTTAACTCTCCAAGACACACCCCTTCCTTTAATCAAAATATTTTTCCCATGATGGTAATTTACGCATCATGCCTTCAGCAATTTTTCGGGCAACGTTTTCATCGAATCCCTGTGTCATTACTAAAAATTTTGTAAAGCTCTCTTTCTTTTCTTCAAAAGACTGCATTTCACCGTCTGGACGCGAACAGTAGATGCAATAATCCTTACTCGGATCGTTTGCAGCGAAGTCCGCAATATCCTCCATAGGCATTCCACAAGCAATACATGTTTTCATTCATATACCCTCCTTTCATTTTTGATTAAATTTAGGTATGTAGACAGCAATTCTGAACTGTACCTTTCAATAACCGACTCATTGGATTCTGAGAAAAAATCTTTGTTCAATAGATAATAGTGAACCAATCCTAGCCAAGTATTAAATAGCATATGAATGGGTAGTTTTTTGACCGTTCCTTTTTCTATCTCGCATTCAATTACACTGGCGAAATGAAAGGCCACAGTAGATTGAATAATTGCAAAAGTGTTTTTTGCTTCATCAGGCAATATATTTATTTCTGAAATTAATCTGGAATAAAATGTTTCGTATTCTTTCAAAACCTTCAAATGCTCTTTCAAAAGATTCTCTACACTATCCGTTTTTTTAGCAAGTACATGCAATCTTGCCCCCATTTTATCTCCAAAGTCTGACAACAAACTAACCAGCAAATCATTTATGGTTGGAAAATGTGCAAATATTGAACCATGTGAGACCCCCGCCTCTTTTGCTATAATGCTTGACGGAACTGAAAAACCTTTTTCTGAGAAAACTTTGTAAGCAGTTTCAATAATCTTTTTACGAGTGTTCAATTTTTGGATCTTTCGTGTATTAACTTTCATTTAATGACTCCTCACTCATTGAGTTTATACTCACTATAAATATATTTCACTTTTTTGTCAAACTCAAAATATATCTATAACTAATAAAGGCTTTTAATTCAAAGTATAAATTAAGGAATTTTATACTTTCATAAGCATTAAAAAAACTTAACCGTAATGGTTAAGTCCTTAAGATTTTTACTTTAATTTAGCTTCTCCCATTTTTGCTTTTCTTACAATAAGACAATGGCTACAAATGCTTTTTCCCGATATCTTGATATCTTGATGAATTTGCCTTGCAGTCTTCAACACATGTATTAAGAATCACCCTTTTCATCACGCAAATTCAGTAAAATCAAGGCTTACACCCTTGACATCAACACCACCGTCTCCACATGCAACGATCGGGGTGGATTGATGTCTTTTACATTGTCGGTAGTCGGAAACACGTCATCACCACTTTTTGCACTATCGGTAGGCGGGAATATATCGACTAATCTCCACGACACTTAATATCAAATGAAGCTTATAATTCTCTAGTGTACTAATCAAATAAATGTGATCTTCCTTATTTTCAGTTAATTTATGCACTATTGCGTTTTTGATTTACTTATAGTCTGAACTTTTCTTTGATATACTCCAATACAAATGTTTCTCTTGGTGTCCAACGCGGAAAATTATTTGAATCTATCAACATACGATTTGTCGAAATAGCTTTATCAATATCTACCCATATAGGTGTAAAACCCAAATCTATCTCATATTGGTCTAACGACTGTTCTCCAAAGTCTGGATCAACCTCACATATGTAATAGAAAGAAACCATTTTGAAAACATCATAATTTTCTTCAATAGGAATATCAAACTCAATTACTTTCCCAAGTTCTTCATTAATTGATAATACTGTTGCTCCACATTCTTCTCTTATTTCTCTTACTAGTGCAGTTTCATGTGTCTCACCTATATTAATACCACCTCCAGGAAATTTATAATCTCCATCTTTTGATGAGTATATCATAAGCAGGGTTTTGCCATTAATTACAACTCCTCTGACTGCTTCTCTATAAATTGTATTCCCATCAAAGTTAATACCTTGCTTCCTTATAATTTCCTTCAGTAACTTCATTCAATCACCCCCAACATTTACCCACAATTATATAAGATTCAGTTACTTTTTTCTAACTGAAATGATTCCTTAGATGATTATTTAATCACTTCAGGTATAAATATAACATCTATCCTGTCTTCTCAACCCTGTTAATTTATCTACCTGTCAACGCAACACTATCACTTTCAGGCTAGTTGATGTGTTACCGCAAACAATAAAACAAGGGTTTCTTGGCATTATCTCCTCCAGCAAAATAACTGTGAGAAAAGCCCAATGTTTGGAAACCTTTTATTTATAGGTATTTGTAATCCTTCTATTTGTCAACCCTTGACATCAACACCACACACTCAACGTGTGTTGGGTGAGGAATAGGAAGGCAAATTTCCATTATCATTTTTCTTTTTTTTAATCTGCTTATGCATTTTACTCTGCACTGCATTAGAATATCCAGTCTTATATACAAAGGTCAGCTTGTACGGATTAGCATTTCCATTCTCGTCAATCTCACCGATAATAACCTTTTCTACAATACTTTCAAACACACAGCGGTCAAAAGTCTTTAATATTTCATTGTTTTCAAGTACCTTACGAAAATGTGCAATCCGTTTTTCCAGGTTAATTTCTTCCCTAGAGGATTGTTCCAGCTGTTCCCTTTCTGTTAATAATCCTTCTAAAATTGATTCCAATTCACTGTATTTTTTCTCATAAGTGGCTTTATCAATCGTTTCCTCTAAACGCATATCAATCAACCTATTACGTTTCTGCTCAATAGCATGAATTTCATTTTCTACTCTTACTAATTGTTTTTGAAAATCATTTTTGCTAAGAACACTTTCCATCCTTTCTATAAGTTCATCCAGAACATCTGAATTATTATGGCATAGCAGTTTATATGATTCAACAAATGCACCCTCAAGAATTTTTTCTTCAATGGCTTTGCTTGGCGGACAATATTTCTTGCCTTTTTTTGTAGCAGTTACGCATTGCCAGATAACCTTTTCATGATCACTACCACTATGCCAGTTCCGGCGCGATAAATTACTTCCGCAAAAGGCACACTCCAGCTTGCTGCTAAAAGCATATTGCCTACTGTATTTTTCACGTTTTCCCTTTTCTACTCCGCGACGTTTTGCACCTCTCCTGTCTAAGATTGCTTGAGCCTTTTCAAAGATTTCTTCACTTATTATTGGCTCATGATGGTTCTTTATATAGAATTGGTCTTCCTCACCATAATTGTCTAGTCTTCTCTTGGAAATTGGATCAACGGTAAAAGTCTTAACCTGCAAAACATCACCTTTGTATTTTTCATTTTTAATAATTCCTAATACTGCTGTATCATGCCATTCTGTGTTACCGTTTTTGGTTTTATAACCAAGACTGGTTAACTCTTTTGCTATGACATAAGCACCCGCACCATCAATATACCGATTAAATATGTATCTGACAATATCAGCTTCCGCTTCATTTATTGATATACTCTTGTCATTAGGATTATAATCATACCCCAGGCAGCTCTGGAAGCCAACCAGTTCTCCTCGCTTCATTTTCATTTTCAAGCCTTTTTTCACATTGGCCGATATGTTTTCTACTTCCTGTTGCGCCACTGAGCTTAATATGACAAGCAGCAGTTCTCCATCCATTGTCAATGTATTGATATTTTCATCTTCAAAAAATACAGCTATATTTCTTTCCTTCAACATCCGGACATATTTCAAGGTATCCAAGGTATTTCTGGCAAACCTTGATATGGATTTTGTTATGATCATATCAATTTTACCATCCATGCAATCGTTAATCATACGCTGGAAATTTTCACGTTTTGTAACCTGGGTACCTGTTATCGCTTCATCAGCATAGATGTCAACCAATACCCAATCCTTACGCTTTTTCACTAAGTCTGTGTAATACATAACCTGTGATTTATAGCTGTTTAATTGTTCCTCTGAATCCGTACTAACTCTTGCATAAGGAGCTACACGCAAAATATCCGCTACTTTTCCTGCAGTACGGTCAGATATTCTTCTGTTCGCTTTTATTACTTCAACTTCATGCATTAAAAGTCCTCCTTCGCAAAATGATTATTACGAAACCAGTATAATGAACAACTACCTATATGCCAAATGTGCAAATTAAGAAGTCAGGTCTGAAACTACACCGTAATCCTGCATAAGTTTATTTTTAATCAGAGAAAATTCTTTCTCAGTTATCAGAGCCAAAGACAACAATTGTCCCAACATGGCAATCTGCATACTGTATCGAATCAATTTACCCTTCATAAAGACCCTTGTATGATATAGTTGATAACTAAATCATACTCTCCTTTCCGAATATTTACGCTCACTTCATGGTGTTTATCGAATTTATGAAAGCTGAAGGAGCGTAGCGACTGAAGCTTTCATAAATTCGGCCGGCTTCTTGCCGGTATAAGCTTATCCGATATAATGGATTTAGGCACTGTGGACTTTTTATAAAGACCTATAGCATCGACTATTCGAAGGAGTGTATTGCCACAGTTTTATCTAAATCATTTATAGTTGGATAAGTTTTAAAACTTTTATCTCCCGCAAGTCTATGTTGATAAAACTAAGTGGATCAAAGCAGCTGCCTAATATTTTCAAAGGATGTGGTTTCATGATTTATGTTGGCATTGATATTGCCAAGCAAAAGCACTTTGCCGCTGCCATGACCGCTGATGGCGAAGTCCTAATCCCACCTTTCGGGTTTACTAACGATGCTGAAGGATTCAAACTCCTCCTTTCGAAGATTAAGTCCTTCAAAAAAGAAAATACTCTAATTGGCCTTGAATCAACGGCTCACTATGCAGAGAACCTTATTTGCCACCTCTTTGAACTGGGTTATAACATCTCAGTAATCAACCCGATTCAGACATCAACCCTACGGAAAACCAACATACGCAAAACTAAAACCGATAAGGTGGACTGTCTGCTCATCATCAAGTCGATGATAGTGAACAAGCCCAGGATCTATTCCAAGACCGATATTGATTCACTTCGCCTTAAAAGCCTTTGCCGATTCAGGGAAAAAATCAAGAAGACTAAAGCTAAACTCAAAATCCAGCTCGTTACGTATGTTGATATACTTTTCCCTGAACTGCAGTATTTCTTTAAATCAGGCATCCACACCAATACCTGCTACCAGCTTTTGAAGAAACATTCCTCTCCAGATGATATCGCCGCCTTACA
>ENA-OWPA01001186-OWPA01001186.1-bioreactor-metagenome-genome-assembly--contig:-NODE-1186-length-19460-cov-10.456173_pt1 | contig 19460 bp, 34 predicted proteins | sample MGYA00238139_ERZ651803 | MGnify/ENA primary metagenome ERZ651803 (study PRJEB26909, sample SAMN07631231) | bioreactor metagenome | isolation source: Switchgrass digestor | place: USA: Dartmouth... | reverse complement strand
AATTAAAACCATATCATTTCTTCGTTTGCATTTAATAAATTAATATATTCATCATCCATTGAGTTGTAAATCGAAGATTCTCCTAGCCAACAATTTCTAATAAATTTACCATCTACAAATTTCCCTAGAGACCATAATGTTAAATAATCATCATCGGATTCGCCAAGTAATATATCGCAACCATTTATAGCAATAGGTAATTTGTAGTAATTATGGTTATAACAACTAATTTCAGGAATGTGCTCTAAGTCTTTTACCATTATTTTTAATTCCATGATAAATTAAATGACCTCCCTTCACATAAAAACATTATCTACTTGTAATGTTCAAATAACTTACTTTACTTGTAATGTTCACTAATTCAGTTGTTTTACTTCTCCTCCAAGCAAATTCAGGTCTAACATTCCCAGGTGTGAACACATCATCTATTATTAGTGAGAAGAAGCCACCATATTTTGTCTTTATAAATTCATCAAAATCATAATCATATCGTTCTATGATTCTACCTGTTTTTAGTTCAACTAATTCAAACATTGCAGTCCCCTTTCTTTTACATAAATCACACTACCTTACAATGTTCTTTTGTAACCAACCCATAAATGCTCTTCCTCTTTTTCTAATGAAATAAAGTCCGTTTTCATCTTTCTTATCTGTTCTAACAAATATCGGTGTAAATTCCATGTCCTCTAATTCGTATATTGCTCCGCATTTTTCACAAATTAGCTCACCTGAACCGTTTTCTAAAATCTCTCCTTCTCTCATATCAAAATGTAATTCGTTAAAGGGCGGGGAAACAATTTCCCCACATTCACACTTAAAGCCATGATATTTAATATACATACATACCACCTTACTTCATGTAAATTACATTGTAGTCTAACCTTGAGTTGTAGTTTCTTCTTTGTTGGGTCTAAATTGTCTTAAATAATCAACTAACGCTTTTAAATCATTTATTTCATTATCTTTTCCACGTAAATCTGCTTTTAGTTTTTCTACTTCATTTTTTAGCCTTTTTATTTCCTGTGCCTCTGGTAACAGTAACATTTTATACACCTCCTTCACATAAATTGCAAACTATGCACTTTCCTTTGCTTCAATAATCTCCCACACAGTAACATGCAGGTATCTCTCTTTTAAATATTGCTCATAGAGGTCCCAAACAGTTTCGTGCTTACCTGCCATCATATTTAATAACATTCTCGCCACCAGCTTCACGCATGTTTCGTTCACTCTTAAGCCTCCTTTTTTCTTCAATCAGGAAGCCAATTTCCGCAACAATTTTGAGTCTCTTTAACCTAGCATTATAGTCACTACCTTTTTTGCAGAGTTCCTTGTACTGTTTCACCAGTTCACGTTTTCTTGAATCAATTTCATTAATCGTCATACCCTCTGGCCTCCTCCACCTCTATCACATACCCCTCAATACCACTATCCCGCATAATACGTTCTGCCTTCCCACTAGCCTTACGGCTGTCTTCAGCCTCTACCTCCAGAATGAATAAGCCGCTGACGCGGTATCGCTTGTCCACTTGCAACCGCCTCCTTTATTTTTCGCCGATAATAACTGCACCTACTTTCCCAGGCCTTTTGCTCATATATAGCTGCATCAATTAATTCTGGTTCCGTAGTTGTATCAAGGCGTTTTTCCGCCTGGAAAAGCTGTTCTCTAGAATACTCCAGAGCCGCTGTAAGTTCTCGTATATTCATTTTTACTTACTCCTCTCACTAATTTTCATTTGCAGATCTGCTAACGTATTTTTCATTCGTTTCCCTCCTTTGCCGCTTGCATCAAAGCAGCTATAATGATTCCGAAAAAGACACCTGCGTAAAAAACAATTACGTAGGTCATGATATCGCCTCCAAGACTTTCTTGACATCGTCAACACTATATACAACCGCAGTTACTGCCCCTGCCTCATGCCACATTCCTAGAGTTGCTTCCTGAAGCATTGTTGGTTTATTGCCGGGCCTTTTTACTTCAAAAAGTAGCATTTTCCCTTTATAGCAGCAGAATATATCCGGTTCTCCTGCACGATTTATCGTCCCTTGAAATTTAATAGCTTTACATCCAGGAAGTTTGTTTAAATACTCAAGTATCCCTTTTACGATTGATTTTTCAGTCGGTATATGTTTTTTCAAAAAGGCTCACACTCCTTAAAGTCAAATGTCTTCGTCTCACCGTTTATCTCTACCTGCACTCCGTAAGGGGAATATCCTTTCAAAATCCCTTCTCCTGCAGGGGTTTTAATTGTTTTGTAAAGCAATGATCCAAATAAATCCTTCCACTTCTGGTATTCTGTCAATTCAATGAGCACTGTTTTGATTTTTTCCGTCAGCGGCACCAAGAATTTATTTCGATATTTTTCGTATTCAGCTATGTTTTTCCAGGCAGAATAGTTTCCTGCGACATCAATAATCGGCCGTAAAACGTATATTGTTTTTGATTTTTTAAGGCAAGTTCCAGCATTTCTGAAAGCCTCGAGCCTTGAAAAAACTTCGCTTTTTTCTCCGTAGAGCTTGTCTATGATTTGAAAAAGCTCCAGCCAAAGTTCATGATCTGTTTCATGTTTGCCGGCTGCGTATATGTATGGGTCTTTGAAGGTTTTCATTTTATCACCTCAGCATCGGTAACCAGTCAAGTGGTTACCGCTCAACCCCAGTAGCATCAAGGGATACATGGATTATATTTTTTGCGGTAACCACTGAGTAACCACTTGACTGGTTACCGCTCAAATTTAGATGTATCAATGGATCTAGCCATTTTTTTCTTGCGGTAACCACTATTTTTCAAAAATACCATTATATAATTTGTATAAAAATTTATTTTTTTGTTTCATTGTCATTGTTAATAGTTTATTTTTTGAATAAGCTATATAGGTTACTATATAGGTGGTTACTCTGGTTACTATATAGGCCTAATAGGCGACCGTATTGGCTTTGAGCGGTAACCACTTGAGTAACCAGTGACTTTTTATTTTTTGTCTCAATCGCTGTTGTATCAAGGGTTTTGGCGGTAACCAGTTAAATTGTTGTAACTGGTTACTCTTAAAAAATATCTTCTTGAAACTCGTCTATTTCTTTCAGGTAATAAACAACTCTAATCTTATTTCCGTCAATACTTACAAGTTTTTTTGTATGCACTTGGTCTGTTGACAACCATCCACAGTCTCTAAAATCTGCATAAACTCTGTTTGGATTAAACCCTGCCTTTTTCAAATCTGGCTCCAAGGCTGATGGCAGTATTGCAAAACCATCATCCCTGATCCAGCCATAACGCTCTTTTGCATCATCCCTGAAGTTCTCCTTGTGTTGCGCTATCCAACTGTCAAGCCATTCTCTAGCCTTTTCTGCATAGTCGGCGTTTTCGTTTGTCTCAAGGCGGCCAAGAATATCAAGACCTGTATTCTTTGCTTGTTCCAGTGCTGTTTGCTCATCTTCTCCAAAAATCCACTGCGAAATAAGTATGTCCGCTGTTGCTACAGCTGCCACCGAAGTTTGATGTGACCCGAGGCTTTCATTGGCATAAAGTTTGAAGTATGTTAAAAAATTTTTATATAAGTCTTTGATTTTTTCCGGTTCTTTTTTGTTTGTTTCAATTATTTTCCTTATAAAAACAGGCCCCGCAAAACCGTAGTTATCAGCTGTTACATCGTGCAGCTCTCCTGCAAATCCTTCATCTTCTATCGGCTTGCCCCAGATCTCCAGGGTTCTTGTTGTGATACCTGTGGCCGATGAACTTGTTGAAATAGGCTCCTCTCCAGTGGTAAGCGCAATGGTCCTCCATGTTTTAAACTGCTGCAATCCTCCACCTTTGGCTCCCCTGGCCTTGCCTTTCCCTAGGCCTAGGAGATACACAAGGCTTTCGATAAAACCTTGACGGTCACCCGTAACCTGTTTTTCATCAATACCTAAAGGCAAATCATTGAAAAATGCTGCCATCCTTTCAAGTCCAACTTTTGTAGTGTTGAAGTTTGCAATGAGCCCATCTGGATTTCCCCAAACCGACAAAGCCAATTTCAAAAGTGCTGTCTTTCCTCCTCGGCTCGGGCCCCAGCAATGCACAACAAAAATCCTGTGATTTAGCACTGCCAAAAGCGGTGCCGCAAAACTTGCTGCTAAAACAAATCTGGCCACAGGTGATATTTCTCTTGCTCTTTGTGCTGCTTCTTTCCAAGTATCAAAACTTCCTTCACTGTGATATGCCGCTGCTAGGTATGCCGACCCGTCATCCACATCTAATACTACGTCTCCCTCAGCTCCCGGGAAGAACTTATCCGAACTTATCCAGCCCATTTGTTCTGTGCTTTTTGCAACCGGAATAAGTTTCATGTTCTCTGCTTCCAGGGCCCCAAGATACTGCACCAATTTTTTTGCATTTTCTGAAGTGACAGGAAGGCCTCTGTCTGCCAGTTGAGTGATAGTCCTTGATTGAAAAACTGTGCTCCTTTGACTTCGTATGTAGTGATCCTGGTTATCTCTACGGAAATAAAGTTCTATTTTTTCATTGCCGGTATCGATGCTCTTGAGTCTTTGACTAATTAGAAGCGGCGTAGCACATACAGTCACAAGTCCATCCTTGGTTTCCTGATGCACACCTTTTTCATTCACAAGCCACCCAAGAGGCGTTCTAAGCCTCACAGGTGCATCGGGTATAATCTCTTCCGGCTTTGGCTCAAAATCGGCAAGGTCTAGCTCATTCGCATTATCAAGTGTCAGCTGCCATATTTCCTTGAACTTGTCAGGATTTTGAATGTGTAAATCTGACGGATCTTTTGCCCCTGGTGTATGAATAACATAAGCCTTGCCTCGGTAGCCTTCATCAAGAAGTTTGCCGCATATTTGTTTCAGGAAAGTTTCTCCACCCTCGCCTGGTTCTTGGTGGATATAGATTTTCGGCACTTCCCGAATGTAGTCCACCCACTCATTTTTGAACGCCCCAGCTCCCGGTATACCGAGAGCCTGGAAGCCGTGCAGCCAGAGTGTTTGTGAATCGCTCTCGCCTTCCACCAAGATGCAGTAGCCGGCGTCTCGTATTTCCTTCAGCCGCCAGAGGCCGTATGGCAAGAGTTTGGCCCCTTTGTTCCAGGTGAACCGAGGTCCCTTTGATGATTGCGATACTCTCCGCTTCTTTGTTGCTACTACTTGACCATTTTCATCCAAATACGGTATGTTTACCCCGATATTTGCATTTTTCATTCCTAAGGCCTGAAGAAAATCAAGCGGCAACTTCTTTTGTTCAGAATATTCTTTTAAATAATCCTTTGTTTGCTTCTTTGTTGTTTTTGGCTCAAGACCGGCAATTTTAAGCAGTTTCAGATAAGCCTGTTCTGGTGTGAGATTCTCAGTTTTCTCTAAAAATGTTTGGGCATTGCCTGATTCTTGGCACACAAAGCAATGATATTGGCCAGTTTTACTGTTTATATAAAAATGCTGTTTTGAGTCGTCATGGAAAGGGCAATTAGCAATGAGCTGGTCACCCTTATCTTTAAAGTTTTTTAATCGTGCTCTGTAAAATTCCACGTAATTAATATGTTTGTCTAAATTGACTGTAGCCATATTTAGCCCCCTTTACAGGCTGTCCCCCTGATGTTTAAAAAAGAAGCAGATGGGCCAGGGGGCGAGCCCACCTGCCGGAAGTAGCTATGCAATTATTTGAATGTCGGTTCCTTCAAGTTCCACTGTTATGTTTAAAACGGCATTTCGCCGCCCTCACTATCTACGATCACATCTTCCTGAGTAATTTCCACACCTCTTGTGAGTGTTTTGATTTGCTCTGCGTATTTTTGCATGTCCTCCACCATTTCTTTTGGCAGCACTCCTACCACAGAGAAAACTGCCTGCGAGTATGCTATGCCTTGGCTTGAAGTTGCTTTCTTCAAAGAAACCTTTGTCAAAACTTCATAGCTTCTTCTACCTTTCCCTAACACTCGCTTTGCTAGGAAATTGGAGAAGTTTTTGAGTGAAGTTGGTGGAAGAGTAAGTAATATTGGGAACAACTCATTACTTCGTTTGATATACACCCTGTGCATGTTTTTGCAGGCCTTGCCCCTGCCGTCTTCCGCACTGCCAAAAACATTATATGGGCAAGAATTACACGGTTTAATCTCTCCCGTCTCAATGTCAATCCCCTTTGAGCCGTCTAAACTTGAGCAGGTAGGTGGATTGTTTTGCCCTGAATACTTGTCTGCCCAAAAGGCATTGACGGGGTGATGGTCCACAATTACACCTACAATTTCCTTTTCCATATCAGGGTTATCCTCATCATCACCGGGCACTTCAAATGCAAGGCCTCCGCCAGTAGGAATTTTTACCCGGTCAAAATCAAAAGTTAATCCCTGCATTTCCTCCTGAAATAGTGCACCCATATCCGCCACTGCTGGCACCTGAAAATCATTGACAACAACAATTTCGTTTTTACTCATGCACATTCTCCTCTCCAGTTTTTATCGGCTCTTTCTGACGCCGACAGTGATTTTTTCAAACACATTGACTTTATCCTTGAGCTCCCTGGGAAGTTCGTCTTCTTCTTCCAGGAGCTCCTTCACGAAAGCGGAAAATCTTTGAGCGTTGACCGTCTCATACACTAGGCTCTCAAATCCATTGGTCTTGAGCCAGTCGTATACTTGCTGTTTGAATTCGGGTCGTATGCTGGCGTAGGTTTTTGTCTGTAGGTAGAAAGTTGTTCCGTCTTTATTGAAGTTTTGGACTTCGCTGTTTATCATTTCTTGAGATAGCTGGTTTTCCGTTTCTTCGATTTCTGTTTCGATGACTTTGAGTTTTTCTTCTAACTCTTTCTTTTCTTCCCGCAGCGTTTTCAGCTTCGCTGCGAGCTCAAATATTGTCTGCATCATCTTCCCACCTTTCGATATTCTCGCGGATAATTTGGAATTGGTCCTCAAGGTCTTTCCTTGCAACCTTGCCTTCGAATGCTAGCATTGCTATGTCTTCCATTTGCTTTACGAAATGGAGCATCTCGGCTTTTGTTATGTTCAAACTCACTCCTCCTAATCAAAGAGAGCTTTTATTATCTGTGGCAAAACATAAGCTCTGCTTAAATTTTGGGTAGCTGTGTTGGTTATTGCCATTCCTATTTCGGCAGAAATTTTAATCATGGCATCTCTAATTTCCTGGAGCATTGTCTCTTTGTTTTCGATAAGGATCTGCTCTATCTCTTGTTTAAGGTTTTCTTGAATATAGTCCTTAGTGATTCTGCTTACCTCGTCACGCAGATTCCAACTTAAGCTCTCAATAACCTGCTTTTTAAGTTGTTCTTTGACCTGACTTTTAATATCTTCCGAACTTTCCTCAATAATCCGTTTAATTTGTTCTTCAAAGGAATTCATTATTAAACCCCCTCATTTTATTTTTCAAACACGTTCCTCCAACCATCTACCACTAAATCGGCCAGGTTCTTCTTGGCCGCCAGGGCCTTCATGACCTTGACGTCTACCGTGTTTTTGGCGATGATGTGAATGTTCGTAACGTTGTTTTTCTGGCCAATTCGGTGCAAACGTGCTTTCGCTTGGTCGTAATTCGAAAAACTGAAATCTAAACTATAGAATACCGCCGTATCCGCCGCCGTGAGAGTGATACCAAGACCCGCCGTTTGCAATTGAGCGATGAATACCTTTACTTCTGGATCTGTTTGGAATGCTTTGACTTTCTGGCCTCGCTCTGACATATCTATGTCTCCATGAATGCATTCATATTTAATTTGCATATCTTGGAGCAATTTCTCTATTGCCGCAATTTCCGGCCGGAACCTTGCAAATATAACCAACTTCTTTCCGGCATCAATAACGACATCTTCTAAGATTTCTTTCAACACCGATAGCTTAGCATTACTGACTTTTTGAACTGCTTCTCCATCCCCCAGGAATCCACCTGTGATTTGCTGAAGCCTGAGCAGCTTGGCCAAAACATTAGCAGCAGTAACGGTCTTTTCATCCGAGAGTTCAGCAACACACTCTTTTCTCATTTGTTCATACATTCTTTGAGCCTTCGGTTCAAGTTCGCAATACCTGATTGTGTCAATCTGATCCGGTAGGTCCAATGTTTCTGCTTTGGTAACCCTGAATGCTATACTATGCGCTTTTTCAATTAATTCCGGTAAGTTCTGATATGATATTACCTGCCGTCCTTCAAATCCACCCATAACCGCATATCTTGCCCGAAAAGCGTAGTAGCTGTTGCCAAAAATCCCCGGGTCAAGAAACTTGTATTGCGAGAAAAAGTCGAGCGGGCCCTGAGTTACAGGTGTCCCCGTGAGAATCATCTTGTATTTTGCAATTTTACCGAGTCTATGCATACACTTTGACTGCTGTGCCGATGGTGTTTTAATCCGCTGACTTTCATCACATATAATCATGTCCGGAGCCCACTTTTTAAGCTCGTCTTCCATTCGCCAGGTAGCCTCGTAGTTGATTACTACGACCTGCAGGCCCGGGCCTTGAAAATCCTGCAATAATTGGATACGTTTTTTGACTGGCCCATTCAATACTAAAAGCGAATACGGGAAGTCTGCGAACTTCTCAAATTCATCCTGCCACACAAACATAATCGATGTAGGGCAGACGATGAGGAGTTTTTGTATTTCACCGTCCAAATATCTCCTGCCGGATACGGCCATTGCCGTCAAGCTTTTACCTGTGCCCATCTCCATCAGTAAGGCTGAAGACGGTATTGAGATGCCAATGTTGTAACCTAATACCTGATGCTGAAACGGTTTGACTTTGACAGGTATAGGCTTGATAGGTGTAGCATCTTCCCAACCCTTGAGCTTTGCTTTTTGAACATTATCAGCTTTTGCAACCATGTCTTGAATCGTCATTGATGCGACTAGGTCCGCTTCTACATCGGGAAACTTTTTATGTATCTGCTTCACAATCTCAAGCGACAGGGGATATACCCAGCTTTTAGTATCCTTGTCCCATCTGCGGCCAATGATACTCTTTGCAATGTCTTTGTATATGTAGTCGCACTGTAGATATATTTCATTGTCTTTTATTGTTATACTTGGCCGCTTGAATCTTGGCCGCAGATATTGTCCTATACTCATGGAACCTCTCCTAAGATAATTTTGTTAGGGCGGGGCGGATTCGAATCGGCTCTCCCCGGTTTTCAGAGTGAGCCTACACTACACCGCCGCCCTCTTGATTCTCCATCCCAGCTATGCTAGAATAGAGCTAGAAATGTTTTTGTGGGGCCTTCTCAAACTCGCCCCGGAGTTCTTTGAGAAGGTCTTTTGCTTTGCCATTGTAGGCGAATATGCACTGCTTCACATCCGAAGTAACTCTGCCCCTGAAGCATTCGCCAACATACCATTGAGTCAGCTCGTTGAGTCTTTCCCGCAGCCGGTCTCTTTCTTTTGTGAGTTCGAACACCTCAGCAATCTTGCGGTTGCAAATGTCGATGTCTCTTGAGACTGCGGCTATTTGCTCTTCCAGCTCTTCCCTTGTCACTTTCTCACCTCCTTTGACTTGTCATTCTTTCTACCAACCATTAAGTTTTTTATGAAACTTCCTCTTTCTCCATAATGTACACCTTTGATGCCTCAGCCGATATTCTAGCCAATGTGCGTTTCAGTTCTTCGTTTTCTTGACGAAGCCGCTTTATTTCTATTTCAAGCTTTCTCACTTGCAAAGGAGATGTCTTTTTAAGTTCTACCCCTTCAAGCTTTGCTATGTAGTCTTCAGAAAACCGTATTACTGGCACTCCTTTACAGGGCTCCAATATGCCTTCTTTTCGCCAATTTTCAATGGCCCTGACACTAACCTGCCATCGTTGAGCAAGATCTTGTTGCGTGAGTAACTGTGTCACTGCATCGCCTCCAGCAAGTCCCCCTGAATATACTCTCTCGTGTCCTCATATTTTCTATATACGGTGCTGCATTTAGAGCAGATATAAGTCACGATGTCAAAGTCAGCTCCTTCCTTAAATACTCTTACAATACGACTTTTTTCGTTCGGAGCATTACACCCGGGGCATTTGTCGTCAAAGAATTTTAGTGTGTTCTCATACACCTGTTTAGCAACCGGATATTTGGTTCCCCGTCGTAAGTGCATAAGCAGGGAATACATCTCGTTTTTTGACAGATAATCTAGGTCTTTCATTGTTTGCCTCCCCTCTAAATTTTTACAATAAGTAACATAAAAACAATCCCAAGAATAACCAGGCACCAAGAAAAAACTACACTCTCTCTGCATTTTTGCACTAACCGGTCACGCATTTTCTTCCCTCCTTCTTTTCTTCAGGAAAGAATACTTCCTGAACCGTCTTTTCTAAAGCATTGGAAATCCTTTCCATAACCTCTTTAGAAGGGTTGGTTCTCACACCTCTTTCTAGCTGCGAAAGGTAAGGAGGGGCTATGTTAACTTTTTTTGCAAATTCATTTAGGCCCATGTTTTTTTGTTCCCTGTAAAAACGTATTCTGTTAATTTTTCTCACCCCTTATATTAGCTGTCAGTTATATTCTACTATTTGCTGTCAGTTATTGCAATGTCGTATATTGCTGACAGCTAACGATTATAGTCGAATATCTCTACAATGCTAAAAATTACATAAGTTTTCTAGAAAAATTAATTGACTTTGATTAGCCTATAGTTTATAATGTTAGCTAATAGATAACATTATAAAGAGGTGTTTAAAGTGATAGGTGAAGTAATACGTAAATTGCGAGAGAAAAAAGGTTTAGGAGTTAATGAGTTAGCTTGTATGATAGGAATCTCCGGTCCTTATCTGTCACAAATCGAGAATGGGAAAAGGAAGAATCCTAGTTATGAAGTTTTAGCTAAAATTGCTAATGCGTTAGATGTGCATATAGGTGATTTGATTCAAGAAGATGCTGACAAATTTATTATCGACAATATCGCAAAAGAGGCTAAAAAAGCAGGTATTGACTTAAACGACGCTGATGTTTTAGATAAACTTGGTTCTGAAATTCAAAATAAGATATCAACAACATTAATTGAACATCTAGCAAAAACTATAAGGCATGAAAAACCTAAACCTGACAACAATATTGATATATCTTCCATGCATAAACTTGAAAAAGTTCGCATGGTGCCAATGGTGGGAAAAGTAGCAGCAGGTGTGCCAGTGATGGCAGAAGAGCATATTGAAGGCTATATGCCTATAGATATGTGCTTTCTAGATCCTAATAAAGACTATTACCTTTTAAAAGTCAAAGGAGACAGTATGAACTTAGAATTCCCTGATGGAACCTGGGTCTTGGTTGAAAAAACTGACTGCATAGAAAATGGACAGCTTGGTGTAGTCCTGGTTGATGCAGAAGAAGCAACAATCAAAAAAGTTGTCTTTAACAGGAACATGGTGACTCTTATTCCAATGTCTACAAATCCAGTGTATCAACCGATTATGTATGACCTGGAAAAAGATGATGTCAGGATCCAGGGCCGGGTAGTCATGGCCCTTAAAACATATTAAAAAAGAGGGGAATGGGTATGTATTTGCAATACAATGTCATATACAGGGAAAAAGATGGTGGCATTCAGGTTATAGTTAGTTATAAGGACCATGATGGGAAATGGAGACAAAAATCGAAGCAGGGATTCAAGAGGCAAAGGGATGCAAAAAGGCATGCTGAAACAATCATTGATAGTCTAAAAAAACAATATGCTTTAAATTTAAACAACAGATACAAGGAGATTACTTTTGGTGAGTTTAAGGATTTGTTTTTAAACCATATAGAGCTGCATAGAGAGGCTAATACTAAAAGAGCCTATGAACAAGCTTTAAAATGGTTTGAGGATTTAAACAATATAGAGTTAGAGAAAATAACGGGGTTTCATATTCAAAATTGCATAGACAAAATGGTACAAGCAGGTCTGCATCCGAGAACAATAAAAGACTTCAAAGGAAAGATTACTACTGTCTTTAATAAAGCGGCATCAAAACCTTATAGAATTATTGCCGAGAATCCAATTAAAAACGAAGATATTATAATCCCAATAGATAAAGATGAGAAAAAGGTAAAGGCACTAACAAAATCCGAACTGGATTTATTATTAAAAAAGATGTATCCTGAAAAGGATTACATCATCTGTTTGCTTGCCTCACATTGTGGGCTCAGAATAGGAGAAATTCTGGGCCTACAAGAACATGACATAGATCTGAAAAATCTAAAAGTAACCGTAAATAAACAATTCAAGAGGCTGAAGGATGGGAATTTTGGATTGGGCTCGGTTAAATCAAAAAATTCAAACCGAACAGTGCCGATTCCCGAATCAATAGTTGAGCCTCTGAAGAATTATTTGCAAAAAAATGTAAAATATATAGACAAAAGAATATTTCCTGATAGAAATACTCAAAATACTTGCATTAGGCTTGCACAAAAATTTAAGCGGCTAGGATTCAATAATTCAATTCATGATTTGCGGCATACTTATGTTACTAGACTTCTTGCAGAAGGTGCAGATTACGAAACAATAGCAAAGCTTGTAGGGGATACGGTAGAAACGGTTATAAGAACTTATTCGCACTTTACAAAGGACATGGAACGTACAGCAACACAAAAAGTAAACGAAGCATTTTCTTAATTTTTTTGACGTTTTTTTGACGATGCAACAAAAAACCTTGATTTTTTATAGTTTTTAGGCATTTTTTTAGCTATAATGAATATATTTTTTTTATCCGGAATTGATTTCGAAAAAACATCAAAAACCCCACAAGATTAATGCTTTGCGGGGTTTTTGTCTTTTTAATAATAACATTTAAATGAATGAAAGCGAAATAAATTTTTGACGTATTTTTGACGAATAAAAAAAAGCGGCCGTTATGACCGCTCTTTGTAAATCTCCCGCAACCCCTCTCTTTGGAGTTGCGTAATTTTTATAGGCTCATCGAAACCGGGGATTTTGAGCCCGTCTAGATAGTCGGCGAGCTCATCCCCTGACTCGAAGCTCTCGTAATCGATACCGAGGTTCAAAACCTCCAAAAAGTTTTCAACTTCCCTGGCTAAATCCTTTTTCACTTCCTTAGCCTCCTTTATATATTTTTGCAGCGGCCCCCAGTGCAGCAGGGCCGTCCGCATGACCGTTGACCGGTCTAAATAATTATCTTTGCAATATGCGTCTAGCGCCCGTGCAAGTTCCCCGGGCAGCCTGATGGAAACTCTTTGCTGTGTCATTTTTACACCTCTATTATTTTATTCTTTTTCCTCCTAAAATTTTTCTTTTGCCGGGATACGCTCCCGGCTGGCAGTAGTTTTTTGTAATGGTTTACCATATTTCATCACATGGTGGCCTTCCAGCCACCATATGATATTTTTTTTGATCCCTACCAAACCTAATCTTGATAGGGATCACCTTGTTCGCCTCCGGCAGAGAACGAACAAGGTAAAACTTTCCATCGAGGGTGACCCGATACGTCCAGCCCTCCTTTAAGACTGGTAATTTCGGGTCATTGATTCTGAACCAGTCCAGGGGCACTTCAGGAGTGAAATACCCCTCTTCTATAATTTCGAAACAAGCGGGAGTCTCACCGTACTCCCAATTTATTATTTTTACGTTGTTTTCTTTCATCGTTATCCCTCCATTTTTTTTATGCCCGGCATTTGTTATCCGCCCCGGGCGGCGGTAGTTTCAATTTCGGCCCCATTTCAGGGGCCTCAGCAGGCGGCTTTACCGTGGTAGGACGGAGCCCTACCACGGTAATAACACTGGTGGAACCGGATTCTTGAGCCACTGCTCTATTGCCCACCATTCCCCCTGCCCCGGATCGTACCCGGAAGCAAGGCCGTCACCTTTGCCGGCACGGATTTGAATGTGCCAGCGACCTTTGTCTTTTTCGAACTCGTAGAACTCGAGATTGAGCTTTTTCCCTGTAGGAACTTGATAAACTTTCCGTATGTCCGCAAGCATTTCCCTAAAATCGTATTTCCTATACATTTTCATTTTCATTCCCCTTTCCTTATCTTGATTACATTATAACACGTGTGTCTGACAATGTCAACCCATTTATGACATTTATATAAAATTCTTTTAACTGCTACACCCCATGCCCTACAAGGCTTTTAGCGTTTTCATGGAAAATACATATAAATCCGCAATATTCTGAATATGTGAGGGAATAAAAAAAAGGCCCCCGAAGGAGCCTGTAAAATAAAAAAAATCCCCCGGCCTCAACCAGGGGTATTCGTATTCTTCGTTCTCGCAATGTCTACAACGGCTTCTCCGAAAATGTATCCTAATGCAAGAGTCACTATTTTCCAGTATAGGTCTTGGTCTACGTTTAGGCCGAGGCCTTCGCTCAAAATAATAAAAGCCGCGCTGGCCACGGCTACCCAGAACTTTCTTGAAGTCAGTTTTTGCTTCCAGAATGACATTATGCTTCCTCCCTGTCATTTTGTATTTCGATTTCCCGCTTTTTTATACCGGCCAATGCCCAAAGTTCCATGGTGGTGAAGCCAAACCATGCACCTATAAGCGTCACAGGTTCCAGCCCAGTCCGATAGAAGATATATAGCACAGCTATTGTAAAAGTGGCATTAAGCAGGATAACTAAAGTAACTATCCACTTGGAAAATTTCATTTTATCACTTCCTAGTCAACTAATACTTCTTGTTTGGCATTGTCCCATCCTACCTTATGCCCAAGTGACTCTAGAATTTGTCTAATTGCTACATAGTTAACATTATCTTTCATAAAACCGTCTATGTAGTGCAATTTACCTTTAATTCTTACCTTTACCTGGCTTTTTCCCTCATATTTAATCCCAAGATAATTTAATATCCCCTTTGCTACTGCCTCGGCCATTTCTTCTTGCTTGGTTTTTTGTATTTCTGTATCTAGTTTGTTTGAAATAAAGCCTAATTCCACTAAAGCAGCAGGCATCCTTGTTAATCTTAATACTGCAAAATTTGCCGTTTTCGTGCCTCTATTGTGACTAAATATCTTTGCATTGATGACACTATCTTGTATTGCTTTTGCTAGCTTCCCGCCATCTGTGCTTCCAGGATAACTATAGGTTTCTACACCCCTAGCGGATGTGTTAGTAGCCGAATTGCAGTGTATAGATACAAATACATCTGCTTTTGCATTGTTAGCCATGTTGGCTCTTTCGTTTAATTCGATGAACGTATCTGTTGTCCTGCTATATACTACTTCAAGACCGTGTTGTTTCAAAATCTCCCCTATTTTTAGAGTCACCGGCAAAACAATGTTTTTCTCTTGCAGACCATTTCCGACCGCTCCTGGGTCTCTTCCTCCATGGCCAGCATCTAGAAATACTTTTTTCAAGCTATCACCTCCTTACCTCGGCAATGATTGAATATACCAAATTACAAAGCCCCCGAATGTGCCAATTATGGCTAATACGAGGGCCTTGATCCATCCTGTGAGTTCATCTATTTTTTTACACAAGTTTTTGATGTGAACACGGAACTCAGCGCTGTCTTGTTCGATTTTATCAAGTCTTCTTCCGTGCTCTTTCAAAAGTTCGTCGTGCTCCTTTATCTTTACTCTTATTACTGCATCGTCCATATCGCACCTCCAAAACAAAAGCCCCGGATTTCTCCGAGGCTAAATTGCTAGGGAAGCAGGGTATAAAAATAATACACCCTGCTAGGTGTTATTATTTATTGCACAATATAAGTCTATTGCGTCAGAAACAGTTGGTTCATCGCCCCATACCGCAAAAATAGCACTTCTATACGGTTCAGGCACTTCTTCTTCTACACGCTGCCTCCCTTTCTCTGAGTTTACGTATGCACGCCGCCAAGGCTGGCCAATTAGATATTCTGTTCCATCTTGCACAATATATTTTTGTTTTTTGATACTGACGCTGTTTTCTGTCAGCATATCAAGAGTTATTTTTTCAATCATATATTTTCACTCCCTTATCAAATATGAGAATTTGCCTCTCAAAATAGAATCTTGTGTAATGTCATTATATCTTATACCTCTAGCATTGCCGTCTGCTGATATTGACCTGAAATTTGCATAGAATGTTCCTGAAGTGGTGAACAAGCCACAAGAATAACTATCACCATCTCGCAAAGGAGTGTTTTCTGCAAATACATATGCAAGTTGGGGCTGTCCCGATTCCCGAGGAAAAGGAAAGCCCGTTATTGCAATAGAAACATCTCCAGTCGGTGGTGTTGTGAATGATATTTGGAATTCTACAAAACACCTGTTTCCAATTCGTGTATATGTCCCTATATTTTGTGAAAATTCTCCATCTGTATCCGCACTATAAAGTGCAGGTGTCCAAGTTCCCTCTTCGTATATAATTCCATGTGGTGTATTTCCTTGTGTCACATCTTCGGCCTTATGTGCAATAAGATCATCCTCGACATCTTTCACCGCATCCGCATTGTTTTTCATCACTGTGTCGATGGTGTCAAAATTGGCATTAAAATGCCCGGGTATATCGGCTATTTCCGTATATTCGACTTTTTTTAGGTTATAATTTGGTGTATTTGCCATGAAATCACCTCGCCTCGTCAGTGCTAAGCTTATTAATTCTTTCTTCAAGCTTTTGTATTTTTTCTTGCAGATTTTGAATATCATTTGTTGTTTGCTCTGTTTGTGGCGGTTTTTTGCCAACCACAATTTTTCTTCTCATTGTATCACCTCTGAAAGTATTCATATCACCTTCAATGAATATGTCCGGCCCATATGAAGCAAGCTCAATTTCCTCACCATTTTCAACCACTATTTCTTTGTCGTTTATTCGGATTTTAGCTTCTTTATATCTGTCTACTTCTAATGGATGAACATTTGTTATTTCAGCTTTTAATACTGCAACATCTTCACCATTGCCAAGAATTTCTTCTTTGTCCACCGATAACTTCAATTCTGGCTTTTTTTGATAGGTAATAGGTAATCCATTATAAACAACAACTTTGTATTCGTGAGGATTATTGAGAACTTCTGGATCGTCTGGGAAATAAGCTTCTGCCAAATTAGGATCATTGAAATTGTGAATCTGACTTATGTGGCCACTATAGAAAGACCTTATTTCTCCAGTTGATTTTTCATATATAAAAATCACATTACCCACCTCAATAACTTGCAATGTAAATAAAATTGAACCCTGCCCACATATAAAATTCTCCTGCCTGCAAGGAAGGATCCATGGACGGCAGACTCCACATAAAATAATAGTTCTGGAATGCGTGTGCTCTAGCCCTAACTTTGAATCTCGCGTTGGCATAATCTATTTCCAGCACCTTCAATTCTAATTTACTTATTCCAGCCCATGTTTCGGCCGTCGTATCTATGTTTTGGAATGACAAAATTACATTAAAATTTTTACCCTTAAAATCATCGGGAAGTTGTATCCATATATCCGGGATCGATGATTCGTCGCCATAAATATCTACACTTTGTATATCTTCTTTTCTCCAATATTTTCCGTATGTTGCAGCTGTGCCCACATAGGTTCTATAACTATATTCATATCCCTGCGGCTGATAACCCACAACGACATACTGCACTGGATTTGCTTCAAAAGTTATGTCATCAAGCCGAAGTGCGTATGCTGCATCTTTCTCATATCCGCTCTCCCATTGAAAAACATGAAATCCTTTTTTGACATTTATGGTAAACTGCGTCCACGTCCCATTGGTGTTCGAAAGAGTATATGCTACCCCATCCAGGATAAATTTAGCGCTAGCAAGCGATTTATACCAAAAACTCATCTGCGTGTCTTTCGTGATTTCCTTAATCGTTCTCGCAAAAAAACCTGCTGCCGCATTTCCAAATTGTAAACAATAACTCCCACTCCGCTTATCTGCATTCGTCACATTGACGGCGCTACTGCTGTAGATTTCCCATACTACTGGAATCGTCCCGCTTTCGAACCCCTCGAAATTAGGGACCCCTGTTGGAACCTCCTGATATATCGGAATAGGCACAAAACGTTTTAAACCTTCCTCTGTCAATTGCGTATACCCACCATCGTTATGATTCGCCCTCATGCCGTATAAATTATCCTGTATCTTGCCCAGCCGAATTTTTTCAGAATTTGCTGTATCATAAATCTGCATTAAACCTTTATCAAGGCTAATCCTAGTAGTTCCATCTATGCTACGCAATTCTCCCGTCTTAATCATGTCAGCTGTAACAATCCCTGCCGCCACAAGCATAGCCACTATCGAGCCATCTGCTGTAACTGCAGTTTCATAAGGCCCTTCTACACCGTTTTCCGAATAGCCAAAACCTCCAAGGCCAAATTTCCATACTTTTTGAGCTTGTTGCAAGTCTGGATTATCGGCCACATAAAAAGCCTCTGGTGTTTGTATTGCATACCCGCCTAGCATGTTTGCTATTAATTGAGTTGCATGGAGTTGGGCCTGTTCGAGTGTAGTTAACTGGTCGCCGATAGGTTTTATTTCTTTTCGTATTATGTTTGTGATTTTTTTATTAGTGCTGCCTTTGTAACCTTTAGCCGACATGGGGAGGCCTTCTGCCTTGAGCGTGCTTGAACCTCGGTATTTGTATTTACTAAACGTTACAAGAGTGGGATAAACCTTCCCGTCCCGGTCTATTTGCGTTATCATATCTCCTGCCTGAATCGCCGGGTTTCCCTGCCAGTTACTTTCAAATGGCGTGAATTCGGTGTCTTTTATGTTGTTATATATGTTGGGCAAAACCGTTTCATAATCACCCTGCAAAAGCGGATTTTCGGACAAATCTACAACATACTCATCTGTCCCCGCAAGATAGGTTGTATCATCTACAGTTGCCATCACGCCTGTTATGCGAATTTTATCGTCCCGGGGCCTAAAATTAAACCTATTTGCAGGAGTTAGGATTAGCCCCGTTGGTTTATACCAAGTTAGCTCCAAAGCGCCATTCCGATTCATCCTCGCGAAAGTTCCGCTAAGTTCTGCAATATAACCAAGTATATCCCGAAAAGTATAATCACCCACTGGCCGTTCTTGGACCACATAGTTCTTGTTGGGAAAATCTACCGTGCCTGGCATGACGTCGCATACATTGCAGAGGTCAACGTAGATCTGGAAAAGGGTAGCTGGGTAGCCCAGTTGAGATAACGAATAGGGCTTGTCCAGGTTAATCATGTTGTCAATGGCTTTGATTTGAATAGTGTTCCGTTGTTTGTTTACATCATCGATATTGAAAACACCAAGAGGCACATATTCCCAAACATCGTTTCCTAATTGGCCATAAGTGAATTGCATCAATTGTTCATATGTATACTGCATCAGATCTTCGTAGGTAAGCCCCATTCCTTCCATCAGTAACAATCCTACATGCACTATTACAGTCGCACCCATAAACTCAATATTTGCATATTCTGGCTTATTCAATAACGCAAATTCAATATTGCTGGCCACCGTTCCACCGATAGTAAAGTCTTCACCGGCCTGGGAGCTTTCGTTATATATAAATGAGCCACTCACTATATCTTTATCGGTCAAATCCAGAACACCCTGTGCGTGCTGAATTTGAATTTTTATTTGCAAGGTCCGCTCC
>ENA-OWPA01001185-OWPA01001185.1-bioreactor-metagenome-genome-assembly--contig:-NODE-1185-length-19491-cov-4.401875_pt1 | contig 19491 bp, 20 predicted proteins | sample MGYA00238139_ERZ651803 | MGnify/ENA primary metagenome ERZ651803 (study PRJEB26909, sample SAMN07631231) | bioreactor metagenome | isolation source: Switchgrass digestor | place: USA: Dartmouth... | reverse complement strand
CCAGAAGTTCTGGCAGTGGAGGAGCTCTTTTTTGGACGCAACGTCACGACGGCCATCAACGTCGGGCAGGCCCGAGGGGTCGTGCTGCTGGCTGCAGCAGACAACGGCATTCCAGTGGCGGAGTTTACGCCGATGCAGGTGAAGATGGCCGTCACGGGCTACGGGAGGGCCGACAAGAAGCAGGTGCAGGCGATGGTGAAGACCCTGCTGCATCTGCCGGAGGTCCCGAAGCCCGACGACGTGGCTGACGCACTGGCGGTGGCACTGGCGGCGGCCAGTGGTGCGAACTTGGCAAGGCGGTTGGGAGGGTTCAAGGGATGATTGCACATGTGCGGGGGACTCTGGTGGCCGCTTCTGCCGACTCGGTGGTGGTTGATGTCGGTGGAGTCGGCTTTCGGTGCCTCGTTCCGTCCAGCACCCGTCCCCGGCTGCCTGCCGTCGGCGACGAGGTCCGGCTGCATACCTCCCTCCAGGTGAGGGAGGACAGCCTTACCCTGTACGGCTTCCTTACTCGTGAGGAGTTTGATCTCTTTGAACTGCTGCTCCGGGTCGAAGGCATAGGGCCCAAGGTGGCCCTGGGCATCTTGTCGTCCGCCACGCCCGACAGCATCCGTCGGGCTATCGCCTTCGAGGATGTCACCGCCCTCTGCCGGGCGCCCGGCGTCGGCAAGAAGACGGCGCAGCGCATTGTGCTGGAGCTGAAGGACAAGGTGGGCACCCCAGCCAGGGCCGCGGCGGGGGCGGACACGCTGCCCAACGCAGGGGCGCCCGGCGCTCCGGATGCCTACTCCGATGCACTGGAGGCGCTGGTTCAGCTGGGCTTCAGCCGGTCGGATGCGGGGATGGCCCTGGAGCGTGCCCTGGCAGAGGCTGGCGAAGGCGCAGGGGCCGAGGTGCTTGTCCGGATCAGTCTGAAGCATCTATACCGGGGGTAGCGGATTATGCAGGATGATCGTTTTCTCTCGGCGCGGCAGAAGCCCGAGGATGTTCGCTGGGATGAGACCTTGAGGCCCCAGCGGCTGGCTGATTACCCCGGGCAGGAGCGGGTGAAAGAGGAGCTTTCCATCTATATTGCAGCAGCCAAGCAGCGGGGCGAACCCCTGGATCACGTGCTGCTTTACGGCCCCCCTGGCCTCGGCAAGACCACCTTGGCGCAGATTATCGCTCACGAGTTGGGCGTCAACTTCCGGGTCACGTCGGGGCCGGCCATCAGCCACCAGGGCGACCTGGCGGCCATCCTCACCCAGCTATCCGAAGGAGACGTGCTGTTTGTGGACGAGATCCACCGGCTGAACCGGCTGGTGGAGGAGACCCTGTACCCGGCCATGGAAGATTTTGCACTCGACATCATCCTGGGCAAGGGACCTAACGCCCGCACCCTGCGGCTTGACCTGCCCAGGTTTACCCTCATCGGCGCCACGACCCGCTTTGGCGCCTTGACGTCTCCCCTCCGGGACCGCTTCGGTGTGGTGGCGCAGCTCCAGTTCTACACGGTGGACGAACTGACCCAGATTCTCAAGCGCTCGGCCAGGATTCTCAAGGTTGAGCTGGATGACGACGGGGCGGTTGAGATCGCCCGGCGCTCCCGCGGCACGCCCCGAATCGCCAACCGGCTGCTCAAGCGGCTGAGGGACTACGCCCAGGTGAAGGCAAACGGGCGCATCAACCGGGAGGTGGCCGACGCCGGCCTCCGTCTGATGGAAGTGGACTCGCTGGGGCTCGACAAGGTGGACCACAAGGTGCTGCTGGCCATCATCCAGATGTACGGCGGCGGCCCTGTTGGTCTCGACACCCTGGCCGCTGCCACCAGCGAAGAGCCCGAGACCATCGAAGATGTCTATGAGCCGTATCTCATGCAGATCGGCTTTCTCCAGCGGACGCCCCGGGGGCGCGTTGCTACCCGCAGCGCTTACGAGTACTTGGGGCTTCCCTATTCAGAGCATCCCGAGGGGAACTCGTCCCCGAACCAGGCGCGTCTCTTCTGAAAAGGATAGGCAGGTGAAGTATTGTGGGACGCATGCTGATGTGGATGGGAGCAGTGCTCTTCTTCGTCGGTCTGCTCCTGCACTATGGCGGCCGCTTCCTCTCTCTGGGCCGGCTTCCGGGGGACATCATCGTCCAGCGAGGCAACTTCACGTTCTACTTCCCGGTGGTGACCTGCATTCTGCTGAGCCTGCTGCTCACCTTGGTGCTTTCGCTCTTTAGAAGGTTTTAGTGCCCCGCTCCACCCCCAGAAACTCCGCAGGACGAGGCGTACTTTGTAGCAACGAGAGGTGAACGCCGTGCTGGGTTTCCTGCTGAGCCTCTCGAGCGTAGGCGGTCGACGGGGCGCAGACCAGGCGAACCGGCTTATTGAGCGGGTCCGCCGTGGCGACGGGCAGGCTCGGGAAGATCTCCTGCAGCAGTTCACCCCTCTGGTACTGCGGGTGGGCAGCCAGGTCTGCGGCCACTACCTCCAGGTGGGCCGTGACGAGGAGGTCTCCGTCGGGCTCATCGCCCTCAACGAGGCAATCGATCGGTTTGACCCTTCGCGCGGCACCTCGTTTGTCTCCTTTGCTGAGGTGGTGATCAAGCGGCGGCTGATTGACTACTACCGGCGGCAGAAGGGACAGCTGGAGATCCCCCTCAGCGAGTTCGAAACGGAGGACAGCGAAGGGAATCCCCTGCAGGCGGCGGAGTACCAGGCCGCCGTAGCTCAGTATGCCATGGACCAGGAATCTGCAGACCGCAGGCAGGAGATTCAGCGATACAGCTTGCGGTTAGCGGAGTTCGGAATTCGCTTTCAAGATCTGGTGGCGGCCAGTCCCAAGCATCGCGACGCCCGGGAGCGGGCCTTGGAGGCGGCCAGGGTGGTGGCCGAAGACCCAGATCTGGCTCGTCACCTGCAGACCACCGGAGCGCTTCCGATGAAGCAGCTGGAACGGCGGGTTGGCGTCAGCCGCAAGACCCTGGAGCGGCAGCGCAAGTACATCATTGCTGTCGCTCTTATCCTGATGGAAGATTTCCGCCACTTGAGGAGCTACATCACGGGTTGATCCCCGTAACTTGGGAGGAGATTTGCGGTGGGCAAGGGCATTCTGCTGGAGTTGGAAGGCCGCACGGCCGTAGTCCTGACTCCGCAGGGCGAGTTTCGCCGGATCCGGGTTCCCCAGGGCGCCTGGGAAATCGGCGATGAAATCGAGTTTGCTGAGCCCAGGCCCACTGCTACTTGGGCCCGCTGGGGGCTGGCCGCCGCGGCCGCCCTGGCGCTGGTGGCTCTGCCCGTGGGGTACCAGGCCTGGGCCCTAGCTCAGCCTGTGGCGTTGGTGTCGATTGATATCAATCCGAGCATCGAACTGCTTCTGAACCGGCGGGACCAGGTGGTAGACGCCCGGGGGCTGAATGAGGACGGGGCCCAACTCCTGCAGGCCGTGACCTGGAGGCGGCGTCCCGTGGATCAGGTCGTTGCCGAGATCACGCAGCAAGCAATCGCCACAAAGTGGCTGGACCTGGCGGATGACGCCGGCACTGTAGTTGTGGCGGTGACCCCCGCTGCGGGGAAGCGTCTTCCGCCAGAGCAGGTGGAGAAGATCCTTGAGGAGGCCCGCACCGCCGTTACCGTGACGGTGACCACCGAGGGCCAGGAGCGCAACGTCGTTCCCCAGGTGCAGGTGCCGGCTCTGCGGGTGACGCCGGAAGACCAGGCGAAGGCCAGGGAGTTGGGGCTTACGCCCGGCCAGTACGTCATCTTGGGAGAGATCCGCAAGACGATCCCTGAGGTGGATGCGGATGCCCTGCGGGAAATGGGGCCTGGCAAGCTGCTGAAGAGCCTCGGCGTCAATCCCGGCGACGTCTTCCGAAATGCCGGAGGTTTCTATTTCGGCGATGACGACGGTGACGAGTGGGATAACGATGACCGGGATGATGATGACCGCGAGGACGATGACCGGGGCAGCGGTAAGAGCCGGGGCCAGGGCAACGGAAACGGACAGGGCCAGGGCAATGGTAACGGCCAGGGCAACAGCAGCGGCAAGGGCCAAGGCAACGGTAATGGCCAAGGCAACGGTAATGGCCAAGGCAACGGTAATGGCCAGGACAACGGTAACGGCCAGGACAACGGTAACGGCCAGGGCAAGGGTAACGGCAGTGGCAACGGCCACGGTAACGGCCAAGGTCATGACAGTGGCAGTAGTATAGGTGGCGGAAAGGGCCAGGATTCGGTCAACGGTATTGGCAACGGCAGCGGCAAGGGCAACGCAAACAGCCCGGGCTGGGGCAGCGGAAATGGCCAGGGTTACGAGAAAGGCCAGAGCCATGGCCGGGGTCAGAGGGATGACGACGAAGCTGGCAAGGGCAAAGGCAGCAGCAAGGACCAGGATGATGACGGCGAAGCTGGCAAGGGCAAAGGCAGCGGCAAGGGCCAAGGCAACGCACAGCATCGGGGCCAGAACAGCGGAAACGGCTCTGGTTAAGGGCAGCGGATACGCCTGGGGTCAGGTAAAGTGAAACAGCCTGGGCGATGATGGGACGAGCGGAACGCTCCTGGGAAGGAGAGGGATTCGTAACTGAATTAGGCCAGCGGGCAGGGAGCAGGAGGCGGAATGTCTAAATCATTCCGGTGTAACCAGTATTACGTCCCCCCCAAAGTCGGTGTGTCCGGCCCGGCAGCGGGCCCAGGGCAGAGCAACTGACTGGGACGGCAAACCAACGCAGGCGGTGGGTCAAGTTGCAGAAGACCAGACGCATCCTCTACGTCCTTGCACTGACTGGGGTTGCTGCAGCGGCGCTGTCGGCGCCGCTATATGCGTTTGCCGATACGGAAGCGCCGGATGCTGATCCTCCCGTCTCCGTCCTGTCAACCGGCATTCCTGCTGCTCCCGAACAGCCTGTGCGGGTAGGCATCGGCCGGTCGCAGACCGCCGTGGAAGTGACAGCGCCCCAAGGCCTCTATGTGATCGCCGACGGAGCGATCCGCTGGGAGGTGCCAGCCGGCCAGAGCGTTCAACTGAAGCTGGTCAACGGGGCCATTGAGGTAGTGGGCCTGGCCGATCGGTTTACCGGCCCCGTACGCCTGGTGCCCAAGGAGCCCGGGGGCACCCAGAACCCGATTACCTACCAGCGCAAGCCCTACCGGGGCGAAATCGAGGTCGTACTCAGCAAGAAAGACGGCAAGCTTTCTGTGGTGAATGTCGTCAACCTGGAGGACTACCTGAAGGGAGTCGTCCCCCTCGAGATGCCGTCCAAATGGCCGGAAGAGGCTCTGAAGGCCCAGGCGGTGGCAGCCCGGAGCTACGTCCTGGCCAGTCTCGGCGGTTATAAGGACGAGGGCTTCGACGTAGTAGACACCACCCAATCGCAGGTCTACGGCGGCATCCGGGCCGAAGTGGCCGCAACCAGCGCAGCGGTTGATGCGACCCAGGGCGAGGTGGTCATTTACAAGGGTAAAGTGGCCACAACCTTCTTCCACTCGTCATCGGGTGGCCATACTGAAAACAACGAGACGATCTTCGCGAGCAAGCCCGTGGCCTACCTGAGGGGCGTGCCCGACTACGACAACCTGCCGGGCAACGATCGCTATCACTGGACCTACAACTTTACTGCAGACGAGTTTGCCAGTAAGCTGAAAGCGGCAAACTTTGCGGTGGGCGAAGTGGAGCGGGTCTCTCCCGCCGGCGAGATCGGAGCCGCCGGGCGGCCCAGCCAGTGGCGCATCACCGGGTCAGACGGAACCGTCACCCTTACCGCCATGCAGCTCCGCTCGGCCCTGGGTGTGCCCGGCATCGTCAAGACGGTGGACTTCACCCAGGGGGGCATGGGCAACCTCGCGGAGTCCTACGAAGAAGGGGACCAGTTCTACGTCATCGGCGCATCGGGCAGCCAGCGGATCACGCTAGATGAGGTGACCGTGCTGGGAGCCGGCGGCGAGACGGAGGAGATGTACGAGATTAGCGCCCTGGGTTCCGTGGGGATCCTGGACGGCGGCATTGTCGTGGAGGGCGGCGGCTATGGCCACGGTGTGGGCCTCTCCCAGTGGGGCGCCAACGGCATGGCCCAGCAGGGCTACACGTATCGGGAGATCCTCGCCCACTACTACCAGGGGACGGACATCGCCCGCCTGGACGCCATCGCGTTCCATTTTCAATAGCGATTCGTAAGGTGGCGCAGCACGTGAAGCTTTCGGATTTCGACTACACACTTCCTGAGGAGTTGATTGCACAGCATCCCGTGGAGCCGCGGGATGCCTCGCGGCTGATGGTGGTGCCCCGCAGCGGCGGTGCCTTTGAGCACCGCCATTTCCGCGACCTGCCCGAGTACCTCCGGCCCGGCGACGCCCTGGTGCTGAACGAGACCCGGGTGATGCCGGCCCGGCTCATGGGCCACCGGGAGGTCACCGGCGGCGGTATTGAGGTCCTGCTGCTCAAGCGGCTGGACCGGGACCGGTGGGAGACGCTGGTGAAGCCCGGCCGGAAGGCCCGCCCTGGGCAGCGGATCATTTTCGGCGACGGCTCACTGGTGGGCACGGTCCTCGAGACCACCGAAGTGGGCGGCCGGGTGATCGAGTTTTCCTATGACGGCGTCTTTGAAGAGGTGCTGGACCGCCTGGGGCAGATGCCCCTGCCCCCGTACATACACGAGCGCCTGGAGAATCCGGAGCGCTACCAGACGGTCTACGCCAAGGAGTTGGGCTCCGCTGCAGCGCCCACAGCCGGCCTTCACTTCACCCCTGAGCTGCTGGAAAGGATCAGCGCCATGGGGGTCCATGTGGAAAAGATCCTCCTGCACGTGGGCCTGGGCACATTTCGGCCGGTCCAGGTGGAGGATGTGGAGCGCCACAAGATGCACAGCGAGTTCTACACGGTCTCGCCGGAGACTGCCGCCCGGCTCAACCAGGTGCGGGAGGAGGGGGGACGCATTATTGCGGTAGGCACCACCAGCGTCCGAACCCTGGAGACCGTCACAACGGAGGACGGCGTCGTGCAGCCGGGTCAGGGATGGACCGATATCTTCATTTATCCGGGCTACCGGTTCAAGGCGGTGGACGCCATGGTGACCAACTTTCACCTGCCCAAGTCCACCCTGGTGATGCTGGTGAGTGCCTTTGCCGGCCGTGAGCGAATCCTGAACGCCTACGCAGAGGCCGTCCGACTGCGGTACCGCTTCTTCAGCTTTGGCGACGCCATGCTCATCCTTTGATTTCCATTTTGTTGGCAAACTCTGGCAGGCCAGGCGGAGAGTATGGTACCATATGGTAGAACCCAAGGAGGATGACTGTGGCAGTTCAGCTGGAGATCCTGAAAACAGATCCTGCATCCGGCGCACGGCGGGGTCGTCTGCACACGCCCCACGGCGTGGTGGAGACGCCGGTCTTCATGCCGGTGGGCACCCAGGCTACGGTGAAGACCTTGAATCCAGACGAAGTCTGGGACCTGGGCGCCCGGATCATTCTCAGCAACACCTATCACCTCTACCTCAGACCTGGGCACGACCTGGTGGCGGAGGCAGGAGGGCTCCACCGGTTCATGAACTGGCGGGGCGCCATCCTGACGGACTCCGGGGGGTTTCAGGTATTCTCCCTGGCCGATCTCCGCAAGATTACGGAGGAAGGGGTCCGCTTTCGCTCTCACATCGACGGCAGCGAACATTTCTTGAGCCCCGAGAAGGCGATGGAGATTGAAAACGCTCTGGGGGCGGACATCATCATGGCCTTCGACGAGTGCCCCCCGTGGCCGGCGGACTGGCAGTACGTCAAGGATTCCCTTGAGCGGACAACGCGCTGGGCCCGGCGCTGCAAGGCGGCCCATCGCCGTCCGGACCAGCAGGCCCTTTTCGGCATCGTGCAGGGCGGTACCTATGCCGATCTCCGCCGGCAGTCGGCAGCGGAGATCGTGGAGCTCGACCTGCCGGGCTACGCGGTGGGCGGCCTTTCGGTGGGCGAGCCGAAGGAAATGATGGCGGAGATGCTGGAGATCACCGTCCCCCTGCTGCCGGCGGACAAGCCCCGCTACCTGATGGGAGTGGGCTCTCCGGAGGATCTGGTTGAGGGAGTCTGGCGCGGCATCGACATGTTCGACTGCGTCCTGCCGACCCGCATCGCCCGGCACGGGACCGTGTTCGTTCCCGAAGGGAAGCTGACGGTGCGCAACGCCGCCTACGCCCGGGACTTCCGCCCGATTCAGGAGGGGTGCGACTGCTACGCCTGCCGGCATTTTACCCGGGCCTATATTCGCCACCTGCTTCGGGCAGAAGAGATGCTCGGGCTGCGTCTCTGCACCATTCACAACCTGCGCTTTCTGGTCCGGCTCATGGAGGAGATCCGGGCAGCCCTGGATGAGGGCCGCTTTGCCGAGTATCGACGGGCGTTCCTCAGCCGCTGGATGGGCGGCGGGCACGACTGGCTCGCCGGGAAGACCTGGGCCCTCGGGGCGCCGGCGCCCGCAGACTCGGGTGACGAGGAGGGCGCAGCCGCCGACGCGCCGGCGCCCAAAGCCAGCAGCCTTGGACCCGCTGAACCGCCTCTGCCCGAGAACCGGTAAGGGGGAGAGCGCATGGGGATTGCGTACCGGGCAGCCCGCCCGACGGACCTGGAGCGGCTGCTGCCGCTGGTGGAGGCCTTCGCCCGCGAGAGCCAGTGGGAACTGCCCCTCTACGCCCTGCGGGATGATTTCCTGGACCAGGTGCGAGACGCCATGGCTCAGGTATTGGAGAATCCCGCGGGCTGCGTCATGCTGGCGGAGGAGGACGACGCCCACGCCCAGGCCCAGCTGGTGGGCTACGCCGTGGGCATGCTGCAAGAGCCGCCGTCCATCTTCCGGCCGGAGCCCTACATATTCATCTCAGACCTGTACGTGTGCCCAGCATACCGCCGGCAGGGCATCGGTACCGCTCTGGTGGAGCGAGTCCGGGGATGGGGATGGATAAAAGGGATTGGCAGGCTCTCGGCCGTGTTGCCAGCCGAAAGCGGTGCCCGCACGCTGTTCGCCAGACTGGGGTTCGCACCCGTTCAAACTCTCCTTTATCATAAGGATAAGTAATCGCCCTGGTCCGGATTCGATTTGATTTTGGGCAGGAAACTGCGGTTTCTTGCGGAAAGTGAGCTAATGTTGTCCGGACGCCGCCTTCGCGGAAATGAACGAGGAGGGACACGTGGTTGGAGCAAGCAATTAATCTGATTCTGCCCATCGCCCTGTTAGCGCTGATGTATTTCATGCTGATCCGCCCGCAACAGCAGCAGGCCAAGAAGCGCCAGCAGATGCTGGACTCGCTCAAGCAGGGCATGAACGTAGTTACCATCGGTGGGCTGCACGGGACCATTACGGCTATCGACGACACCACCATCCGCTTGAAGGTCGCCTCCGGTGTAGAACTCACGTTCAACCGGTCCGCCATCGGAGCAATTAGGGATTCGAACTAAGATCCTCACGGCATGCAAAGGACCCTTCTGCCTGTGGGCGGAGGGGTCTTTTGCTCATTGGGCCTACGGGGAAACTAACATTGGCAGGCACCGGCCCCCCTTCTGCAGAGGGTCAACTTTCCTGCCACCGTAAGGAACTAACGACGAATGGGTGGCTAATCGTAAGTATAAGCAGGAATGAGGTCTACTAAGGGAAAAATAAGAAAGGTCTGTTTGTAGTCGGCGCACAAACAGCGGGCATCCTAGCCGTTGTGGGGACGGCTTTGGGTCTCCTGGATTCAGCCAGGGCAGTAATTTCAGATAGGGGGCGCAGGGCTCAGGTTTAGACCGTATGGGGGATAGCATGGGATTGCGTCATCAGGCACAATAAGATTTGGCGTATCGTACCAAATGACATGACAGGTGGGGTGAGTCTCGTGTCTGAGCAGCAGGACAAGATCGCTCAGGAGAAGGCGCGATGGCACGAATCCCGTGTCGCCAAGACACTGGCACGCTTCCCGGAGCGGTCTGAGCAGTTCACTACCAACTCTGGCATTCCTGTTGATCGACTCTACACCCCGGCAGACGTCCAGGTCGACTATTTGAACGACTTGGGCTTCCCGGGGGAATTTCCGTTTACGCGTGGTGTGCAGCCGACCATGTACCGCGGCCGGCTGTGGACCATGCGGCAGTACGCCGGCTTCGGCACAGCTGAGGACACGAACCAGCGTTACAAGTACCTGCTGGCAAACGGCCAGTCCGGCCTTTCCGTCGCCTTTGACCTGCCCACCCAGATCGGCTACGACAGCGATTCCCCGCTGGCCGAGGGCGAGGTCGGCAAGGTCGGCGTTGCCATCGACTCCCTAGCGGACATGGAGGTCCTTTTTGACGGCATCCCCCTGGACAAGGTTTCCACCTCCATGACCATCAACGCACCTGCTGCGGTGCTCCTCGCGATGTACATTGCCGTAGCAGAGAAGCAAGGCGTCTCCAGCAAAGAACTCAAGGGTACCATTCAGAATGACATTCTCAAGGAGTACGTCGCTCGGGGTACCTACATTTTCCCACCTGCACCTTCCATGCGGCTGATCACGGACATCTTCGCCTTCTGCGAAGAGCACGTCCCCAAGTGGAACACGATTTCCATCTCTGGCTACCACATCCGGGAGGCTGGTTCCACCGCGGCGCAGGAGGTCGGGTTTACCCTGGCCGACGGCATCGCGTACGTCGAAGCCGCCATTAAGGCCGGCCTGAAGGTCGACGAGTTTGCTCCGCGGCTCTCCTTCTTCTTCAACGCGCACAACGACTTCTTCGAAGAGGTGGCCAAGTTCCGGGCGGCCCGCCGCCTGTGGGCCAAGATCATGAAGGAGCGCTTCGGCGCCAAGGATCCGAAGAGCCTTGCGCTCAGGTTCCACACCCAGACTGGCGGCTCCACGCTGACTGCCCAGCAGCCCATGAATAACGTGGTGCGGGTGGCGCTGCAGGCCTTCGCGGCTGTTTGCGGCGGAACGCAGTCGCTGCACACCAACTCCATGGACGAGGCGCTGGCCCTGCCGTCCGAGGAATCGGTCACCGTGGCCCTCCGGACCCAGCAGATCATCGCCTACGAGTCCGGCGCGGCTGAGACCATCGACCCGCTGGCCGGCTCCTACTACGTGGAGCACCTCACCAACGAGATCGAGAAGCAGGCCAAGGCCTACATCGACAAGATCGACTCCATGGGCGGCGCTGTGAAGGCCATCGAGGCTGGCTATATGCAGCGGGAGATCCAGGAGGCCGCCTACCGCTACCAGCAGCAGGTGGAGCGCGGTGAGCGGATCGTCGTCGGCGTGAACAAGTTCACGCAGGAAGAGGAGCCGCCCAAGAACCTGCTGAAGGTGGATCCGGCGGTACGGATTGCGCAGATTGAGAAGATCAAGGCCGTTAAGGCCCGGCGCAATCAGGATGAGGTGGCGGCCCGCCTGGCCGAGCTCCGGACCGCTGCTCAGGGCACTGCCAACCTGATGCCGCCCATTCTGGCCGCTGTGAAGTCCTACGCCACGCTGCAGGAGATCTGCGATGTCCTTCGGGATGTCTTCGGCGAATACCAGGCAAGCGAGGAGTTTTAGCCATGGAACGGAAGATTCGGGTACTTGTGGCCAAACCCGGCCTTGATGGTCATGACCGGGGCGCCAAGGTGGTGGCACGGGCCTTCCGGGATGCCGGGTTTGAGGTGATCTACACGGGCCTCAGGCAGACCCCTGAGCAGATTGCCGAGGCGGCCCTGCAGGAGGACGTGGACGTGGTGGCCCTTTCGATCCTCTCCGGCGCACACAACACGCTGCTCCCCAGGACCGTCGAGGCCCTGAAGGAACGGGGCATGGGCGACGTGCTGGTGGTCGGCGGCGGTGTGATTCCCGCAGAGGATATCCCGGGCCTGAAGGCCGCCGGCATCGCCGAGATCTTCACTCCGGGCACGCCCACTTCCCAGGCCGTGGAGTTTATCAAGAGCCATCTGCAGATCCAGTAGCGGTTCCAGAGGCGCTACCGCTCCCCCGCCGGGTAGTGGCGGAGGAGCGGCTTCTAAAGGAGCGTGTCTGATATGCTTCAGCTGAAGAAGATAGACCACCTCGGTGTCGCAGTGAGCGACCTGAATCAGTCGATCGCAACCTACCGGGATAAGCTCGGTATGGAGTTCCAGGGCGTCGAAGAGGTTCCCAGCCAGATGGTGCGCACCGCCTTCTTCCAGGTGGGCGACGTCCATGTGGAACTGCTGGAGCCCACTTCGCCGGAGAGCCCCATCGCCAAGCATCTGGAGAAGCGCGGCGAAGGCCTGCACCACATCGCTTACGAAGTGGACGACATTCGGGCTGCCCTCGCTGAGGCCAAGGAACTGGGCCTGCAGCCCCTGAGCGAGGAGCCGAGGCCGGGGGCCCACAACACCCTCGTCTGCTTCCTGCATCCGAAGATGACCGGCAAGGTATTGACTGAGCTGGTGGAGCATACCGCCAAGTAGGAGTGATCATTGACCGTGAGCATGGAGGAAAAGGTCCAACAGCTGGCGGAGCGGGAGGCCAAGCTCAAGCTGGGCGGCGGCGAGAAGAAGATCGCCCAGCGGCATGAGAAGGGCCAGCTTTCCGCCCGTGAGCGGCTTGAGCTGCTCTTCGATCCCGGTACGTTCACCGAGATCGACCTGCATGTTCGGCAGCGGGGCACCGAGTTCGGCATCGATAAGAAGGAGATTCCGGGCGACGGCGTCGTCACCGGCTACGGCAAGGTAGACGGCCGCACGGTATTCGCCTTCTCCCAGGACTTCACCGTGATGGGCGGCTCCCTGGGCGAGAAGCATGCCGACAAGATCGTGAAGGTTCAGGAGATGGCCCTGAAGGCCGGCGCTCCGCTGATCGGCATTCAGGACTCGGGCGGCGCCCGGATTCAGGAGGGCGTTGACTCCCTGAACGGGTACGGGAAGATCTTCTTCCAGAACACCATTGCTAGTGGTGTGATCCCGCAGCTGTCCGTAATCATGGGACCGTGCGCCGGCGGGGCGGTTTATTCTCCCGGCATCACGGACTTCATTTTCATGGTTGAGCGGACGAGCTATATGTACATCACCGGCCCGGCCGTGATTAAGTCGGTGACCGGCGAAGAGACGACCCACGAGGCTCTGGGCGGCGCCGGTGCGCATACCCAGATCTCCGGCGTAGCTCACCTCTCCTACCCGGATGAGCAGACCTGCCTGGCGGAGGTGCGGCGGCTGCTCTCCTTCCTGCCCTCCAACAACGTGGATCCGGCGCCGGTGCTGCCTGTCACCGATCCGCTGGACCGGGCGGAAGAGAGGCTCCTGAACGTCGTGCCGGAGAACCCGAACAAGCCGTACGACGTCCGGGACGTCATCACAGCGATCGTGGACAACGGCGACTTCTTCGAGATTCAGCCCTACTGGGCCGGCAACATGGTGGTCGGCTTTGCCCGGCTGGGCGGCCGCTCCATCGGCATCATCGCCAACCAGCCCCGGGTGCTGGCCGGCTGCATCGATATCAATGCGTCGGACAAGGCCAGCCGGTTCATCCGGTTCTGCGACGCCTTCAACATCCCGATTCTGACGCTGGTGGACTGCCCGGGATACCTGCCTGGCGTCAACCAGGAGCACGGCGGCATCATTCGCCACGGCGCCAAGCTGCTCTACGCATACTGCGAAGCCACGGTGCCCAAGATGGTGGTGGTGCTCCGGAAGGCGTACGGCGGTGCGTATCTGGCCATGTGCGCGCAGGCCCTGGGTGCCGACTTCACCGTGGCCTGGCCCACTGCCGAGATCGCCGTCATGGGTGCCGACGGTGCGGCCAACATCCTCTTCAAGCCCGGGCCTGACGTGGAGGATCCTGCCAAGGCCCGCGCTGAGTGGGTGGCTGACTACAAGGCCAAGTTCAGCAATCCGTTCTGGGCGGCTGGCCGGGGTCTTGTCGAAGCGGTCATCGACCCGCGCCAGACCCGGAAGCATCTGGCCATTGCGTTGGAGACTTTCGCAACCAAGCGTGAGTCTCGTCCTGCCAAGAAGCACGGCAACATTCCCCTGTAATCATGGAGGGCGGGACGCCGACGGGTGGCGGTCCACTGCCTATTCGGGAGGAGTTACCCTTTATGCGGAAATTTCGTGTGACCATTGGTGGAATCACTTATAATGTGGATGTGGAGGAAGTGGGCGCTGCCGGCGCCCCTGCTCCTGCAGCCTACGCACCGGCTCCGGTGGCCTACCAGGCGCCCGCACCGGCCCCCGCTCCGCGGGTGGCTCCGCCGGCTCCTGCACCTGCTCCGGCACCGGCTCCGGCGCCCGCACCTGCACCGGCCGCTGCTCCGGCTCCGGCCAAGGCCTCTGCTCCCACCGCCGGCGGCGAGGTCGTGAAGGCGCCGCTGCCTGGCGTCGTCAACGACATCAAGGTGAAGGTTGGCGACCAGGTGAGCAAGGGCTCCGTCCTGCTGGTCCTCGAGGCCATGAAGATGGAGAACGACATCACCTCGCCGGTGGCCGGCACGGTTAAGGAGATCGTGACGGAGAAGGGCGCGGCTGTTGGTCTGGGCGACCCGCTGGTGGTAATCGGTTAAGACTGGGTTCCGGCGCCCCGCAGGGGGCGGGGCGCCGCCCTTTCTTTCCGCAGCAGATCAGGAGGAGGGTAGCCCATGAACCAAGGCCAGTCTGGCATCGCACTGGAGACGATTGCGGCCATCACTGCTGCAGTGGCCGCAGCCATGGACCAGCCGGTGGGCAGCTTCGTCATCACGGGCATCCAGCCGGTGGCCGCAGCCGGAGCCGCCGCACAGAGCGGTTGGGTCCAGGCCGGTTTGCTGGAGCGCCATCTGGCCATGCGCCAGTTTGGTCAGCGTAGGTAATTTGGTTCCTAGTTGACTAGACGGGATCGGATCGATTCGGGGGAGGAATGGTTGAGCGTATGTCCGGGGGGCTTTTTCGGAAGGTCCTAGTCGCTAACCGCGGCGAAATTGCGGTTCGGATTATCCGGGCTTGTCAGGAGTTGGGCATTCCCACTGTGGCGGTCTACTCGGAGGCCGACAAGGAGGCCCTCCATGTCCGCATGGCGGACGAAGCGGTTTATATTGGTCCGGCTCCATCTAGTCAAAGCTATCTGTCGGTTCCCGCCATCATCACAGCAGCCATCACAGCCGGGGCGGACGCGATCCACCCCGGTTATGGTTTCCTGGCGGAAAATCCCTTCTTCGCCGAAGCCTGCCGGAACTGGCGGATTACTTTCATCGGGCCGAATCCCGAGGCGATTCGGGCGATGGGCCTGAAGGATGCTTCCAAGGAACTGATGAAGAAGGCCGGTGTGCCTGTGGTGCCTGGCTCCGACGGCGTGGTAGCCTCTGCGGAGGAGGCCCTCGAGGTGGCTGAGCGCATCGGCTATCCGGTGCTGGTCAAGGCGACTGCAGGCGGCGGTGGCCGGGGCATTCGCATAGCCCACAATCCGGATGAGTTGGCTGCCAACTTCGATAAGGCTTCCAGCGAGGCCGGCGCGGCTTTCGGCAACGCCCGGGTCTTCGTGGAGAAGTACATCCAGGTTGGCCGCCACATCGAAGTGCAGATTCTGGGCGACCAGCACGGCAACGTAATCCATCTGGGCGAGCGGGAGTGTTCCATCCAGCGCCGCCGGCAGAAGCTGCTGGAAGAGGCGCCGGCGCCCCGGCTGCCGCAGGAAGCCCGTGCGCAGATCCACGCGGCGGCTGTCCGTGCGGCCAAGGCCGTGGGGTACGACAGCGCCGGTACGGTGGAGATGCTCTACGACGAGCAGACTGGTGAGTTCTACTTCCTGGAGATGAACACCCGGATTCAGGTGGAGCATCCCATCACCGAGATGATCACCGGTGTGGACATCGTCAAGGAGCAGATCCGGATCGCTGCCGGCTATCCCCTGCGGTACAAGCAGGAGGACATTACCTTCCGCGGCCATGCCATCGAGTTCCGGGTGAATGCGGAAGATCCCGACAACCGGCTTTTCCCCAGCACCGGCACGGTGACGTCCCTGCAGGTGCCTTCTGGCCCCTGGATTCGGTGGGACGGCATGCTCTACAACGGCTTCAACGTGCTGCCCTTCTATGATTCGCTGCTGGGCAAGCTGATCGTCTGGGGCCAGGACCGTGAGGAGGCCATCCAGCGGGCCGAGCGGGCCATCCATGAGTTCAAGGTGGAGGGGGTCAAGACGACCCTGCCCGTGCACCAGCGGATCCTGGAGAGCGAGCAGTTCCGCCAGGGGCAGTACTCCACTGACTGGCTGGAGCCGTTCCTGGGCCTGAAGTAGACAAGCTGCAACTGGGAGGCGGACGGATGGAGAAGGCGGCGCTGCGGCGGGAGATGATCCGCCGCAGGGAAGAACTGGACCCGGTGGAGCGGGAACGCCTGAGCCGGGAGGTACAGGAGGCGGTTGTCAGGTCGGAACCGTTTCAGCGGGCGAAGGTCGTCTTCCTCTACGCCGCCTTCCGGGGCGAAGTGGGCACAGACCGCATCGCCGCCGCCGCCCTGGCTGCGGGCAAGCGGGTGCTGCTGCCCCGGGTGGGCAGGAAGCCCCCCCGGCTCTACCTGCACGAGTACGGGGGCGACCCTTCCGCTCTGATGCCCAGCGCCTTTGGCGTGCCGGAGCCGGATCCGTCCTGGCCCCAGGCAGACCCGGGGTCGGTCGATTTGGCGGTGGTGCCGGGCGTGGCCTTTGACCCCGCCGGCTGGCGCCTGGGCTATGGCGCCGGCTTCTACGACCGGACACTGCCGGCCATTCGGGCAGGGAACCCGAACGCCGTGGCCGTGGGCCTGGCCTATGGGTTCCAGGTGGTGCCCGGCCTGCCGGTGGATCCCCACGACGCACCCCTGGACGCCATCGCCACCGAGGCCGGATGGACCTGGTGCCGCAGGGACTGAGGACCCCGGGCGGATTATCGAAGATTATGAGTTTGGGCTGAGCATTCCCTCTGGGGAGGCGCTCAGCCCTTTTCTTCTGTGACTGGTGGGGAACCGGGGGCGGGGAGGTACCTTCTCCGGCACATGACCGACTGTTCACAGGAACTGTGGGTGTGGTTGGGAGAGGGCGCCACCGGGGGGCGGTGGCTTTCGGCACATAACCGACTGTTCACCGGAACTGTGGGTGCCGGTCGGGAGCGGCGCCGCCGGTGGGTGTGGCGCCTTCCAGCGCATGACCGACTGTTCACACGAACTGTGGGTGTCTCCCTGGTGTTGTCCTGCCATTCGCAGATGGTCCCCCAGCAACAGTTGCTGTGAACACTTGACCGGGGGCGGGGAAAGGCTGGCTGGGCACCTGGAGTTCCTGACACCCGTCAGCAACAGTTGCTGTGAACAGTCCTGCATGCGCCGGCGGGGGATTGGGTGGCCACACGGTGACTGACTGCCTGGCCCAATCGCCAGCAACACTTGCTGAGAACAGCCAGGCGGCGTGGGCCCAGGAGTGGGGCGGCTGGATTTCCGGGTCGCTGCAGGCAGCCGCACCAACCACAGTTTCTGTGAACAGTCGGTGATGTCGCGGAACACGGCTGCCCGAGGGACCGGAGCAGACTGGGGATGAGTCCACAAAGTACCAAGAGATCCTTGAAACGTAATCGCCCGTTCCTTCGTTAATTAGGGTGAGACCCGAAATCACGAAGACTAGAGGCGATACGATGCGTACGCGGGTATTGGCAGCCGGGGCCCTGGGTGCAGCGCTCACGCTGGTGGGGAGCGTCACTGCGTTGGAGGTGGCCCTGGGGCTTTGGGATCCTGTGGCAGGCATCGGCAGGCGGACGCCAATTCAGGATACACAGGACCTTCCTGGCCTGGAGCCCGATACCGCGGCTGAAATGCCTGCGCCGCCCCCCGAGGAGCCTGCTCTGCCTTCGGAGAGTGAGGAGCCTTCTGAGCCGGTCGAGACGCCGGTGGAGCCCGATCCACCTCATCCTTCGGGCGACACTCAGGAACCGGTGGAGCAGGCAAGGCCGGTGGACGAGGACTTGCGAGGCATTCCCGTTCATAGCGTTGCTGGGGTGGGTCGAGAGATTGTCATCACTTTCGATGACGGTCCCAGCATTTACACGGAAGAGATTCTTGCTATCCTCGGGGAGAAGCAGGTGCCCGCAGTCTTCTTCTGGCTGGCCGGGAACAGCCGGGTCCACCTGGCGCAGCAGGTGGTGGCTCAGGGGCATCAGCTGGGTTCTCATACAGTTGGGCATGTACGGCTGACCGATCTCACGCGCAACGAACAGACAGCAGAGGTGGCCCGGTCCGTAGAGATTCTTGAGAAAGCAGGGGGCGCCCCGGTCGATTATTTCCGGCCGCCATACGGCTCCTACAGCGTTGACACACTGGAAATGGCTAAGCAGCTGAACCTAGGCATGATTCTGTGGAGTGTTGACTCCCGAGACTGGGACCTGGCAGATAATCCACGCCAGATTATTGTCAACGTACTGAACCAAGTGAAGCCGGGATCGATCATCCTCCTGCACGAGCGGAAGCAGACGGTGGAGGTACTCCCCGACCTCCTCGATGCGCTCCGGGCGGAGGGGTACACCTTCCGACTGCTGCCGAGCGTCTACCCCCAGATGGGACCGACGATGCAGGCTGACGCCGAAACAGGCCAGCCGCTTGAAGGGAATTACGAAGCTGTGCCGGCGCTCCAAATGAGGACGGGAGGCGCCTGGGCGTTGGACCAGGGCACAGCACCGGCACAGGCGGCTGACCAGAGTGTAGGGCCGAAACCGGCAGCCGGCAAGGGCGGAGCACCCGACCAGGCGTCAGACAAGTTCACAGTCCCTGCTCGCTCCTCAGACACGGGGGCTGCATGGTTCGATCAAGGCTCGATGGAAGCCCAGGGGCACGGCCCTGAGTGGTCGGGTGATACGGGCACAGAGACTCCACAGGAGGCATCCGGAGACGAACCGGCCTCGGAGCGAAAAGCGGAGGCCAAGGCGGAACTGGGACCAGGAGTGCCCCTGCGAGCTTAACTGGACATGAGGGGGCGACTCGCACAAGCGAGGCGTCCCCTCTGCCTTTTGGTGCGGCATAGAGCGGCTCCACGTCTGCAGGCCCTGGGGCGTGCAGATCGCCACGTGACCCGGCCCCTCTAAGGCAGAGGACGCGCCGCAGGGGAGAGGAAACCCCAATACAATACTGAAACCAATTGGGAAGAGACATCGTCAAGGTTGTGAACACCCTTGGGAGGTGATCATGCGTTGCGGATGCGAGCGTGGACGCTGGCCTTGGTCATATGCTTGTTTGCCGCTCTGTCAGGAAGTGCAGCGGCCTCGACGGTCTCATTCTCAGACATGCGTGGTCATTGGGCTGCTGATCTGGTGTCCAGCGCTGCAGCTGGGGGATACGTGGACGGCTATCCAGACGGAACGTTCCGTCCCAACGCGCCAGTCACTCGAGCTGAAATTGTGAAGCTGCTGGTGGCGGCCGGGCGGCTGGGCCTGGTTCAAGGGAATTACGTCCGGTTTGCGGATACGCCTCCCTACCACTGGGTGGTGGTGCAGCGGTACCTGGACACCGCTGTGAGCAAAGGCATCGTACCTTCCGAGGCGCATTTCCGCCCGGACGACCCTGCCACGAGGCTCGAGGTGCTCCAGTTCGCCTTGCGTCTGCTGAATGCCCCTTT
>ENA-OWPA01001182-OWPA01001182.1-bioreactor-metagenome-genome-assembly--contig:-NODE-1182-length-19523-cov-9.626247_pt1 | contig 19523 bp, 20 predicted proteins | sample MGYA00238139_ERZ651803 | MGnify/ENA primary metagenome ERZ651803 (study PRJEB26909, sample SAMN07631231) | bioreactor metagenome | isolation source: Switchgrass digestor | place: USA: Dartmouth... | reverse complement strand
CAAAAAAGTATAGATTACAACTTTTTATTAATAGCACATGAATATCTTTTTATATTTAGAAAACCCTAGCTATAATGCTAGGGTTTATTAATTTATAATTTTAACATTTTAATAATTTCTGACTAAAACCTCTTTTACCTGTCCTCTTCCATCTCCATTTGAATTGATTGACCTTCTTGCTTTAACAAATTCTAATTTATAATCTTTATACAATTCAATAATAAATGGAGCAGAAGAATTAGACAATAAAAATTTTATTCCTTTTTTTGTTAACTGATCACATAGTTTTTTTAATCTTACATGGTCATTCTCACTAAATCCATCAAACGTATAACTAGTAAAATTCGAAGTATTACTCAATGGATAATATGGAGGATCTAAATATACAAAATCTCCTGGTTTTATATCTTTTAAAGCAATTTCAAAATCACAATTCAATAAAGTAATGTCATTTTCATTTAAGTACTTACTTACAGCTCTAAGTACATCTTCATTTACTATATTTGGTTTTTTGTAGTAACCAAAGGGTGTATTAAATTCACCATTCGAATTTACTCTAAATAATCCATTATAACATGTTTTGTTTAAATAAATTAATCTGCTTGCTTTTTTTATTTTACTTAAATTTTTGAAATCTGAATTACGATCCCAATTTCTAATCTCATAATAATACTCAGGAGTATTTTTATGTTTCTTTAAATCTTCAATCAACTCATCTACATTATCTCTTATTACCTCATAAGTATTTATTAAATCAGCATTTAAATCATTTATAACTGCTTTTTTAGGTTGTAAATGAAATAGAACAGCTCCACCACCTAAAAAAGGTTCATAATATGTATTTATATCATCAATATTAGGAATATATTTTTCAATTGCATTGATTAACTGTCTTTTTCCACCTGCCCACTTTAAAAAAGGTTGCACCAATTTATCTTTTGCCATATCATCTTCCCTTTCTGTACATTTTATATTATTATAATAATAAATTATTATAATAACAGCAAGAATCAAAGCACTGGTTCTGAAAAAAATGAAATCTCCATTTGCTTTTCAACAAAATTTATATATAATAAACTTAGATATTTTTTTCACAAACATTTTTTATAACAAATATCTCTCCCTTTATTTCATATACTTAAGGTGTCTTATAATTTTAAGACACCTTTTTTTGAATGTAGATGATAAAATTATTTATAATATACTTATAATATAATTTGGAGGTTGATATTATGTTAGATTTGCTAATGAATAGAAGAAGTATAAGAAAGTATAAGAATAAAGAAATTCCCAAGGAAATAATCGATAAAATTGTTCAAGGAGCTTTAACTGCTCCATCTGGAAGGAATATAAAACCTTGGGAATTAGTTGTTGTAACTGATAAAGACATATTAACTAAGCTTGGTAATGCAAGGGGAGCAGCTTCATCTCCTATGAAAAACGCTTCTCTAGGAATTGTTGTAATTGCTAACCCTGAAGCCACAGATTTATGGGTAGAAGACTCATCTATCATTGCTACAATTATTCAACTTACCGCTCAATCTTTCGGATTAGGTTCCTGCTGGCTACAAGTTAGAGAAAGATTAAGCGATGATGGAAAGAGCGTAGAAAGCAATGTAAAGGAAATATTAAATATCCCTGATAAATATAGAGTAGAATGTATGATTTCAATTGGTTACCCAGATGAAGAAAGAGAACCTCATAAAGTTGAAAATCTGAAATTTGAAAAAGTACATTATAATAAATTCTAGGGTAATTCTTTAAAACAAAAACAATACTGCAACTCCTATTACTGTTATTAATGCTCCAATTACTTCCTTAATCCGAATTTTATCTTTAAAAACCAATACTGATAGAGGAATAATTGTCACTGGAGTAATAGATGTTATAGTAGATGAAATACCTGCTGATGTATGCTGCAGCGACAATAAGGACAATCCAACACCTACAAAAGGCCCAAATATAGAACCAATGGAAATATATAATAAAGCAGTTTTGTCTTTTAACGCCTTTTTAATATTTTCAAATTTCTTTAGATACGCTATTAAAAATGTATAACATACAAATCCTGCAATAATTCTTATTTGTGTTGCTGCAAAGGGATTGTATGAGCCCATACCTAGTTTACTAAATATCATTCCACCAGCTTGTCCCAAAGAGCCTAAAAAAGCATAAATAAGGCCTTTTATAGAATAATTGACCTTAACTTTATTTTCTTCATCTCCCTTACTTAGTATGACTATGGCAATACCTAATATGGTTAAGACCATGCCTAATATATTTAGAATGCTTAATCTTTCGCCAAAAATTAAAAAACCCAACAGTGCAGTTATAGGGGGAGATGTAGCCATAATTAACATTGAAACTCTAGAACCTACTTCTAAGTAAGATTGAAATAAAAATAAATCTCCAATAAAAAATCCTATAAATCCTGAAATGCTTAAAAATATCCAATTTCTAATATTAGCATCTACTGGAAATAAATTTCCTCTTATAAAATATGTAAAAATGCTAATAAAAATAAATCCTGTAATAAGCCTAATGTAGCTAACTGCTAAAGAACCTACCTTTTTACCTGATAGTTCAAAGAATGTAGCTGATAATGACCAACAAATTGCTGTGCCTAAAGCAGCAAACTCTCCTATATTTGAACGCAACACCTTAGTCCCTCTTTTCTTTGTATTTTAGAATATATATTATGTAATCAAATTTTTCATTAGAAGAAGGGGGATATGAAGCCCCCTTACTTTATTATTTTTCATATACTATTTTACCATTAAATATTGTCATTTCTACTTCCACATCTTTTATTTCTTCCTTAGGAATTTCAAATATATCTCTTGACAATACAACCAAATCTGCAAGTTTTCCCTTTTCTATGGAACCTTTAATGTTTTCTTCAAAGGTGGAATATGCTCCACCCATGGTGTATCCGTATACTGCTTCTTCAACAGTAAGCTTTTGCTCTGGAAGCCAGCCACCTTTTGGATTTCCATTTAAGTCCATCCTAGTAACAGCTTCATATATTCCATATAGTACATTAAAGGTTTCTACTGGTGCATCTGAGCCACAGGCTATATTAACTCTTTTATTAACTAGAGTCTTCCAGTTATATGAAGTTTTTTCAAGTTCTTCCCCAACTCTATCCCTAACTATTTTCCAATCATAATCTAGAAATATTGGTTGAATATAAGCAATTAATTCTAATTCTTTAAATTTGTTTAAAAGAACTTCATCTGTTATTTGGCAATGGACAATGCCATGCCTATGGTTATTTCTTGTATATTTCTTCAATGCCCTTTCTATGCCTTCCATAGCTACATATATTGCCCTGTCACCTATGGCATGTATTGCTAATTGAGTATTATTTTTATGAGCAAACTCCACCAAATCATATAATTCTTCCTCTTCCATAGTAAGTATCCCTATTGTATCATGTTGATCATTATATGGCTTAGTTAACGCTGCTGTTCTAGCACCTAAGGAACCGTCAAGCAATATCTTAAGAGGGCCTATCCTAAAGTTTTCATCGCCCCAGCTTGTGTTATATCCCTCTTCTAAAAATGAAGTAAATTCATCTTTAGTGCCCAAAAGGCACTGTTCATTTACTCTTACATTTAATTCCTTATTATCCTTTAATTCAAAATATGCTTTTAATATTTGTTTGTAATCTCTATTTGGTAGGGCACCGAAATCATCTGTGCCAACAGAAGTGATGCCCTGCTTATTTAATTCTTTAACAGCCTTTTTAATCATCCTTTTTATTTCTTCATTTGATGGACTTGGCAAAGAATTGAAGACTATATAAATTGCCTTTTCTCTAAAAATACCCAGTGGCTCTCCATATTCATCCACATCAATATATCCACCTTCAACCTGTGGTGTATCCTTCGTTATGTTTAAAAGTTTTAACGCAAGACTGTTGGCTACAATGACGTGGCCACAAATTCTTGTAATTACAATAGGATATTCTGTGGAGATTTTATCTAAATCGTACCTTGTTGGAAAACGCTTTTCATCTTGAAAATAGTCTTGATTCCATCCATTGCCCATAATCCATGTGCCTTTTTTCAACTTGTTTTCTTCAATATATTCATATATCCTCTTTCCTATTTCGTCTAAAGAAGAAACACCATATAGACTAACCTTGCTCAATGTGTATCCTAGGTTCACTAAATGCATGTGGCTGTCGTTAAATCCTGGTAAAATCAATTTCCCTTTTAAGTCTATTATTTCTGTATTATCGTTTTTTAAAGATAATATTTCTTCATTTGTCCCAATATCTGCTATAATTCCATTTTTTATGGCTATGGCTTCCTTAATGCTTCTTTTATTATCGACTGTATAAACCTTGCCATTTACAAGAATCGTATCCATATCATTCCTCCTAATGCTATTTTTTGAAACATAAGCTACAGGGTTTATAACCCATTTTTTCTGCTTCTTCTATGGAATTAAACCATATTTGATTTTCTGGAGCTATTTCACCACCATGGGAATAATTAGCTAAATGATATTTATCTCCCTTTTTGCTAGCAACATATTTCCCCTTTTGATTTTCATCTATTTGCTCAATATCTTCTTTGTAATCCTCTTCTTTTCCACCATTAGTATTACTTTCACTTGTTTCATCTTCTGTTGAGTTATCTATTATATCAGCCCAGAGTCCCCTTTTAGCTTCCCTTGCTTCCCTTTCTAGCTGGGTAAATTCTTCAACGTATTTTACATTAGGTGGAAAGGTTGCTACTTGAGCATATCCTTCCCTTAACAATACCTTATTAAACATCTCTCCATCATGCCAGACATAGGCCAAAAGCCTGCCATATTTATCCCTTTCTTGAACATCAAATTCTAATTCAACATATTCTCCTTCTAATTTTGATTTTGTAAACTCAGATGCAATTTTCCCTGCCTCTACGTTTTTTGAAGCATCTGGATGAACTGACTCAGGAGTGTCAACCCCAATTAACCTTACTCGTTCCTCTTTATTATCTATTTCAACAATCAATGTATCTCCATCAACTACCCTTATGACTTTATATTTTCCCTCATTTGTATTCTGTGTAAAAATCCCCAGTGCTATGGCCAATAAAGCAACCAATACTGAGATTATTTTTTTCGTGGGTTTACCTTTTTTGCTGCTTTTCATGATATGTCCTCCTTATAATGTATTATTTTATGCTGATTTTATCAGTTCAAGTATGCTAAATCAATATGTTTAAAGTATCAATTCATAAAAAAAGCAGGAAAAATCCTGCGTTAAAATATTCTAATTATAAATCCAGCATTATCTGTTCTTCATCAGAATATTTAACTGTTTTCCACTTCCCAAGTTCTAATAAGTCCTTATAGATTTTCTCTGAAAAGGGATAAGCTGTACAAATAAATCCATGGGTAACAGTACCTAAAAACAACTTTTTATTTAAAAAGAAACACAGGTCTTCTGGCAAATCTGTAAAATTCTTTTTCCCATTTATTTCTTTAAGTAAAAAAATATTGTCAAATTCATCTTTTATTACTTGCTTTGCTAAGTCATCAACCCTAAATATATAGACATTCCTTTCGTTTCCTTTAGATATGTAATAATGTGCATGCCAGTGATTTACCTTATATGATTTTACAAAAAAAGGTTCTAATTTTTTTAAAAAATTAGCATGATTTTCGGATTTTACAAATTTCTCTAGTGAATTTTCTGTAAATGAAAAATATGTGGATACTTTAAAGCATAAGTCCAAGAGCTTATAAAATTTCTCATTTTTAATGTTTTCTTCCAGTTCAAGCATTATATCCATAATAAACTCTCCTTTAATAAAATTGGATAGTCCATATAGATTCAGCTTTATTTTACTATTTAAAGAAATATTCTTCAAGTAAATGAAAAGGGTGTTTTATAATTTATTTAAATTATAAAACACCCTAAACACATTAAATATTAAATTCAAATAAATTTAGGCCCACTTCATCACTGTATTTTCTATCTACTCTTCCATCTATTACATCAATGATTATTTCTCCTGTAGCACCTATATAGGCGTAGTTTAAATGTCCACCAATTACCTTGTGACTATCATCAGCCAATGCAATATGAAAATGAATATATGTTTCTCCGTTCATTTCAGATATATTTCCAGCCAAGCTTACTATTTCCATATCTCCTTCAAATTCATGGGAATAATATTTTTTCTCTTCTACTTTAAACAACCCTACTTTAGCCTTATTAACTGCTCCTATTCCTGTTACCCTACCTAGCTTTATATTTTCCTTTATGGCAAGTTCTTTTATTGACTCAACTATTTCTTCTCCTCTTTCAAGCCTAACAATATATTTATCCCCAAATCTCCTATATTCCATCATAGCACTCCTTTCATAAACTATTCTCTATATTTTATTTTATACTTTGTATACCCGATTTCATAGCTAATTTTCTAATAAAAGGATTGTACATGGCAGGACATTTTAAGTTTTTCCATATTAAGTTTAGTCTAATATCGTTTACTTTAGCATCATACCTCTCTAAAAATCCATCTAATCCATCTTCAAGGCTTTGTGCCAAATAAAGAGAAGTTTTCAATGCATAGCTTATTCCTTCAGCTGAGCTTGGACTTATGGCTCCTGCTGATTCACCTATCAGTGCTATATTATCTTTTCCTATGTAAAATTGTGATGTCTTTCTTGGCCTATAAATAAATGCACTTTCTGATTTTATTTTTTTATTTAATTCAATTCCCAATCCCTTTAGCTTTGCTTTTAACTTACTATATTTTTCCTTTACATTATCTTTTGGCCTTAGTGCTGATCCAAACAGCAAGTAGTTCTCTTTTGGTATAATCCATGAATAAAAATCTGTTATTTCTTCATCAAATATTGCTGTAAAATATGGAATCGAAGTTTTACATTCGTACCATTCTTGAATTGAAATATACTCATCTGGAAAAGTATTATCACAAATAGCTCTTCTTACCTTAGAAAATGCCCCATCAGCACCAACTATGGCCTTTACCTTTGCTGTCATCTCCTTACCATTAGAAAGATATTTAATTTCATACACACCATTAACCTCAGTAAAGCCTTTAAACAAAGAATTGTATTTTTTATCAACACTTGGTGGTATAAGTGATGCCAACCACCTGTCAAATTTACCTCGGTCCATATTATAGTAAAAACGCTGATAAAGCCTTTCTAGATTATTAGTCAAATCAATTACTTTTACTGCAAAAAGCTGCGGATTAACCAAAATATCTTTAGGTACTCCTAATCCAAGCTTTGCAATCATCTTTTGAGCATCTGGAGCAAGGAGTCCTCCACAGCACTTATCTTTATTGCTGCTGGAATCTTCATCTTCCAAATCTCTTTTGTCTATAAGTAAAACCTTGTATTTATCTCCAATTAACCGTGCTAGGTTTGCTCCTGCAGGACCTGAACCTATGATGGCAATATCATACATAAATCCACCTCATAACTTAATATATTAAACTTATTTTTCTTCATTATCTTTTCTATATTCTAAAATATCTCCTAGCTGACAATCTAATACTCTGCAGATTGCATCCAATGTTGAAAATCAGATAGCCTTTGCTTTGCCATTTTTTAGTATGGAAATATTTTCCATAGATATTCCAACTTTTTCTGAAAGTTCTGTGACACTCATTTTTCTTTTTGCTAACATTACATCAAGATTAATTATTATAGCCATTGGACTCACCTCATATTGTTAAATCATTTTCCCTTTTTATATCTATGGCATTTTGTAGTAGCTTTTGTAAAACAGCAGCAAATACAGATACTACCAATGGTGCAAAAATAAAGACTATTCCAATAACAATAATTCCAGGAGCATCACCAGCTCTAGCTACAATATAGTATAGTGGCATACAGAGTACATATAACTAACTAATGATTGCAGCACAATTCCTTATATTTTTTAGAGCTTTCACAGATAAATCAAAAAACACTTCATTTTGATCCATATATGTTAAAAGTTTGAATGCTTGATATAATGCAAATAAAATAAAACCTCCATATAGGCAGTTTATTTGATTAATTAGGCTGCTTACTATGGAGGGATAACATTGAATTCAAGAGATTTTGAAATCAATAGAAATTAAACAGTCCTAACTATATCATTAAACTCTTTTATTATCTTCTTTATTTTTTCTTCTCCAATTTCTTCAATGCTTTTACCCATTTCCAAATGATAATTTTCAATGAACTCATCTATTTTTTCTTTGCTTTTTTTATCTATTTTATTATAGTAATTCCCCAATACTGTAGTTATGGCTATAAACGGATTTTTTTCTATAAAATATGGTTCAGCTAAAACTCCTATGCCAAATCTTTCACACTTAAATATTGCCCTAAATGTAGTTTCTATTTGAAACGCATATTTGCTGGTATCGAACATTTTGCCCCTCCTTTCATCAAGGGATTGTTTATATCTATTAATTGTTTATATCTATTATATCATAAGTTGAAAATTAGATTCATTAACCTTCCTTGACATCAATGGAACCAAATATAATATTTTTATTTTACGCAACAATTTTTCCTTTTATTAATAAATTGAATTTGACAAAACTACTAAGTTATAAATACAAAAATGTCCACAATTAGACAAATGCTTATCTCCAATAAAACATTCAATATAATAGTAAAACTAATTTATATAAATTATTGGTATATCAATCAACAACCATAATCAGATAAAAAAGACTAGGTAAAACCTAGTCTAATTTAAATTTTTGAACTTGATTTAGAAGCTCTTCTGCCAATTCCTTCAATTGAATTGATGATTGCTCAATTGTCTCCATCGATGCCAATTGTTCTTCTGATGATGCAGATATTTCTTCCATACTTGCTGCTGCTTCTTCAGTTACTGAAGAAATACTCATAGCTTGTTCTGTCACTTCATTTGCTTGATTGTTTACTTCTTCCAAAGCTATAGATAAATCATTTACAATTTGAACAAGTTCAGTAACAGAAGTAAATATATTTGAAAAACATTCTTTTGTGTCTGTAGAAGATAATTCCATGGTTTGTACGATTTCCCTGGCTTGCTTCATTGTTTTTACTGCTTCGCTTACCCTTTCATAGATTTCCTTAACTATATCTTCAATATTTTTAGTAAAATTACCTGTCTGTTCAGCCAATTTTCGAATTTCTTCTGCTACTACTGCAAATCCTCTCCCTGCTTCTCCTGCTCTAGCAGCTTCAATTGAAGCATTTAAAGCAAGTAAGTTTGTTTGCTCTGCAATTCCACTTATAATTTTGATGATATTTTCAATTTCATCAGCCATTGAAGACAAGCGGTTTATTGAATGTCCAACCACATCTATATATTTATTATTTTCTTCAATTTTTTGATTTTGATTTTCTATAGCACTTTGTCCCAGTTTAGTTAGCTCCAAGGTCTTTTTAGCTCTGTCTACTGCTACTTCAGTTTTTTGTGTTGCTTCAGTAATTATGCTATCTACTTTAGCTATGGCATTTGAAGTTTCTTGAACCATTAATGCTTGATCACTATTCCCTTGAGCCATTTCATTAATAGTTAAAACTACTTGATTTAAGCTTTGAGTAGTTTCTTCTGTTGTTGATGATAGCTGTAATGAATGGGATGCTAATGTTGAAGCAGTTAACTGAATTTTTCCTATAAGGTCTTTTAAATTTTTATTCATTACTCTTAAGTTTTGATATACTTCATCTATTTCCCTACTTGAAGCATCTTTAACATCAAAATCTTTTAAATCTCCATTGGCAAACGTTTTTATAATTGAAGAAAGTTCAACAAGGGGTTTAGTAAAGCTTTTTGAAAAATAATTACTTAATAATGTAATAACAACAATTGTAGCTATAAACATGGCAACAATAGTATTTAGCAACTTATAGGCGGAGGACATTGCGACCTTAACAGGAGTTTCTACTACTATCAGCCATCCTGTCATTTCATTAAATCCATAACTTGCGATTACCTCTTGTCCATCAAGATTTGTGATTCTGGTAGTTGAGCTTTCTCCTGCAAGGCCTTTTTTCACAAATTCTAAGGCATTAAAATCTTCTTGATTGACTACATATTCTTGATTTGGATGAGCTAATATGGTTCCTTTCCTTGACAATACATATACTGTAGACCCATCTTGAGAAAGCTCAGTAATAAATTCACTAAGTTTTGTAAGCTCTAAATTGGCTTGAAGAACACCTTTTATATTATGAGAATCATCGTATACAGGTGTAGATATAACCACCATCAATTTCCCAGTGGTCCTAGCAAGTATAACATCTGAAACATATCCTTCTTTTCCATTTATAGCTTCTTTAAAGAAATCTCTATCGCTAACATTAGTTAAGCTGTCATCATTGCTCTTTATTTATTGATCACCAGAAACATTATCAAGGGCAAATACCAGCTCTGGATTGATTTCTGCTGCATTTACGAGTATTTTTTTCGCAGTGTCGTATTCAAAATTTTTTATTGCTGGTTGACTTGCTAAAGTATAAAGAGTGTTCAAATTTTTCTCTAGAATTTTATTAATTTCTGATTCAGCCATTTCAAGTTTGTTGTTGTTCATCTCATAAGTATCTTTTATAGATTTTGAAATAAAGGTTGAAACTGTAACAGTTGAAAAAATCACTAATGGGATTAAGCTTACAAGCGAAATAATTGTTAATAACCGTGTTCTTAACTTCATATTTACGCTGCCTCCTTTGTATTAGTCCTTAATAAATTTTTTAATTAATACTGCCCTCACTAATGACATAATTTAACAAATTTCGACAATAATGCTAATTTTATATTTTTTTTCAATAAAATACAAGATACTTAATACCTAAAATTTAAAATTTTTATTATTAAATAAAAAACATCTCTGTGATAATCTCACAGAGATGTTTTAATAAACAACTTAAACTAAAACTTTATAACTTTTGGTTCTTCAGTAAATGAGTAGAAGATTGCAGTTGCATCTTCAAAATATAATACTTCTGTATTGTCATCATAAGGAGAATACATGGATTGAAGCTCTGGATAATTATCTAACAGATGTTTTTTAGCTTCTACCCTGTCATCTCTAACAAGTTTACCTGATAACCTAAGCCATTTTTCTCCATCCCAAGCACATAGCTCTACTTTTGGATTTGCTTGAATTTGTTTAGATACATTTTTTACTTTGCCTGTTTGTATGTAAAGCTTTCCTTCAAATATATCTACTGTTCCAAAGGGCCTAACCCTAGGTTGGTCTCCTTCAACAGTAGCTAAATAATATGTTCCACATTTCTTTAGAAATTCATATACTTCTTCCATTTATATAACCTCCTGTATATTAGATTTAATAACCCTTTAAAATTAGACATAATAATTTATCCATAAGTTTTCCCTAAAAAATAAGAACTTCCTTAAGAAGTTCTAGTCTCAATACAAAAAACATCTTGCTTGAAACTATCTTTAACTATAATAGAATTTTCAAACTGCAAATTTGTTAAATAATAATCAAGTATATATTATTATATCACAAAGTACATTTTAATGTTAAATACTTTATCGAAACAATTTACAATTAAATTTAATAAGAGCTTATAGAATTTATTAGAAAATTAAAATTTAACATGCTCATATAATAATTTACACATATTCTAACACGCTCCATTAAATAAATAAATTCAATAAAACCACACTGCATTATCTATATGAATTTTAGTCTCTTTAAAAAGAATAAATAGAAATTAACTTTTTTGATATAGAATTTATTCGTTATTTATTCATTATATTTGAAAAAATATAAAATTCCATGTATAATATCCATAAAGACCATATGTTCTTATTAGGGGGGAAATTATGCTTGAAACTGAAAATTATATATTGCAGGAATAATAGATGGCGAAGGTAGCATTATGCTTATTAGATTTCATAGAAATCAATATCCAGCACCATGTATATCAATTTCATCTACAGATAAGGAACTTCTAGAATGGATTAAAAATACTACAAAAATGGGTAGAATAACAAAGAAAAAGAATTATAATAAAGAAAAACACTTAGATTCATATACATATAAAGTAATTTACGATGATGCAATAAAACTCCTAAAAGAAATATCACCATATTTAGTTATTCAGAAAAAGAAGAAAAGGGCTAATTTTATTTTAGAAAATTATAAGAAAGTAACTCCCAGAAATGGAAAATATTCAGAAGAATTGAGAAAAAGAAAGGAACAATTTTACATAGACTTTATGAAATTATAAATGCCTTGATTAGATTGTATTTAACCTAATCAAGGCTTTTTTAATGGAGGCGGTGGGACGTGAAACCCAATAGTTTCCTATTGGCACTGACTATATCTTGAGGTACTCTGACCTCTCTGGCGTCTTATGGAAGATATATTTTTGTTAAACATCTTCCATCCTAGTACTGCATATCTTAACGACTTAGCAGCCTATGAGTCGATACAGGGCTGTTGGATTTCTCCACATACCCCTCGGTGTTAGCATAGATTACCCTTAGCCTTCACCGATTAAGCCAGATTTTCACCTATAGATCGCTCTATAGGGCGACTCCTCAGGAATCGAACCCACGTCCGGAAATATTTCCACAAGAGCTTCTCCGAGTGCAGTCAGTGTTTTAACATTCCCTCAACTTGACCCCCACTGACAGGGTTCAAGTTTCGGTAGCTTCATAAGTTCCGTTCCTAGCCCGAAGCAAAGCTAGGCGCGGTTCCCCACTACTTTGACGCCCTACCTCAAGCCGTGGGCTACTTGAGGAGGACGAGCAGCTATACTAAGCTGCTAAAGCGTAATTTTCGTTTGCGTTTATTTTTTTGCCACTTTTTACGTTGCTTGGCGACAACGACTCGCTACTCTTGCTTCTATATCCCCGTCGAAACCAAATTCGCCCCCAAATTTATCTTGGCAATATATTATATCATATTTTCCTAAATTATGTCAACTGGCGACCAAAGGTCGCCAGTCTTACATCATTGATATTTTAAAGATGTATGCTGTAACATCCTTCTTTCAGCTTCTTTTCTAGCAATATCATCTCTCTTATCATATAGCTTTTTACCTTTTGCTATTGCCAATTCGATTTTTACCAAGCCATTTTTTAGATAAACAGATAAAGGAATCAATGTATAACCCTTTTGGGATATAGCTGCTTCTAGCTTCCTGATTTCCCTCTTATGCAACAGCAATTTCCTCTTTCTAAGTGGATCTACATTATATATGTTTCCTTGCTCATAGGGGCTTATATGCATATTGTTTATATATACTTCTCCCCTGTCAACTGTTGCATAGCTGTCCTTAATATTAACTCTTCCCTGCCTTACAGATTTTACTTCTGTACCAGTTAGAGCTATCCCTGCTTCATAAGTATCTTCTATGAAATACTCATGTCTTGCTTTTCTATTTGTTGCTACAGTTTTGATACCATCTTTTTTCATATTTACCACCATTCTATAATTTTTCTGATATTTAGTTTAACAAATATACTTGGTGGTGTCAATCAGCTATACCAGTTCAAAGTCAATGGTTCTCCTTACTACATCAGCATCTATTACTCTGACCTTTACTACATCTCCTAGTCTATAGATTTTATTTGTCCTTTCACCTATTATATAGTACTTCTCTTCATCAAAGTAATAGTAATCATCCAACATGCTTGTAAAGCGGACTAATCCTTCTATTGTATTATCCAACTGAACGAACATGCCAAAATTGGTTAAAGACGAGATTATGCCTTCAAATTCTTCTCCTATGAACCTAGTCATATATTGGGCTTTCTTCATGTCTTCAACTTCCCTTTCTGCTTCTTCAGCCCTTCTTTCAGTCATGGATGTATGGTCAGCGATTTCAGGAAGTCTTACCTCAAGGCTTCTAATGTATTTTTCACTTAATTTGCCTTTTAAATATGCCTTGATAATCCTATGGATAACTAGGTCTGGATACCTTCTTATAGGTGATGTAAAATGAGTATAATACTTTGCTGCCAATCCAAAATGGATTCCAGGTTCACTGCTGTATACTGCCTTTTTTAAGGACCTTAGCATTAGGGTGCTTATAAGTGTTTCTTCTTTAGTGCCTTTTATCTGGTCAAGCAAACGCTGCAATTCCTTTGGATGAACATCTTGACCTTTTAATTTGTAACCGAAATTATAGATTAGCTTGTTAAAGGCTTCCATTTTCTCTGCAGATGGCTCATCATGAACTCTGTATAAAAATGGTATTTCTGCCCAGAAGAATTCTTCTGCTATTGTTTCATTGCATACAAGCATAAACTCTTCAATTATCCTGTTAGCTATCCTTCTTTCTTCTTTTTTTACTTCAATTGGTATTCCTTTTTCATCTAAAGTAATCTTAGTTTCAGGAAACTCAAAATCAATACTTCCCCTTCTTCTTCTTTTTTCATAAAGTATATGGCACAACTCTTCCATTATTTTTAAATCATCAGCCACATCTTTTAGTTTTTCTTTTGCTTCCTCATCATCGTTTTCCAAGAAATCTGAGACATCATCATAAACTAATCTCTGCTTACTTCTTATTACACTTTCAACTATTTTATGATTTACTACTTTCCCATTTTTATCTATTTCCATAAATACTGACAATGTAAGCCTATCTTCATTAGGATTTAGAGAACATATTCCATTTGAAAGCTCCCTTGGAAGCATTGGTATAACCCTGTCTAATAGGTAAACAGAATTCCCTCTGTTATATGCCTCTTTATCAAGAACAGATCTTTCCTTTACATAGTGGCCAACATCAGCAATATGGACTCCTAAATAATAATTGCCATTTGAAAGTATCTCGATAGATACAGCATCATCCAAATCTTTGGCATCTATTCCATCAATAGTGAAAATATTTAAATGTCTTAAATCAACCCTTCTTTTAATTTCTTCCTCATCAATCTTCTGCTCAATGGCCTTTGCTGCTTCCTGAACATTAATTGGAAACTCCTCAGGCAAGTCATACTGCCTAATAATGGATAGGATGTCTGTCCCCTTTTCATCGATATATCCTAAAATCTCAACGACTCTTCCCTCTGGATTCCTTCTAGGCTCAGGATAAGATGTTATTTCCACAACTACTTTTTGGTTTGTCTTAGCATTTAGAGTAAAGGCCTTAGGAATATATATGTCATATCCTATTCTGGGATCATCTGGTACTACAAAGCCAAAATTCCTATTGTCTTCAAAAGTTCCAACTATTAATTTTTTACTTCTTTCAAGAATTTTTATTACTTCTCCTTCTTCCCTTTTTCCTATTTCCTTTCTCTTTATTACATTTACTACGACTTTGTCTCCATGCATTGCTCCATTCATGTTTTCTGCTGGAATAAATATATCTTCCCTAGTTCTATCTTGTGGTATTAAAAATCCAAATCCCCTTTCATTTCCTTCAATAGTCCCTACAACTAAGTAATCATTGTCTATTAAAACATATTTTTCATTCTTTGTCTTAACTATTAATCCTTCTTTTTCTAGGCTTTCTAATACTTTATAAAAATCTTTTAAATCCTTTCTATCTATATCAAAAAAAACTGCTAGCTCTTCCTTAATCATGGGCTTATATTTTTTTGTCTGCATCAGTTCAATAACTTTTTCTCTTATGCTCATTAACATCATCCTTTCGTAAATACTTATTATTTTATAGTATTTACCCTTTTTTAGAAATTAATCTCATGATATGGCCAAATAAAATAGAGGTAAAAATTTTTACCTCTATTTTATCTTAGCACCAAATTGAGTTCTATTTAATAGATTTGCTTCATAAGTATAGGAATTCTTTTTCTTATCTTCATAAACCTTTATTGCGATATCAATTAACTCATCAATTAACCTTCTAAATGGATAGCCTTTACCTTCCCATAGATAAAATGCCATGGAACCAGGTAATGTATTTATTTCGTTCACAAATACCTTATTGTTTTTATCTACTAGAAAATCTATTCTTGAAATACCCTTTCCATCTATGGCCTTAAATGCCAACTTTGCTAATTCCTCAATTTCTTCTCTTAAAGAATCATCTAACTCTGCTGGAATTCTTCTCCTTTCTGCAGCTCCCTTACCTTTAACATTTGATGTTATATATTTATCTTCAAAAGTCAATATTTCCTTCCAACCAATAGGCTCTTCACACAGAGATGTAATTATGTTGTCATCATATCCTAAAACAGCACAGTTTATTTCTCGAGCCTCTTCAACAGCCTTTTCTACTATTATCTTTCTATCATATCTAATGGCAACTTCTATGGCATATTCAAGCCCTTCCCTATCCTTTGCTTTGGAGATACCAATACTAGAGCCTAGATTAGCTGGCTTTACAAACATAGGATATGATATTTTTTCTTCTATCGACTTAATTACCTCATCTTTATTTTCAATCCATTGGCTTCTATAAAACCATGTGTAATCGACCACAGGTATATTGTTTGCCTTATAAACATCCTTCATAAGAATCTTATCCATTCCCAATGCTGAACCAAGCACTCCGCAGCCTACATAAGGAATATCCATTAGCTCAAATAATCCTTGTACTGTTCCGTCTTCACCATTCATGCCATGAAATGCAGGAAAAGCAACATCTATTTTCCCTAAGACTTTCTTCTTAAAAAAGCTTGCAGACCTAGGGCTCAAATAGATGTTATTGTCTCCATAATTATGGGAAAGCACTATTTCCTGAGCATCTTTTAAATTGTTTTCCTTGAAATTTTTGAACTCCATTAAGCTGTTGCCTGTTAACCACTTGCCTTCTTTATTTACGTAAATAGGAATTACATTATATTTTGTCTTATCAATATTTTCTATTATCTGCAATCCAGTAATTATGGAAACTTCATGCTCAACACTTCGCCCGCCAAAGAATACTGCCACATTTTTCATACACCACACCCCCCTGCTACTCATTATAGTTATCAGGTAAATCATTTTCAAATAAGATAACATCTTTAGGTCTTGCTATTTTTTGAATACATGCTGTAGCTTCATCCAAGTTGTTTACAACAAATATGTTCTTTTCACTAAAATTAACTTCCATTAACCCTTCATAAATAGGTCTAGTTCGTTTTGGCCCTACTAAAATCACATAGTCGCAAACCTTTCCAATATTTGTTCCAAACTCCCTATTAGCCTCTTCTTCCATAGCTCCAAGTTCAACCATTCCGGGAGTTACAATTATTTTTTTGCCTTCTTTAAACTGGGATAAAACTTCAAGTGCAGCCCTTGCTCCTATTGGATTTGAATTAAAAGCATCATCAATTATCAATATACCTGTACCTGGGTTTATTATGTTAAGCCTATGGGGAACTGGCTCTATCTTTTCTATTCCTCTTTTTATTTCTTCATAGCTTAAGCCTAATGATTTAGCAACAGCAACACCAGCTAATATGTTATAGATATTATGTTTTCCAAGGAGCTTAGTCGTACATCGTATTGAATTCCCTTCTTTATCTTTTATTGTAAATGTAGAACCAAATTCTGAAACTTCAATATCCTCAGCATACAAATCTAGTTTCTCTTTTTCTTCCATACCATATAGAATCTTTTCTTTAAATGTTTTATCAGCTAATTTTTTAATATATTCATTGTCATAGTTAAATACTGCTACGCCATCTGTTGGCAGTTCCTCAATCAGTTCGTATTTAGTCTTCATGATATTGTCCATATTTTTAAATGTCTCTAAGTGAGCTGGCCCAATAGATGTAATTACCCCTATCTTGGGGCTAACAAGTTCTGCTAATTCTCTTATATCCCCAATATTCCTTGCACCAAGCTCTGCAACAAACACATCGTATTCGTCAGTCAAGTTATTATTTATAACCTTTGATAACCCCATAGGTGTATTATATGATTCTGGAGTGTTAAGTACTTTATATTTTTCACTTAAGATAGTACCAATAATGAATTTTGTGCTGGTTTTTCCAAAACTTCCAGTTATGCCTACAACTGTTAAATTAGGCATAGACCTTATTTTTTCTTGAGCTCGCCTATAATAGCCAAGATTAATTCTTTTTTCTACTGGAAATATTATGTTATTTGATATTAACATAAAGAATGATTGAAAAAAATACAATAATCCTAGTGAAATTACATATACCAATAGTACAAATCCATTAAATGCGTTAAAATCATATGATTCTGTTACAATGTCTATTGTTTTTAGAGAAAATATAATAACAAGTATTATACTTAATAACAAATTAGTTCCATATAACCTCTTTGCCCTATTTGTAAACACTAAAGGCTTTTTAGCTTCTCCCCTATGAATTTTAAAGGAAAATGCCTTTTCTTTATTATTGCTTATCCATTTCTTATATTGCTGTGAATTATATCCTTCCAACTGTATCATGTGTAAAAAATATTTTGATTTTAGTGCTATTAAGATTATTGCAATTAATGCTAAAACTATAACCACAATAGACAAAATTATCCCTCCCAATCGATTCACAATGCACAAATTTAGTTAATAGTTAATAGTGAAGAGTGAATTGTGCATTGTGAATTGAAATTACTGCTTATCATACTCCAGAAAATTCCTAACGATAATTGAAAAGCGCCTAAAATCATCAAGGTAGGCATAGTGTCCTGCACCTTCAAAAACTATAAGGCCTGAATCCTTTATTTCCTTTTCCATTATCTTCCCCATGTATAAAGGAGTAGCTGTATCATTTTCTCCCCAAATAAGCAAAGTAGGAGCTTTTATCTTATTTAACAGTGGAAATAGGTTTTCATTAACAACTGTCACTAGTATCTTTCTCATTACTCCTGATGCTTCTTTATAATCTGTTGAGCCAAATTTTTTATAGAGCTTTTCTAGTTTTTCATCGTCTTTAATCCAAAAGAATAAGTTTTTATAAAGAAGTTTTAATGTTTTAAAACTGTACACCTTTATGTAATATTTAGGCCCTCTTTTTGGAATCAGCCCAGCACTATCTATAAGCACAATCTTTTCTACTAATTCTGGATACTTGCTTCCAAGAATTATGGAAAGCTTTCCTCCAAATGAATGGCCAATTAGTGTAATCTTATCTATTCCCATCTTATCTATGTATTTTTTTATAATCTCAGCATATTGAAAAGAATTAATAACCTCTTTTGGTTGAGAACTAAGGCCAAATCCGGGCAAATCTATGGCATGAACTCTAAATTTATCCTTTAGTATGTTTACAATTGGCATTATGGTATTTATATTTGCCCCCCAACCATGAATAACAAGTATATCCTTTCCACTGCCCTCCACTATGTAATTTAGGCTTATTCCATCAATATCCATCATCATAATTACCCCTGCCCTTGCATCTTATATAATAATTATGCTCTTGACTATAAGATTATATCATATAGTGAAGAATTATGACAGAGGAAAGAAAAAATCCCTCTTTAAGAGGGATTTTATTAGAATATTCCATTTCCGAAAAGACCAGCAAATACCAATGCTACTATGGTCATAAGCTTAATCAATATATTCAATGAAGGTCCTGCAGTATCCTTAAATGGATCTCCTACAGTATCACCTGTAACTGCTGCTTTATGAGCATCGCT
>ENA-OWPA01001179-OWPA01001179.1-bioreactor-metagenome-genome-assembly--contig:-NODE-1179-length-19560-cov-296.030026_pt1 | contig 19560 bp, 19 predicted proteins | sample MGYA00238139_ERZ651803 | MGnify/ENA primary metagenome ERZ651803 (study PRJEB26909, sample SAMN07631231) | bioreactor metagenome | isolation source: Switchgrass digestor | place: USA: Dartmouth... | reverse complement strand
TTTTGATTGTGGTTACTGACGTGCAACTCACATATCAAATTCTACAGTTTGGCATCTATTTTTTCAAAGTTCATTTTATTCCTTACAGGAATGCTCCCTATCATTTCAAGAAGATTTTATATGCTGAAATATAGTCTATAAGCGGATGTAGTTTCTTTGCTCTGAACATATCAAGCAGTTCGTCCTTGTCTACCCATCGAGCGTTGACAACCTCTGTTGATTGAAGATTTAAGTCTTGAATAGGCACATCGGCTTGAAACAGCCACACATCATAAAAATCCTGTGTGCTGTCGCGCCTGGTTCGAAACAATAGATGAGCCGTAGATCGGTCTAATTCTATCCCCAGTTCTTCCTTAACCTCTCTGATCGCTCCGTCCAAACTGCTTTCTCCAGCCAGCACAGAACCGCCAGTACATTCCCAATAAAGTGGATAGGGTTTGTCGGGGTGACGCTGCGATAATAAAAACTGACCTTTATTATTTGTTATCCAAGCACTAACGACAAGATGATACATTCCTTGTGGTATGGGATGCCCGCGCTCATGCGTTATACCCGTGCATTCACCTTTTTCATTGTATAAATCCCAAAGCTCCGGCATACTTACACCTCTTTATCCGGTAATGGCGCATCACGAAAATCAAGCAGATAACCGTCTGCAATCGCCATTATTTCGGATTGATGGTGTGCAGAATATTTATCGTACACTCCATAAACAATCATTCCAGCTTGCTTTGCGCTCTTTACGGCTGGCAACACATCTTCAAACACAATACATTTTTGAGGAGAAATACCAAGCTTTTTCGCTGCAAGCAAAAATACATCTGGGCGCTCTTTGCCATACGGGACTTGCTCAGTTGAACAAATAACATCAAATAAATCATAAATACCGTTACTCTGCAGACAAGGCAGATACAATTCTTCAGGTAAACCCGTGGCAATAGCCAATTTGATGTTCTCGGCTTTTAAGCGAAGTAAGTAATCCAGCGCATAAGGTGTCAAGCCGACATCATTCCTATATTTCGATATTGCCATACAGTTCCATTCTTCAACAATTGCGGGAATGCTTTCATTCAGTCCGAACAGGTCTATCGTATATTGCGCCGCTTCCTCAAAGCTGCGGGCACAGATTTCAGCGACATAGTTTTCCGGTACGGTCAAATTGCGCTTTTTTAAAAAATCAATGTCAATCTGTTCCCAAACGTCCATTGAATTAAGTAGTGTTCCATCTAAATCAAAAATTGCAGCTTGAAAGTTCATAGGTTTGTCCCCTCCAGAAATATCCGCTTCAGCTCGGAGGCCGCCTGCCGTATATTTGGCTGTGCGATAATCGCAGACACAACGGCTAAACCGTCTATCCCCATATCATGAAACAGCCCAGCGTTTTCCTTGTTGATCCCGCCAATCGCCACGATAGGGAGAGCGACAGATTGCCGGATGTTTTGCAGCTCCTTTATTGATACGATAGCAGCATCTGTTTTCGTACCCGTGGGAAACATCGCGCCAACGCCCAAATAGTCAGCTCCATCCTTTTGTGCCTGTATTGCTTCTGAAACGGAAGATGCAGATACCCCCATGAGCATATCATCACCGATGATTTCCCTTACAATGGCGGCGGGAATGTCACTCTGACCGATATGTACGCCAGCCGCATGAACAGCTAAAGCAATATCTATTCGGTCATTGATAATAAGAGGAACGCCGAAACTATCCGTAACCGCTTTGATCTCTGTTGCCAGCTTAAAAAAGTCAAGGGATGAAATGTTCTTTTCTCGTAGTTGTACCATTGTGCAACCGCCTAAAATGGCTTGTTCAACCGCTTCGGATAATGTGTCGGTGGTCATAAGGCTACGGTCAGTTACGAGATATAACGAATAATCTCTTTCCATCGTTAGATATCCTCACTTTCTTTCAAGCCGTACTTATATAACTCATAAAAATGATGGGTAGGCCCGTTGCCTTTTCCGATGGCAAGGGAGTGTTCAATAGCCATTGTGACATATTTCTTTGCCGCCGCGACCGCCTCATTGATACGCAATCCTTTGGCAAGCTGTGCAGCAATCGCAGACGAAAATGTGCAGCCTGTGCCGTGTGTGTTCTTCGTGGCAATTCGGGCTGTTTCAAAGTGATAAATACTTTCCCCGTCAAAAAGAACGTCCAAAGCATTTCCAACCGCATGACCGCCCTTTACGACAACGGCCTTACAGCCCATGTCGTATATCTTTCGGGCAGCGGCCTCCATATCTGTAACAGAGGTGATTTTCATATCAGCGATTTTTTCTGCTTCGGGGATGTTCGGTGTAAGCACATCGGCAAGGGGAATAATAACATCAATCAAGGTCTGAACAGCCATAGGCTTCATTAAGGCGCAGCCGTTTTTGGCGTACATCACCGGGTCTATTACAACATTGTGAGGTTTGTACTCCCGCAGCTTTTCAGCAACCGCGCACATACATTGTGGCGTGGAGAGCATACCAATTTTAACGGCGTCAACCTCAATATCTTCAAATACGGCGTCGATCTGCTTTGAGATCATATCCGGCGTTATATCCTGAATGTCAATTACCCGGCTCGTATTTTCCGCAACTACAGAAACAATGACACTCATTCCATATACGCCATGAGCTGAAAATGTTTTTAGGTCGGCCTGAATACCTGCTCCGCCGCTGCAATCAGATCCCGCTATACTCAATACCTTTTTCATAGAATAAAAACCTCCGTTATTATTTTTGGGTAAACAACCAATAGTGTCCCGTTTGTTACAACAACTGAGCTTTCTCTGCCGATGAACTCATTACTGACCCCGATAGGGAAAGAGTTCGTCAATGTGGCATTATGAAGCTCATATTTTAAGCCTTTTATATAAACGCCCTCTGATTTTTCAGAATATGAAAATACCGACACAAAGCCAGAAGCCTGTGAATTAAAGAAGAGAGTCTTGTTTGTGATAGCACTAATAGTACAGTCCCTACCGAATAAAAATCCTTGCTTGCCGTTTTGGGACAGTTTAGCTAAAAGCTGGATATTTGCAATTGTGTGTTCCACGCGCCCGCCCATTCCACAATAGATATGAAAGACCTCATATCCTGCTTTGATGCCTTCTCGAACAGCCGCCAACATGTCGGTATCATCTTTTTCGGCATTCAGTTCTATAACATTTGGATGCTCCGGCCTGAAATGCAAAGTGTCGAAGTCGCCTATCACCAGATCGGCGGTCATGCCGCTTTGCTCTATGTAACGTAGGCCCGCATCAACGGCGATAATCATATCCGCCGGACAAGCGGTGAAGTCCAAGCCGTAATTTTCCCCAGCACCGACAACATAACAGATCTTTCTTTTCATGGCTTACTCCTTGTATGCCATTTCCCAGAAATCAAGTTCAAGTAAACTGGCCTGTTCAAATACATGCATCAATCGCTCCTGTTCCTTCGTCGGCATAGCCGAGCATTTGCTATCTGCGAATGCGCTCCAGAGCTTGCAGCTTTCAAAATATCCGTCATCGGCATAGTCCTGAATGAAATCCCAATACCTAGAATTTGCGGTTCCTGGCATAGCGGCGATCTTCCTGAATATGTAGCTGTAACTCAACATACAGGGAAGAACAGCCATAATCATTTCGCAAACGTTGCCACTTTCCGCAGCGTCAAGTAAAAAATCGATATATTTCTTATTTTCTGGCAAGGGAGCTATCAGCTCTATGTCGTCGTCGGTCATTCCGAATTGCTTTAAGTAGTTCAACCTCACCGCAGACTCGGTATCCGTTAGAAAACTTAAGACGGAATAAAATAACTGAATATCCTTGAGAACGGTGGAGTGATACATGGCATTCCCATAAACACGGGCATAGTGCTTTAGATAAATGCTGTCCTGTATCATGTAGTTCTTAAACTTCTCAAACGGCAATATGCCTGCTTGCAGTTCGGTGATAAAAGGTGTAGCAATGCATTTGTCCCAAATTGGCATGTTCCTTTTCAATACTTCGTCCATGAATGGCATTGATTATATCCTCCTGTTTATAAATAAAAATAGAGCCTCCAAATAAGATTGGAAGCTCTTTCAGCCGCAATACGGCATAAGAAATTGCTTCCCTATGCCGGTATTAACCGACAGGTCCAGAGGTCAGGTCTTAACCTTTTTCAACTTGTTCAGTTCCCTCGCAAATATAGTAATACAATATTTAGTTATAACAAAAGGACACCCCGTGTAGAAAGCGTCCTTCAAATACAAAAGTATCGATATACTCCCTACGCTGGTGTTAACCAACAGGTTCTAAGGGTCTAAGCAAACAGCTTACTCTCAGCCTGCTTAAAGCAAGCTCCCCTTTTTTTCTTTTTTAATTATATTACAACACGACAAAAAAAGCAACCTTTAATTTCTGCTCTTCTTTCGTATAGAACAGGATCATGAGATGAAATGAACTGGCCAATCTTTTTAATTTCCGTTTGTTGGAGAAAGCAAATGAGGTAGCAGAACTCAATAGCAGCCGCGTAAGATCTTCCAAAGCCATACTTTACCTACAATAACATCAGCATTATTGTGTTGAGGATTTTTACTGCACATTTCATATAATAAACGTTGGGGCCCGCCTTTGGTTGGATTGAAGAAATTAAGTTGTATATTTTAACATCCATATTTAACCACGCCGTTACAATTATACAGAAAAAGATGTTTTTTTATAAAACAAAATGCCGCCAATTAAGAAGGGTTTCCTCCTCAACTGGCAGCAATCATATTGAAATCCTATAGTTTCACTTCTATTTCCAGCCCCGACTTAAACTCTACCACTAGCCTGTCATCATATACAGTTGCCTTTTCAACTAGTTTCCTAACCAGTTTATCATCAAACTCCGTAATATCACTGGTTTGCGTGTTAAGGAAATCAGTCATTTCAGCAATCCGATCCCTCTTATCTTGGCGGAGAGCGTTTCTCGAAAGGGTTTCTTGCCTTAAGTCCCTTAAGCGGTAAATCTCATTGACAATATTATCGTATGCTTCCTTTGAATTCGCCTTTTGGATCAACTCGGTTTGGAGTTCTTCCAGCCTTTTATCAATATCTGCTGTACTCTCATCCAAATCCTCGCTTAATACGGTTTCAATATTCTTCTTCAGTATGGCCAGAAAAGAGTTTTTTCCGCTGACCGCTACATTGATGGCATCTACAATTTTCTCTTTAAGCGTATCTTCAAGTATAGTGGAAGCGGTACAAAATAAACCGGTGTTTTCCAATCTGCTGACGCATCTCCATACGATTGATTTCTTTCCTCGGTTATTCCAATGAACCCTTCGAAATATTTCATGACACCGTTTGAAACTGCGATCCCAATAACGGGGATTGGAGCAGCAAGGCCGTGACGTTAAAGAATACATCCGAGGCCGAACTGATGGTTCGTGTTGGAGACATAGATGCATGCAACGACGAAAACGCCGCTACAAACGGCTACAATCCCTTTACCCAAATTAAACAATACTTACACAGTTCCGACTCCTGGACAGAGGCTCCTCTTGCCCCCGAAGGTACCGATCGCATTTATGTAGGTAGCATGATCGAGGAAACCGATGCCGATAATGACTCGTATTCCAACCTTCATTACAAATGGCGTAAAGGTGAAGGAAATTATCCCTGTGCAAAGGGTGCACTCACCATTAAAATGAATTATGAATCATCTAGTATAAACGTAAAAAATGCATTATTGCAATTTGCCATTCACGATTTTCAGGCAGATCATTTTGATGCAAATTATATAGTCTCCCTTAACGGCAGAGATGCTCAGTTTATTGCCGAAATTCTTAACCATGTTGAGCAAGAAGCCAAAGACGTTTGTATCATATCGGCAATTATACCGTCCAGTTTTTATAATGAAATAGCTTCCGGAAAACTGGTAATCAAGATAGATGAGACAAACGGCATAAGTGATGGCCATGTCATAGACTTTGTAAAACTTTTGGTCAATTATGATAAAAGTATTTTCACATGTCATGTTACAGGCTTTGTCGGTGGGGCAGCCAAAGCCACCGTCCGCCTGTTGGGCACCAGTACCACCGTCACAACGGATGATGGCGGAATGTTTACTTTCGAGGCAATTCAGGGAATGAATATCGTGCGTGCCTCTGCAGATGGATATATTGAACAATATGATTTCGGAATCGTATGGTCAACAGATACTGAGTGGGAACCAAGGCCTTTCCTTCCAGAAAGAAACGGCACACCGGATCTCGATTTCAGCAAATTCGCCGCTACCGAAGCCTGGAGCAAAGCATCGGGCTGGGCAGCCGAGGGACTTAATAAAGCTTTGGAATGGGATCTTATTCCCGATGTCCTAAAAGGTGCAGATATGACCAAACCCATTAACCGTGCCGAATTTGCGGCTGTTTGCGTAAAGGTTTATGAAAATCTCAGCAGTTCAAAGGCTCAGCCGGCTGCGAAAAATCCTTTCACCGACTGCAATGACCTCGAGGTTTTAAAAGCTTATAATGTAGGTCTGGCAGTTGGCACAAGCAGCACAACTTCTTCTCCTAATATGCTTTTGAACTGTGAACAAGCGGCAACTATGCTTACCCGTGTACATAAAAAGGTTATGCTAAATGGCTGGACCATTGATACAGACAGCCAGTTCAAGCTGGACTATACCAAACCTGCTCCTTTTGCCGATGATAATTTAATTTCAGACTGGGCGAAGGACAGCGTATACTTTATGGTTGCCAACAATATCATCAAAGGTATCGGTAACAACAAGTTTGCCCCAAAGAATACCACTACAGCAGAAGCAGCTTCAAATTATGCCAATGCAACCCGTGAGCAAGCACTTATTATCGCCGCAAACATGGTTGAAAACCTGAATGTTAATGCTATTCTAAAATTGGTTCTTTCCAAAGTTAGTTGAATAACTTCATTTTTTCGAGCCGGAGAATTTTGTTTTTTAATGTTTCAAAACTACAGCGGCCATACATAATTCGTTTTATTACCTTCAGTTTATTAATGCACCCTTCTACAAGCCCATTACTATATTCATATTTTATCGCATTCCTTACAGCTTCTATATCTCGTTCAACTCCATTTATAAAACTGTTTATTTCCGGTATGTTTAGATTTTTGGCTCTCTCCATCCATTTATCTAAAGCATCGATATTTTTATTAGTTAGCATACTCTTAAATTCCCATGTTATTCTATATATCTTCTCAAAAAACGGATATTCTTTGCATATCATTTCAAATTGTTTCTTACTAATTATTTTTACTTTTTCTATTGGGTGGTACAATAGCTTTAATATATTTTCTCTTCTTATTATTTCTGTTTTTGTCCCATCTTCTTTACTTCTATCGTAATATTTTTTTCTCCGCTTCTTCCAGTCTGCTATATAATCCCGTACAGTTGATGATGAACCCTCATATCCCATTTCGCGTATCTTTTCCACAATATATGAGCCCATCATCCCTTTCTCAAGGTATTCGTCAATAGCTTTTATATATGGTGTCAGTTTCCCATTTCTCTTTTTGCCATAGGAAGCATGGACCGGATTAAAGTTTTCATCAAGATATCTTCTAACTGTTTTTCTATTAAGTCCTGTACGCTTAGATATCTCTCTATTACTCAAACCTATTCTCTTTAACTCCCGCACCTCATTTACACGTTCCATTTTTTGCTTTACTTTTTCTTCATGTATGAGCATATTTTTTGTCTGGAACAACTTTTCCCTTCCATCAGGAGTCATTGCCATTAGCTTGTCATAAGCTCGTACATCCATATTTAAGCTTCGGCAAATCTCTGTTTTGCGTTTTCCTTCTAATAGGAGTTAGTTTATCTTTTCATATTTTTCTTTCAATGTAAGTTTTCTATTTTCATCCACCTGTTTTATTGTTTCTACCTCTTTAATTTCCTGACTGACAGATTGTATTGAAACTTGTGGCTTCAATCTCTTTTTTAGATATTCTGTTACATATAAGGTTAGATTCTTCAGTAAGTGAAAACGATCACATATTTGTAAAGCTTCCGGGTGTGCATCTGTGATTGCATTACCATAGGTAATAGACCCATCTCTAGATATCACAAGAAAATTTGGATATGTTCTTAACCACTTGCAAACAGCTGTTATAGTCTTTTTGTCAACAACAGGTGTTTGTTTTTTTAAGAGATTGCAAACTGTACTTTTACCGATATCTACAACATTTTCCTTTAGATCTTTAGATGCTGCAACGGAATTACAATTTATTGATAGTCGTACAATCTCATCCTCAAGGCGACGGGTTTTCTTCGCTTTATAGGAGATAAAATCAAACCTCTCTGCAAAAGTAGTATGTTTACAATCAGAATTATCACAAAACATTTTTCTGTTACGTATAGTAATAAATACCTTATAACCTTGTATTGGAAGGTCCTGAAAGGTTCTGTTATATGTGGAATGTATTCTGGATGATGACCGACCGCAAAATGGGCATATTACTTCTTTTCGGTTAGAAGCTACTGTTATATAGCATTTGTCATTATTTATTTCATAATTAATATAGTCTAAGTTTGGATCTAATTGTTTGATAAACATATCCATGGTATAATCTCTTTTCTTTTGTTTGATTTTTATTTATTTTATCATGTTTTTTTCGTTTATTCAACTAACTTTGGAAAGAACCAATTATACTCCGGCGGTGACACGTACGGTGGTGTGGGGGGACGGCTAATCAAATAATGATTAGCCTCCTACCCGATTTTTTGACCATCTTCTAAAAAGCATGCCAAGACTTTCGCCAAAAATCTATTCTGTTCATTAATCCATAGGCTGTGAGCAGAATGTTCAAACTACACAATCTGCTTATTGGTTCATCCAGTATCCACTCGTATTCCTCAGCCAGTACGGTGGGAGCGTTGACATCATGCCGTCCCAGGAAGAAGTAGACAGGTACATCCAGCTTGAAATAATCCTTTCTCAAGTCGATATCATAAAACATCTCTATCCTTGAATTTTAATCAATTCTTCTATCAGTTCATCAATAAAAGCTGTTCCACTTAACAATAGTGAATGAAGTAAAAATATTACATTTTCATTAGCAGATTCTGCGACTGGATGACTCTGGTTTCTCCAAAATTCTTCTGTCTTTGCAACATCTTTTAGATATCTCTTATTTGTCCAAGGGCAGAATAACGGACTCTTATGTATTGCCGGATATAATGGATGTATATAGAATGAACCGATATTTAGCTTTCTACTTAACCTTTCGATAACTTCTTTAGCATTCATATTGTTAAATTTAGATTTGTCAAATGGAATGATATAGCCATAATATGTCCTATATGAATTATTTTCATATGGTTTAACTATTTTAATACCATCTATTTCACTTAATTTTTCAACCAAATATTCTACATTTTTCTGACGTAACTCATTTTGTTCATCAATCTTTTCCATATTGTGAAGAAGAATAGCTGCCTGAAATTCACTCAAATTATAATTCGTTCCGTGAATTTCTCCTAGTGCCTCAATTTCCATAAAACCATATTTTTTTGCTGTTTCTTCTACATAAGCTCTCCCATCACATCTTAGCTGCTGGATTTTCTTATACAATTCATAATCATCGGTAACAACAGCTCCTCCTTCACCACAAGTAAGAATTTTACCCTGCTGAAAACTAAATGTTCCAATATCTGCAATCGTCCCCGCATACTTATCTTTCCACATAGAAAAATGTGTCTGTGCATTATCTTCAATTACTTTTAAGTTGTACTTATTCGCAATCTCCATAATACGATCCATCTGTGCCATAGCACCACACAAATGAACCGCTATAATTGCTTTCGTTCTATCTGTTATAGCAGACTCAATTTTTTCTGGATCTATGCAGTAGTTCTGCTCACAAACATCTACAAGAACGGGTTCTGCATTTACTTGTAATACTGCAGTTGCAGTAGCTACCCAACTTAATGCCGGTACAATAACCTGGTCTCCTTCACCAATTCCGAGTGCCTCCAAAGCACAAATTAAGGCAGTAGAACCACTTGAAACAGTTACACAGTAGGATACCTTATTCTTTTTTGCAAATTCCTTTTCAAATTTTGCATTGTAGCTATCCTGTCCTGTCCAATAACCGGATAATGACCATCTGTTATTATCAATTACCCCTTTTAATGCTGATATTAATCCTTCGTCAGCAATTGGCCATTCTATACTTTTTTTTCTTTGCATAATCATTCCCCTTCCTTTTTATATATAAATTAAATGTAACTCCATGCTGACCTGACTTATAGTTTATAAACTCATTCCTTCATTTTATTTAATAATAACGGTAAAAATACATTAATATCTGCAACACATCCTAACGTAGCTTTTTTAAAAATTTGTGCATTTTCATCATTATTAACTGCCCAGATTTCATTACATAACACTCCCGACATATGTTGTATACAACCAGATATTCCAAAAGCAATGTATAACTTTGGCTTCACAGTCACCCCTGTCTGTCCAATTTGATATTTTCTATCAATCATTCCCATATCAACTAATGCTCTTGTAGCACCTACCTGAGCACCATAAAGTACTGCGAGTTCAAAAACCATATCTAAATTTTTCTTGCTTTTTATTCCTCTCCCGACAGCAAAAATAATTTGTGCCTTTTCTAATGACTGACTATTTTCCAGAACTTTGATACGATCCAACAGTGTTAAGAAGTCGGTTTTGAAATTCGTTACATCATATCTGACCAATTTACACGTACCGTCATTATCTCTACATTCCGCTAGCGGAAAAACATGTGGTCTCACTGTAGCCATCTGTGGTTTTCTTCTTGGACATATAATCTCTGCTTCTATATTATCTCCAAAAGCGGGACGTACCTGAATTAATGTACCCTCATTCATGTCTAACCAAATGCAATCTGCTGTCAATCCAGTTTTCAGTGCTGACGCAATCCATGGGGCAATTGTTCTTCCATATAGCGTACTACCTAAAAGCACCACACCTGGCTTATACTTTCTAATCATCTCCACTAACGTGTTCGCATAGTTTTCCAAATCATAGTATTCAAACATTTTATTTTCTGCATAAAGGATGTAGTCATAGGAAAACCTTTTTATTTCTTCAATTTTCTCCTGTAACGCATATCCTATTAGTACTAATGTTAGCGTGTTATTATTCCTATCTGCAAGTTTTCTTCCAATGCTGTTCAATTCATATATAACATCAAACTTATCAGAATCAGAAGGTTCTGAAATGACCCATACTCCGCCTTCTTCAATCGTACTTTCACCCAATATAAAGTCCTCCCCTCATCCGTAAAATTTTGATGATATAAATTACATCCCTTTCCATTTTTTTAGATAACTAATAAATTGTTCTACTTTCTCCTCCTGATCTCCGTCAATCATAACTCCAGTCTGTATTCCAACTTTCACATGCATACTTTTCACTTGAGTTGCTGAACCTGATAATCCGCATTGTGCACAGTCTGCATGAATATCCTGTGCATTCCATACACTAACATCTTTATTTTGTGCTTCAAGAATAAATTTAATTTTCTTAGTTCGTATTTTAAGTTCAGAACTTACAGCTGTTATTACTACTGGCAATGACGCTTCTACTATTTTTATACCTTGATAATCAATCTGCTGAACTTGTATTTTTTTCTCATCAACGTATTGTATTGATAACACATTTGCTAATAACTTCATTCCAAGTCTTTGTGCAAGATTTGGTCCTACCTGTGCTGTACATCCATCACTACTCTCACAGCCACACAAAATAATCTTACACTCTCCTATTTTCCTAATCCCGCAAGAAAGAACATAAGAAGTTGCAAGTGTGTCTGAACCTTGAAAGGCTTTATCACTCAGCAAAACTGCATCATCCACACCATATCCATACAAACTTCTAATCAGGTTAATGCAATTGTGATTTGCCATACTTAATACTAGGACATTGAAATCCTTTTGCATATCTTTGCATCTCAATCCAAGTTCTAAAGCGTAATAATCAAGCTCATTAATTACCATATCGGCTCCATTTCTGACTAGAACCCCTTTTTCTTTATCCACATACATTTTTTCCCTATCCGGAACTGGTTTCACACACACTACAATATTCATGGCAAATATCCTCTATCTACTTGTTATTTCAAATTTATTTCTAGGTTCTTTAAAAAAGATACTGTTTAAAATAAATGATGCTATCAGACATATAATAGAGATTACCAACACATTATGTATACTCACAACACCTATATCAACAAGTCTTCCAAACAATAATGAAATTAGAAGTGATGGTGCCGTTACTGTATTGGCAATTCCTATATACTGAGATTTATTGATATTCCTTGTAGAATCAATAGGAATATTAATTACCGCAACTTCCTTCATGGCAAGTCCTAAAACAATACACCCATAGATTATGAATACTAGAAGTTTATTCTTGTTAAGCAAAAGAATGGACGTAAAAACAATCTGTATCGATAGTGCTGCCAGCATGATGTAGCGGAAACCTTTTTTATCTCCTATTCTACCACCTATGTAATTTCCAATCCCAAAGATAATACAATAAATAATCGTAAATTTTATTGTATCTTCATTCGGAATATCAAAAAGGTTTATGATATATAATAAAGTAAATGTAGTAATACATATGCTGAAGTTTGCAAGATACTGCAATAAGAGATAAATTCTAAAATTCTTATCCTTTGCCAGAATGTCTTTACAAGAGCAAAAATACTCATACCAATTAATCTTTTGAGCAACATTGTGAAATTCCTCTTTTGGTTCCTTTACAAGTAAAAAGAATTGTGTGGCTATTAGTGCAAAAATGAAAAAAATCAGAAATCCGGCACGATAGTATTGAAATGTATCTAATCGCTCATTCAAAGCATTCATTAGAGGATAAGCTAATAAACTTATGATGTATCCAAAGGAAAATACAATTCCCCAAAGAGTTCCCCTCTTTTCTTCAGGAACAACATAAGAAACATAATTCTGATAGGCTACACACTCCAATGATAATCCTAAATTACTGCAAATCAGCAATAGAAACAAACAAGGTACAAAGTAAAAACCAATTCCCTTCATATTGCCCAAAACTAAGTAAATAGCCAGATATGGAACTATAATCCATATACAAGATAAATAAAGAACCTTTCTCATATTCTTGTTAATATGTATAACTGCCCCCCATAAAATACATGGTACAGAATTAAAGAACATAAAAACAGGAACAACTGCACTTACTGCTAGATTACTTGCATTTACTTGCTTTAAAAAATAAATCAGAGAAGTTTCCGGATGAACCAGAGTTGAACCAATCTGCCATAAAATGTTCACCATAGTAAAGCTTATTAAATTTCTTACATAGTAATCATATCTGCTTTTTGAACTCTCTTTCATGATTTAACCTCCACTTTAAATAGATGCAAAACATTTATATATATTGCAGAGAATCTGGTACTCCTTATCTGAATTAAAATTGACAATGTCATAAACTTTCTGAATAGCTTCTTTATTTTTCAACTGACCAATTATTGTCTCATAATTATTGTCAACCAATTCAGCCCTCAGATAAATTAAACGAGCGTTTTCAAAACCCTTTACTATATTCTGATACTCTTTCAGATATATGCCTATATTTTGTTCTAATCCGTTTTTTGACATAAAGTACTCTATTTTTTTTAACATTCCTCTTTTGTGCTCCGCTAGCAAATGAAATGTACGGTAATCATGTTTAAATTCACCTTTTAATAATTTCTTCAAATTATCAAGAATACTTTCATATACTTGCATTCCGTATTTTGCATTCTTCCCCATTTCAATCACTACATCTTTTCTTAATAAGGATTCATCTGGAATTGCATAAATATATTCATTTAATTTTTTGAGAAAAATCTCTATTCTGGCTTGATAAGGTTCCTTTAAATCAAACACCCTGTTCAAGTATGCAGTATGCATTTTTACCCAACAGAAGTCATTATCATATTCTGCCTTTCCTTTTTCATAAGCTTCTCTAAAGATTTCAAATGGATATTCTGCTTCAACAAATCGCTGTCTTCCATCATACCCAAGCCCAAAAAACACTTCTTTATCTAAATCATATCCATACAATAAAGTTTGGTGAATATGAGTATACTTATGGTATGCCGCACGTCCTGGCAAATAGTATTCGTTTGTGTAAATTGTGGAATAATAATTGTTATTAATATTGTCAATAACAAATTTAACAATATCAGATACATCCTTCATATGTTCTGAAGACATATCAATAATATCTGATACATCTTCATAAAAGTAGTCCTTCTCAAGCATGTCAACCCAACATACACCTGTATTATGCATCATGGTATACAATTGGATAAAATGTTCATTCATCCATGGATAAATATTTTTATTCCATAAAAGTGTACACAATGGAAAATTAAAATGAAGAAATGTAGTTACATCAGACTGAATTTCTATCGGCAATTTTTTTCTTCTTGTACTCTTCATAGTATCGTTATACCCTCTTCCCTTTTTCTTTATTGTTTATGATTGTCTCGAAACGAGAAACAATGCTCTTCCAATCAAATTCTGCACAAAATTTCTTCCTAAAATCTTCACCAATCTCTATAGCTGACCTATGAGACAGTAATGTTCTAAGAGTGTCACTTAGTTTAATTATATCCGGCTTCGCCAGTTCGAGCCTAAGCGGCTTTTGCTCGTGTTCTGGCGATTCTAAAAATATATCATCCAACACTTCTATTTTCTTTACCATATCAATGCTTATCATCTCATTAGCCGAAAAATAATCGATATACGTATCACGGTTCCAAATAATCGGTTTCTTACCTAGTGCCACTGAATAAAGTACAAGTGGATTAATTTCTTCAAGAGAATTTAAGTTAATGTATGCATCACATTCTGAAATTTGGCGGATATAATCACTTTCCTTATATACTCCCTCAATCAAGGTTATGTTATCAGTTTCCGCCATAATTCCCCTTAATTTTTCCATATAGCCCCTTTTTTTTGTCACTACGTTATATATATTAGAATTAATCCACTGATTAAATGAATCATTATAGATAAAGTTATCTTTAGCATACTCTTCTATATTATATGTTACAATTTTAAGATGTATATTTTTTATGTTTTTTACAATTTCAGCTATTTCTATTAAGTTTGTATTCTTATTAATTGTTTGATCCGCCCACAACAATATGAATACTTTATTACTGTCCCTGTTTTTACATTGATACTGATATAACTGTTCTGTATCAATCCCTACAGGTAAAAATTCCTTTTTTACATTCCATGAAGCAAAATCTTCTTTTCTTTTCTGAAAAACGGTTGGATAGCTACTCCTTATTTCATCGTGTTCTTTCTGACTGATTAACGATTGTTCCTGCCATAATATTCGGCTTGATAATGAACGCTCAGAACAAGCATTTATCGAATCCATAAAACATGGTATCTTATTTCCAGCAAAGTTTAATGTATGATTTCTCGCTTCGCTCAGCCATTGTTTGTTCTCATCTTCATTAAGCAGAAACACATTATCAAATTCAATTTCCTGAAACAAATCAATATCAACATTTATTCCTACAAGATATCCCATCTTTTTCGCTGCTATTGCAAAATGCAGCAAACAATATTGTGTCTTAAACATATGATAATATGGTGAAAGGTTTATAAGTACTGCCCTATTGAATCTGACATATCTCTGCAATTCGCACTCTTCATCCATAATCCAAACACTTCTGCATATTCTAAATGCTTCTTCACATAAGACCATAAAAAGTCCTTCATTGATATTTTTATATTTCTGAGATACAATACCGCAAGAAAATACATGGTCTTGAAAGTCGGTTCGAAATCCAATCATATTTACTACTTTATTATCCATGAGTCTGGTTTCTGGTACATATGCGAAAGAAACCTGTTCACACTTAATCAACTCTATATTTTCAATTCCAAATAGAATGGTATTTGCTGAAATTTTTTTCTTTACTTCTTCAATATTTTTTATCTCATTTATTATTGCTTCCTTGCTTATAATGCGTTCTTGTATTCTGATATATTCGTTTGACCATATTTCTGCTTCCTTTGTAAATAGTTCGACCATCCAGTTCCGATGTTTTTCTACCAGAAATTTAGAGTTTTTCTGAAAATCTTCCTCTCTTTTTGCCAATTCAACATGATGGTATAAATGATAAACGCATATATCCTCTATCATCTTTATATCAGCACCGTTTTTCCATAAGCGGTATCCCAACTCAATATCTTCATTTCCCCAATTTTCTCCAAATTGCTCATCAAATCCATTAACTTGATCAAACTGCCACTTTGCTATACTAAAGCAAGCGGAATACAAAATCTGCCACCCCCCCTGTAATACTGGTTCGTTTCTCGGAAATAACGCATTGGAGTTTTTCTCCCATCCAGTGTACCTGGCAAATTCTCGATTATTTCAAAATGGTTCTGCACAATATATTCACTTATCTGATTTGGCTCATATTTATTCAGATATACACGATATCCAACTGATACCTGTCCATCCTTTCTGTGCTTCTCAAAATTGGAAATAAGGTCTTTCCCTGGGAGAATATCACCGTCCAAGAATATCAAATTCTTTCCTTTTGCATGTTTTGCACCGTAGTTACGGTTATTACTCCTATTGCCGCAGTGTGGTCTTCTTAGATATTGAATATTCATCTGCTTACTGTATCTGCTCACCAAATCATTGAGCTTTACAGCAGAACCATCATCAACAATAATTACTTCATAGTCTATTTTAGGATAATTCTGTACAGCTAATGCTGACAAAATTAGTTTTATTTCATCATACTTATTCCAATATAATACAATAACTGAATACTCCATCGCTCTTCACCCAACTCTCCCATCAGTTTGACTGGTAGTTAAACTTTTATTTATGTAATCTTATATCAAATTGTTTTCCGCCAACTAGAACCTGCAATAAATGCTCCTCAAAAACATACTTATTTTCCTCATTTAAGACTTTTAATCTGTCTTTTTCTATCACTATTGTAACATTTTCTACCTGTCCCTTCCTTACAAGGAGTTTTTTGTATCCAAGCAATTCTAAGCGAAGACCAACACATGAAAAGTATAGATGCCTCCCCCAGACCTGCACAACTTCTTTTCCATCAAGATCACCATTATTTCTAATATCCAAGGTAATAATCAGATCCTGATTAGCTTCCAATTCTTCTGGTACATAAATATTCTCATAAGTAAAGCTGGTATAACTAAGACCATAGCCAAAAGGAAATAATGGATTGTAGGTCGTCATGTTTCTTGAATTATATAAGACTGGTAAATCACTAGATGATCTAGGAAATGATATTGGAAGCTTTCCTGATGGGTTGACCTTGCCTAAAAGAATATCTGCTATTCCAGTCCCTCCTTGTGTTCCTGGAAGGCAACACCATACTATGGCATCTGCTAGTTCCAGTATGTTTGCAATAACCAGTGGACGTCCTGATATCAAAACACATACAACTTTCTCCTGATTTTTCCTAAGTTTCTTTAAGAGATCCAACTGCTCCTGTGGTACACATAGCTCTGGTAAATCGCAACCTTCTTCTGCATAAGGTTCTTCAGCAATTACCATAATTGCCATATCAGCAGTTTCTTTGTATTTAGAAAGCTCTATTTCATCTTTTGCATAATCGATCTTGGAAAACTCTTTTGAATTCTTTCTAAGTGCTGTCAGCAAGGTATCTCCTGACTGAATGTCCTCTTCATTGATAATATTCCATCCCATAGTCCATCCGCCACATAAATGTCTTCTTGTGTCCGCTGCCTCTCCTACAACAAGGATTCTTTTGTGATTATCACTTATTGGCAATACTTGATCATTTTTTAACAGAACTGCTGATTCACTCACAATATGATAAGCGGTTTCTACAGATTCCGGACTCCCTATTTCCACCACCTCTGATTCTTTTCTCCCATTGAATAGGTTGAACTCCGCCTTTAATCTCAGTACTCTTTCTACAGATTCATTAATTCTTTTCATTGGGATGAGACCATTCTCTACTGCATTTATAATAATATCAATGATATCCAAATTATCCGGCACCATGTTTAAATCAATTCCGGCATTAATTGCCGCAATAATCCCTGATTTCAAAGAGTCCATAGTCATATGCCTTGTATATATTTTTTGAAGATCGGCCCAGTCTGATACTATTAATCCCTGAAAACCCAATTCTTCACGCAATAATTTTTGCATAATCCATTTATTTTTATGAACAGGAATTCCATTAAGTGAACTGCTGTTGAGCATAATCATCTTGACTCCTGCCTGTACGGCAGCTCGGAAAGATGGAAGATGAATTTCCCTTATTGTCCTTTCCGAAATATCAATTGGTTCCCTGTCACGTCCAGTGCTCGATTCTCCGTAAGCTAAGAAGTGTTTGGCACACGCCCCAAATAATTTACTTTCCTGATATCCTTTTACATACTGTTCTGTCATTTTTGCTGCGAGATATGGATCTTCACCACAACTCTCATACACGCGAGACCATCTTGGATCTCTCGCAATATCCCCATTTGGTGCAAATACAAAATTCATACCCGCATATCTAAGTTCCTTTTCAACATTTTTCGCTAACCGGTAAGCAAGGGAGTCATCCCATGTTGATACTACACCTAGATTATGTGGATATATGGTAGCATTGGATAAATAATTAAAACCATGTATTGCGTCTAGTCCTTGCAATACAGGAATCTTAAGACGGGTTTTATCCGTATATTTTTTTAGTTCATCACATACATTACGCCATCCCTCAATGGTATTATCTTTTAATATACCTGTTCCACCATAAAAAATAAAACCAACACCATATTCAATCAATACTCGTTCTAAAGCTTTCGGATTTAAGTCCTTTTTTATATAATTCCAATCTTCTTCTGCCATGTTTTCATCCCATGGCTCTTCCATCAATCTATGAATCTCAATCATCTGGAGTTGTCCAATCTTTTCTCTTATCGTCATTGCATGAATCATTTCATATAAATCTTTTTCACTAATTTGACCCATATTCAAGTTCTCCATTATCTATAATTCAAAATCCAGTCCATCTTCTGTCAGTGCACTATAATGATTGCATACTTTACATACCTCGTAATTAGACCGCTTTCCTTCTGCCAGTTCTGTTCGTATACGCACATATACCTCATCGTTCCAAATATCTATTAAATCACGTTCCATGATATTTCCCATTGTATGTACCTGACAGTAATCATTAAAACAGTATACTACATTACCTTTACAAGTAATAACTAGTAAATTCTTTGGAACAATACATGGCCTTTCCGAAATAACATTTCCACCAACTCCTTCAAGTAATCCTCCCCTATTCACAAGATTCAATTCTTTACTTGTTAAATAAGTAACTTTCTCTTTAAGGTTATCACTTATATGGTCATAAACTTTTTGAAATCTATGACCATTACCTTGGTGATTAGTTATAATAAATTTATCAACACCATAGTCATTCAGTAAAACCAACTTTTCCCTATCCTGTCAGTGGTAAAATTAAATTACCCGGTTTCGGGAAAGAAAATTCCCCACCTATTCACAAACTTCTGCTTGTAGATT